>JGI12210J13797_11236754_pt1 | contig 24661 bp, 23 predicted proteins | sample ElkSlonscriptome_3_FD_13797 | JGI IMG/M metagenome (IMG submission 13797)
CATCATCTTTATATCGTCGAGTTTGCCGAAGAATTGGCAGAACCCCAGCGGCTAGAAGCGTTTGCCCGTATCCTGGACGAACACCTCGCCGCCACCAACGAAGATTACGCGGTCCATCGCGCCGGTGGCTACGGCCTGAAGGCGCCGCGGGTGACCGCCGTCGCGCCCGGAACTTTCGCCGCATGGATGAAAAGCCGTGGCCAGCTTGGCGGCCAGCACAAAGTACCGCGGGTGATCAATGACCCGGATCTGTTCCAAGCTCTTCGCGAGTTCAGCGATCGTGCGTAGGCGACCGGCGAGGCGGGCCGCTATGAATTGCTTTCCGCGGTCGAACCGCGTGGCGACCCGACATCGCCCGCGGCTTGCTTGACTTCCGGCTTAAGAGCGGCGAGCGCCTGCTCCAGNCGCTCGATGTCCCGGAGGTGGATATCATGCTGGGAGAATGGGATCTCGATACCCTCCTCGCGAAACGCTTTGTCGATAGCGAAACGGAGATCGCTGCTCACAGAAAGTCGGCTCCCGACGTCTCGCAGATACGCACGCAGTTCGAAATCCAAGGAACTCCCGCCGAAGTTCTGAAACAAGACAAACGGTTTCGGCCAGCTCACGATCTCGGGATGATCCTTACTGCAGGAAAGAAGAATCTCCCGCACCCTTTCCGTGTCACAGCCATAGGCAACGCCAACCATAATGATTAGACGGCCGATCTTGTCCTTGTGTGTCCAGTTCATGACCGCATTCGAGAGTAGCTCCGAATTGGGCAAGATCACCGAGGCGCGGTCGAAGGTTTCGATTTCGGTGGCTCGCACGCTGATGCGTTTTACGAATCCCTGATGCTCGCCGACAACGACCCAGTCGCCAATCTTTATCGGCCGCTCCACCAACAGGATCAGCCCAGAAACGAAGTTGTTGACGATGTTCTGAAGACCGAAGCCGATGCCGACGGAGAGCGCGCCGGCAATGATCGCAATATTCTGAAAATTGAACCCCATGACACCCACCGCGAGCAGAGCCGCGATGGTGATCCCGATATAGCTGACCCCGGACGCCAGGGAATTCCGGATACCGGTATCCAAGTTGGTTTTCGTCAGCACTTTTTCGGAGAGTGTTTGGCGGATCAGCCGCGTTATCGCGAAAGCGATGAAGAAAACCAGCAAAGCGGTAAGGATATCGACCAGGGAGATGGTTACACCGCCGACACTAAACCCTGCCAGGACATCGCCGATTCCACGTGTCAGATCCGTTCGCGGCACACCCCAGATGGGCAATATCGCAAAGCACGCAACCGCAATCACGACGAAATCAAGGACAACTCCAAGCCAAAAAAACAACAGATCGCGGCTGTTTTCGGCGAGGCCCAGCCGGTAGGTGATGACATGCGCCCCCAAGCCGAAACGCATTAACTCCCGGAGCAACCGGCGAACCAAAAGCAAGACCCCGAGAATGGCGCCTGACATCATGAGACCGTCGATCATCCGATCGCCGAGATTGACATAACCGGTCAGATTGGCGATCACGCCGAATACGGCGGCAACGCCGACGGCTCTGCGGACATATGTCCACACCCGGCCTCCAATCATCTGCGCGGTCGCACTGTCCCGCGGCTCCTCGCCCGAGACCGTTTCGCTTTCCGCCGTCGCTTGAACACTGGCCTCAGAGTCCACAGAGGCCGATGGCGACGAACGCCATAGCCACCCTTGAACGACGAGAACGATGCCGATGGCCTCAAGCGTGTCGATAACGAGGGAATAGAGCGATTCAAGCTCCGGCGAAATCGATACTGTCCGAACATTGCAATCGAAATCCACGCACATCGAGCGACTGAAGAATATGTCGATCGCAAAGACAGCAATCAGAAAGATGATCCGCCGGCTCAGAATCCTGGCCGCTTTGGGCGCGAGGCGTGTAACCCGCCACGCGGGCAAATCAGGGGCCAAAATGGCGCGCGTGAACGCTGTTCCCAGGATAAAAAAGATCAGCGCCACACAAAGTGCGGAGACAACTTCGGCGAACAAGCCACTCGCGATCGATAAACCGAGGGGTATCAAGATCAAAGGGACGGCAAAGATTGAGGCCGGAAGAGTTCCTCGCGCCACGCCCTCCGCGAGCGCCGCGACGAACCGCCGCGGATAGCTTGGTTTTTCAATGGTCGAGTCGCGACCATATCGAGTCAGTAAGAACCGGCGGAGGAACCAAGCAGCAACAAACGCCAACAGCACCATCGCCCCGCGCCATTGCGCTTCCGCAACTTCGTCATCTGACAGAAAATCGCGCCATTCGCTGTAAGAATCGGTCAGGACACCGAGAACCGTGAAGAATTCCGGGACGGCTTGGGTCACGGTATCCGGCGCCAATGGCAAAGGGCCGCGAACCAGCAGCCGCTCCCTAAACTTTTTGCGAACAATCTCGGAAAGCTTTGCCTCCGCCTGTTCGGCTTCTGCAATGGCCAGTTCCGCCTGGGCCATGCGTGACCGATGAACATTGATCTTCGCGTTCAAATCCTCGCGCTTTACTTTGATGTCTACTGGTTCCGGGGGTTCCCCTTCCTCCGGCGGAGGTCCCAGTGCCTCCAACAAGCGCACATAGGTCGTCATCTCCTGTTGTGCGTCCGCAGTGACTTGAGCGGCCTCGTTTTTGATTTTCTCAAGTTGAGCGTTGAACGTGTCGTGCTGTCGCGGGGTGTGTTCTGAACCGGTCGCGTAGACTTCGACCGCTGCCAGCGATTCTTCCCAACCGGCCCTCAATTGATCAACGCTGGAGGCCGGTTGATCTTCCTGGGCGGACGAGGTGCTAACGAATGTGACACCTACGAGCAGAACAAATAGCGGCACGAAACGGAACATGAAGACACGATACCATGTTACGGAATGCGTCGAGTACCAAACACCGTTTTGTCGAAGAATCAAGTCTGCCGCCCAGGAACATCTGTTATCTTCATGAGCCTCCGGATAACGGGGCAATTAAAGGGACCGCCGACGCTATGGACGCTCAACAAATTTTTCTGCTCGGACTGCTGGGCGCGGCGATGGTTCTTTTCTGGTGGGGCCGATGGCGCCACGACGTCGTCGCCGTTTCGGCCTTGCTGGTTGCCGCCGTCGCAGGGAGCGTTCCCTACGGGGATGTCTTTTCAGGCTTCGGACATCCCGCAGTCGTTACCGTGGCGCTCGTCTTAGTCATCAGTCGAGGCCTGCAAAATTCCGGCGCGGTAGACGTTGTCGCCCGGCGTGTGCTGCCACCGGTCGCATCACCCAGCCGCCACGTGGGTCTGATCGCCGGCGTCTCGGGTGCGCTATCGTCGGTCATGAACAATGTGGGCGCCCTGGTCCTGCTCATGCCGGCCACATTGAAATCCGCCGCCAAAGCTAAGCATTCACCTGCAATTGTCCTCATGCCGCTGGCGTTCGGGTCCATTCTCGGGGGACTGATCACCCTGATTGGAACACCCCCTAACATCATCATCGCCAGCTTTCGCAGGGAAGCCACCGGAACGGCCTTCGGAATGTTCGATTTTGCCCCGGTCGGCGGCATTGTCGCTATCGCCGGCATCGCATTCGTTACGCTCGTCGGCTGGCGCCTGATCCCCGAAGCGCGCAGGGCCAACCTAAGCGCGGTCGAACTGTTCGATATCGGCGATTACATGAGCCAATTGCGTGTGCCGCGGGACAGCAAGGCTGTGGGACAGACACTCACCAAGCTGGATGAGGCTGCGGTCAGGCACGAAGCTGTCATTCTGCGGCATTTCCGCCGAAATCAACGCATCGACCGTCCGAACCGGAAGCAATTGGTGCGCGCCGGAGATCTCCTCGTTGTCGAAGCAGGACCACAGGCGCTGGGGGCAATGGTCTCGGAACTTGGACTGAAAGTGGCCGGCGAAGGCGTCGGTGCCATCGAGAGATTGAGCTCGGGCGAGACCGTATTCGCCGAGGTTGTGGTGCTTCCGCGATCGCCTTTGGCCGGTCAAGCCACGGGACAAGTCAGGCTGCGCCGGCGCTACGGCGTCAATCTAATTGCTGTTTCACGACAGGGGCATCCCTTCCGAGGACGCCTTCAGGCAATCAAGCTGCAGCCCGGGGATGTGTTGCTCATGGAGGGGTTTCCGGAACGGCTTCCCGGGGTGTTGGCGGCACTCGGCTGTTTACCACTGGCCGAAAGGGACCTTCAGGTAGGAAATGCCCGCCGCGCCACTGTCTCGGTCGGACTTTTTGCCGCGGGCATCGCCTTGGCGACTTTCGGTTTATTGTCTTTCCCGGTTGCATTGGGTGTCGTTGCCGTTGGATTGGTGCTTCTAAACATCGTTCCGCCGAGGGACATATACGAGAGCGTAGATTGGCCCGTCATCGTGCTGTTGGCGGCGATGATTCCCATCGGCAAGGCCCTTGAAACCAGCGGCACGACGGGTTTGGCGGCTGAAGCGATCCTTGCACTTGGCCCTAGTTTCCCGCCTCTGGTGATATTGGCCATCTTGATGATCACAACCGTCGCGTTGTCCAATATCATCAACAACGCGGCAACGGCGGTGGTGATGGCTCCTGTCGGCGTGACCGCGGCGGAGACGTTAAGCGTCAGCCCGGATCCTTTCCTGATGGCCGTTGCGGTCGCGGCATCGTGCGCGTTTTTGACCCCCATTGGGCATCAGAACAACACCCTGATCCTCGGCCCCGGCGGCTACGAGTTCGGCGACTACTGGCGGATGGGTCTGCCGTTGACTGTACTGATCGTTGTCATCTCGGTTCCCCTCATACCCGTATTCTGGCCACTATGAGGGCCGGGCATTCTGAGACTTGTGATTGTGTCTGCGCGCGCCATCTAGTGGGATAGCAGTCCAGGAGGAATGGGTATGATCACACCGGTTAGAAGCGTTCTGGGATTGATGCTCGTGGTTCTGTTTTTAGGCCCGCCGACGTTCTCGAAAGCGGCAAACAGCGCCCACGACTTCGCTTTTACTTCCATCGAAGGGGAACCGATGCCGTTGTCGGCGTTCGAAGGCAAGGCGATCCTCGTCGTCAACACCGCTTCGCTATGCGGGTTCACCCATCAATACGACGATCTTCAGGCGCTTTGGGACCGGTATCGCGATCGCGGTCTCGTCGTCGTCGGAGTGCCCTCCAACGATTTCGGCGAACAAGAGCCCGGCACCGCTGATCAAATCAAGGAGTTCTGCGAAGTCAATTTCAATGTCGACTTCCCGTTGACCACGAAGCAGCATGTGGCCGGACCGGAAGCCCATCCGTTTTACCTTTGGACCGCAGAAGAGCTCGGAGACGAGGCAAAACCGCGTTGGAATTTCCACAAATACTTGGTTGGCCCTGATGGACAGTTGGCCGCTTGGTTTTCTACCCAAACGTCACCGACTTCCCAACCGGTATTCGATGCTGTTGAGCGTGTGCTGCCAAGTCACGATGGTTGAAAGCGGACAAGCGATAAACTAACGAGTTACAGCTACGTCACTCCGTATGACCGCACTGATTTCCCGGCTCATATCGCCAAGTGCAGCACTCATCGCCTCGGCTATTGCTTGATATTTTTTTCTTGCGATGCTCGACCGGTCATCGCCGTCGGCGGGCTCATCCACGACAACCGGTTTGCTGATGGAAGTGGTGTGCAGTGCCACGGCTGTTCGATTGTTCAAGTCGATCAGACCCCAACGCGCTTCAAGGACGACGTTTCCGGTTGGATCCTGCTCGAACCTTTGAACATCGGTTCGGATTTCATAATCCACGCGTACTGGGATCGAGAGCGGGCTTAACAGGACGCGCTCAGAGGGTACGAGATTGGCGATATTGTTCTTGAGCGTCCGCGAAACGTGGGGCCTGAACGGTGCTCCCCATTGGTCGAATTGCGCAAGATCAACGGTGTTCTCCGTTGGGCGGGTCACGAAATTTCGAGTATCCAGGTAATCGGACATGGTGATTTCGACGACCGCAATGATCGATTCGCTCGCCGCTGCCGGCGGCTTATCCGTTCGTGGCACTTCCGACAGGACATAATAGCGGGTGGGCACGGACTCCCCTCCGAGAATACCGGCACATCCCGTTAAAACCAGGAAACAGAGACCATATACGACAGGCTTCAAGTAACTGGAACGTGAAGGTAACATCATTGGCCTCCAGGTTTTCTTCTGCCAAACAGCAAGGCGTCTGGGTTGCGTTCGAGAGTTTGGGCCAAACTGTTCAGCGAACGGGCCGCGCCGCTGACCTCACGTAGCGCATTGACCAGTTCGAAATGCAGCGGCGATCCCGGTCGGATGACGGTGTCGGCAGTGGTTAACAACGTTTCCGCCTTTGCCAACGAGCCACGAACCTCTGAAAATGCTTGTTTGGCCTGGATCATCGCCTGTTTGGCTTCAGTAAATGTGCCATCCGCCGTTTTGACGGTTGCCGTGAGTTCATCGGCAAAAGGCTCAAAGCGCTTATTGATTTTGCCGACAAGCTGGCGAGTTTCGGCTAGGGTTTCCTCAACGTTGACAATCGCCTGCTTCAGTTCCGGCGATGCAACCATGTTACGGATGGCCGTGGTGGTTGCCTCTAGGTCTTTAATGACCCCGGTTACGTCGAGGGCTTGCAATTTTTGTGTGAAGGTTGTGATCGCTTCTTCGATCTGCGCGAAGGTCGACGGTATAGTCGGGATTTCCGTAAATTCAGTATTCAACCCTACGAGCTTGGCCTGGGTTTCGGGGAACATACTGACCTGGATCGCCAACTGTCCGGTTACAAAGCTCTGTTGGACCAATTGTGCCCTCAGTCCCTTGGCGATAAGCCGTTGGATCTCGTCCTTCGGCGTAATTTCGTTCGCCGGCCCCCCGATTTCGATGCTTTCCTTCGGATCGATTTCGACGATGACCTCAATGTAGAATTTCAATTTTTCGGGGTTATACAAAAGATTGATGTCGCTGACTTGGCCGATGGGAACCCCTCGCCAAGTTACCGGCGCTCCAACACGAAGTCCGTTGACCGAGCCGCTGAAGAACATCACATAGCGGTCTCTCTCGGCAAAAAGTTGCGTGCCCCCGAAATAAACGATACCGAGGATGATCAATGCGACTGCGCCCAGGACAAAACCCCCGATCATGCTCGGGTTCGCGGGTTTACTCATGCTTCATATCCAATTCCATCTTCAAGCGGACGCCCCGATCAAATTCCCAACATGTTCGTAAGCACGGCGAATAGCCCATCAGCTACAATGATTAAAATTATCGCCATAACCACGGCCGATGTGGCGGCCGCACCCACCGCCGACGCGCTCCGGCCGCACTGAATGCCCTTGAGACAGCCCGCGACGGCAATCAAGACTCCGAAAAAGCCAGCCTTAAAAATCCCAATGGCGAAATCGGTCAAAGACAACGCCCCAATGGTCTGATTCACGTATTGGGTCCATGTCAAATCCAGCATGCCAACGCCGACGATCATTCCACCCAAGATCCCGAGCAGGATCGAATACACGCACAAAAGAGGCATCATCAGGATCAGCGCCAACATCCGGGGAAGCACCAGAAAATCCATTGGCACGAACCCAAGCGTCTTTAGGGCGTCGATCTCCTCGTTGACTTGCATGGTACCAAGCTGGGCAGCGAACGCGGCACCCGTCCGTCCTGCCATGATGATGCCTGTCATCATGGCGCCCATCTCCCGAGCAGTGGCGATCCCTACCAAGTTGGCCACAAAGATCTGCGCCCCGAACTGTTCCAACTGAACGGCACCCACGAATGCAAGGATCAGCCCAACGAGCACGCTGATCAAGGACACGATGGGCAGCGCCTGAACTCCGCACTCCTGGATGATCAAGATCAGATCGGATCGCCGAAATCGGGCCTTACCGACGAACAAGCGGCCAAAACTGGCAATCGATTCGCCGAGAAATTCCGTGATGTCACGCGCAGCCTGGACCACGTCGAGCCAGCCGTTTCCGACTTTGGCAAGCATTGATTCCCGGACTTCGGACTTGCGGGTTCCCTTTTTCTCGGGAACAGCGGCCGCCAATTCTAACAGTCTGTGAACCCCATCGGGCAGCGCGCGCGCGTCGATTGCGATCTTTCTGCCGCTACAATAGGTGTTCAAGTTTATGAGGAACGTTAGGAAACCGCTATCCCAATCGGACACTTCGCGGGCATCGAGGATGATCCGCTGGGCGAACGATTCGGCCTCAATACGGCTCTGCACCTGGTCGAAGGATGGAGAATTGCTCGGTATTGTCCAGCGGCCGCTAAGCCCAAGCAAAAGCGCTCCTTCTTCTGAGTGACTCAGACTTATCTCTGCCACGTCCAAAGATGCGATCGGCGCACGTTTCAAGTGCTATTATCCCCGCTGCCAGCATGGCCTGCCCGACATCCACACCTTCATATCCATATGACATAAAAGTGTTGCAGCCACCTATGCGCGAGGCAAGCGGTTAATATGAAGTCAGCTCCCCGGGAATGAACGATCAGGAGGCATGGATTGAATCGCTTGTGTGAGCTGTCGACTGAAGGCCGCGAGCGTGGCGCTCATGGCCGCGATCACGGGCTCATAACTTTCACCTTCCACCGGCTCGGCCACGGGCTCACTTAAAGTGGTCTGTTCCAGCCGAAGCTGCTTTCCCTCGCCATCAAAGATTTCCCAGCGCGCCACCAAAAACGCATTGCCGCCCACGTCAGCATCAAAGCGCAAGACCTCAACCTCGACCTGATAATCGAGTTCCGGCAACCTACGGCGAGGAATCACAAATACCCGGTCGGTGCCGAGCAGGGTCGACACATTCTGGGCAACCACCCTCGCGAACATATCCTCCAGAGGCTCGCCCCAACTGTCGAAGCCAGCGAGTTCAAACCTGTTAGGCCCGGCACGGCGTACTACTTGTGGCCGGTCGAGATATTGAGGCAGGGAGACCGGCCCGACCCCAACCGCGAGACGACTCTCGGCTGCGCGCGCGGGAACCGCTGCGGGCGCGTCAACCTTGGACAGTGTGTAGAACCGGGTTGGCGCGGTCTCCGCACAACCCGCGGCGACCAGTATGGCGAGAGTCACCGTGATAATGGATTTCCGCGCTAAAAAGTGCCGGATCATTTCGGTCCCCCCTTTCCATGGATCAGCGCTTCCGGATGCCGCTCCAAATACTCGGCCAACACCCGGATGGACCGGGCGGCATTCTTGAGTTCCTTCATCAGTTCCACCAAATCAGCGCGAGCACGCGAGCGTGGCCCCAACAGGTTTTCCGTTGCGGCAAGCGTGGACTGCGCTTGAGCCAAAGTCGCGTCGGCCAACTCCATCGTTTTGCGTAGTGATTTTACAGACGCCTTTATGTCTGGCGAATTGACCAAACTTTGGATGGACTGCAATGTTTTCCGGGTATCGTCGAACACCGCTTCCAAAGGAAGGCTAGCAATTTTTTCCAGTACGCCATTCACGGACCGTGCGATTTCCTCGAGATCGGAAGGAATGGTGGGGATCTGGGGTGGTTCGCCCCCGTGCATCACGAGGTCCGCCGGCGGACTGTCTGGAAAAAAGTCGAGATTGACGAACAACTGACCTGTAAGCAGGTTTCCTGGTTTGAGTTGGGCGCGCAACCCCTTCCTGACTAGGAGCTCCATGCCTTTATAGCGTTCTTTGAAGGGTAATCCGCCTACCTGCTTGAACCGCTGTGGCTCTATCACGATGCTGACTGGAATTCGCACGATTTCCCTTTGAGCATCAATGACGAGGTCCACCGAGGTGACGGATCCTACGCGAATCCCCCTGAATTCCACCGGCGCGCCAACCTCGAGGCCCCTGACGGATCCGTCGAAGTAAACGAGATAAGGAATTCTCTCCGTGAGTTCCGACTCACCGATTTTGGCGCGCGTATCAAACAGTTCAAAAACGGCGCCTTCGGGAACCTCCGGCTGATCCATCGCGCTGAGTGGCGTTTCGAAAGCGACCCCGCCGGTAAGCAGCGACTGCAGCGACTCCGTTCTAACCTGCACCCCATTGGCGCCGATTTGAACGTCCACGCCACTGGCATTCCAGAAGCGCGTTGCGTCCCGGATGAGACGGTCGTGGGGCTCCCGAACAAACGCGTGAATATTCACCTCACGGTCGTCTTCGCCCAACTCGAAACCGAGGATTTCGCCCACCTCGATGCCCCGAAAATATATTGGCGATCCCCGGCTGACCGAACCACGGTTAGTCGAGCGCAGAAGATACTTGCGACCCGGAACGTCGGACGTGAGCACGGGCGGAATTTCTAACCCCACGAATGTGTCGGCCGGCTCGCCCGGGTTCGGGTCCAGTTCAACGTGGGCGCCGGATACCAATGTTCCCAGTCCGGATACACCGCCGGCGGTTAAACGGGGTCGTACCACCCAGAAACGTGTGTTCTCAGTGAGAAACTCGTCCGCTCCCTTGACCATCTGAATTGTCACATTGACCGTTTGGAGGTTCTCGCTGAGCGCGACCTTCTCCACCACACCGACGTCAACATTCTTAAACTTGACCTTGGTTTTGGTGGCTTCCAGGCCGGCCGCGGTTTCAAACGAAACCGTGATAACCGGCCCTTTCTCGGCAAGAGTAGTGTAGAGCAGCCAGCCGCCGATCACCGCCGCTACTAGAGGAATCAGCCAAACCATGGAAAAGCTGCGCCCTGACTTGACGGCGACCTCGGGAAGTACCTCGCCTTCTTCTGTCGTTTGTCTAGTGTCCGTCACGATTGGCTCCCGCAGCATCCCACATTAGTCTTGGGTCGAAGCAAATGGACGCAAACATAGTGATTACCACCACCCCCGCAAACGCAATAGCTCCCACGCCTGGTTCGATCGTCGCGATAGCATCCAACTTCACCAGCGCGATCAGGATCGATATCATGAAGATGTCGATCATCGACCAGCGGCCTATGCCTTCGATGATCCGATACATCCTGGTACGATCCTTTAGCCGCCAGCGCGATCCGATTTTCACCGAAATCAATAGGTAGCTCAAACCGATCAGCTTTAGCACCGGTACTGTAATGCTGGCGAAGAACACCAGCAACGCCAGCGGCCACATATCAGCATGGATCAATTCCTTAATCCCGCTGAGGATGGTATCCGGCGCCCCCTTACCAAAAGAGATGACCGTCATCACCGGAAAGACATTGGCGGGGATGTACAGGATTGCCGCGGTCATCACCAGCGCCGCGGTCCGGGTAAGGCTGTTGGCCTTGCGCCGGTGCAGATGCGCGCCGCAGCGAGGACAAACCGCATGGGAGAGCGGCTCCGACGGCCGCACCCTGCACACCAGATCGCAAGCATGACATCCCACCAACGAGTCCCGATCCGCGACCGCCGGTGGCGGCGCACCGGTAGACTTGCGCAACCTTTCCCACACCGCGTGAGGCTCCAAAGCCGCGTCGGTGGCGGCCATAACGACGATGAGAACCGCGAAGGAATAGAGCGAAATGCCAAGCTCGATGGTGGCCATGTCAACAAGCTTCACGTAGGCGACCAGCACGCCCAGCATGTAGACTTCCATCATTGCCCACGGGTGAAGGACTTCGACCCACCGGAAGACTGCCCCGGCAAAGGGGGGCCGCCAGCCCAAGTGCAAAGGCAAGACGACATAGAGCGTCCCTAGGATTTTGATCAACGGGATGATGATCGCCACCATTGCCACCAGGATTGCCAGTGGCAAAAGCCCTTGATCGTAGAGTTCCGCCACGCCCGATGCCAGGATATTGGACGACTCCCGGCCCTCGAGCTTGAAAGTCATGAAGGTAAAACCATTGGCAAGAGCAAACAGAACCAGCGATGCGAAAGACAGCGCCAGAGCCCGTTGAATACTGTTTCGCCGACGCCGGTAAAACCGGGCCCCACATCGGCTGCACCGCGCGACTTGGCCCTCGTTCACCGGATGGGCGTGATGAAGCAGGCCACACTCGTGGCAGGCGAACAGTGAGTAGGCCGCGGGGGCATCGTAATCGCTCATGAGCACCGTCGTTGAGGTGAAAGAACCGGTCCTCTGTGAATGACCGGACGTAGCCAAGGTCTTGTCGCATGCCGTGGCGTTGACCTCAAGCGTTCGTTGGCAGTTAGACCCTTTGTTACCGGTCTTTAGGCGCCACGCCGGATCCGGCCGAAACAGGAATGGCAACACGGCACAGTCATAGTCACATGGCTTATGGACAAGGTATCCGGTCACGGCCCTTCGGCTGGGCTTCTGACGGGTCATATCCGTTGAAGCGCGCGCAACGCGGCCGCGTCGAGAGATCAAGGAGCCCGCCACAAAGAGCGCTCGACATCCGCATGAATCGTCATGCCCCCAAGGGGGCGCGATTTTGTCGAAAACATGTCCAACGCCCCCTTGGCGCGGTTGGACTTATAGTTTATTTTCAGTGTGTAAGGCATCAAATTTTTAGGAAGTCTATGCCCCATGCGCGGGCTTCACTATTTCAAGACTTTTTTCTTCGCGTTGGTGGCCATGGGAGCGGTCACATCGGCGAGTCTGCATGCCCTGGCTCAAAACGACACAGGTATCCGAATCGGCACCGGATCCATCGGTGGAACCTATTTTCCCGTCGGCGGTTTGATAGCCAATGCCATCAGCAATCCGCCCGGCTCGTTGGATTGCGACCTAGGGGGCAGTTGCGGTGTTCCCGGATTAATCGCCGGCGCCGTGACCAGCGACGGCTCGGTCGCCAATGTCATCGGGATTAGCGACGGGTCCTTGGACATGGCGCTGACGCAAGCCGATGTGGCGTATTTCGCTTATTTCGGAAAAGGGGGCGTGTTCGCCAAGGACGAGCCGCTCGACAGCTTGCGAGCGATAGCCAACCTGTTTACTGAATCGGTGCACGTGGTGATCCGCCGCGACAGCGGCATCGTCACTGTGGCGGATCTTAAGGGCAAGCGCGTGTCATTGGACCGCAAGGAGTCGGGCACCCGGGTTTTGGCTGAAATCGTCCTTAAGGCCTATGGATTGAAGCCCAAAGACCTCAAGGCGTCGTATGAGAGGGTCGGGACGTCGGCCGGCATGTTGGCCGAAGGAACGCTTGATGCCTTCTTCATTGTTAGCGGCGACCCGGTAGAGGCCCTCGCCCACCTCGCCGACGAAATCGATATCGATCTCGTATTGATCGCCGGTCCGGTCGCAGAGGAGATCCGCGAAGCCCACCCGTTCTTATACTCAGATATTATTCCCGCAGGTACATATCGCGGCGTCGGCAATATCGAGACCCTTGGTATCGGCGCCCAGCTGGTGGTAGCCGAAACGGCGGATGAGGAATTGATCTACGGGATTACCCAAGCTCTCTGGAATCCCAACAATCGTAAAGTACTGGATAGCGGCCACCCCAATGGCAAGCGTATTCAGCTCGAAACCGCTCTTGACGGAATTGCGATCCCCCTGCACCCTGGCGCCGCCCGGTTTTACGAAGAGTCGGGTATGACACACGCAGGGGTATTCTGACCCGACTGCACTCACTTTGACCTCGGCAAAGTAGATTATGAGCGCCTGTTCCTATCTAACGGCGGTCGCCGCCTCCGACGCAGCTCCGATAACGCCCCTGAATCAGAACGAATTGGACTCTTGGCTTCAGGCTGAAGAAGGGTCTGTTCGGCGCTGGGTGGAGGCCGTTGGCTTTACAGCGAAGCCGGGAACCATTTGCCTCATCCCCGACTCAGGGGGCGCCCTCGACAGAGTACTCGTCGGCCGTGACGATGAAAACGGTATTTGGACGTGGGCAGCCTTTCCAGCGCAATTGCCGGAGCGGCAGTATCGGCTCGAGAATACCGCCAACAAGGAAGCCGTCGATCCGGACGCCGCCGCTCTCGGCTGGGCGCTCGGCACGTACCGGTTCGGTCGGTACCGATCTTACCAAAGTGAGTTTGCGCGGCTCGCCTGGCCCGAAGGCTCGGATCGCGCCGCCGTGGAACGCGCTGCCGACGCGACCTTCCTCGTCCGCGACCTCATCAATACGCCCGCAGCCGACATGGGGCCGGAAGAACTCGCCAGCGCCGCCTTTTCGCTTTCCGCCAAACATGGCGCCCACGCATCGGTCATTGTCGGCGATAATCTACTGTCTGAGAACTATCCAGCGATTCACGCCGTTGGCCGGGCCAGCGACCGCGAACCGCGGTTGATCGATATGGTGTGGGGCGAGGCCCACCATCCGAAAGTGACCCTTGTGGGCAAGGGCGTATGTTTCGACAGCGGTGGCCTCAACCTGAAAACGACCGCCGGCATGAAACTCATGAAAAAGGATATGGGCGGGGCAGCCAATATTCTGGGTCTCGCCCATATGGTCATGACGGCAGAGCTGCCCGTTCGATTACGTGTGTTGATCCCAGCAGTGGAAAACAGCGTGTCCGGCAATGCCATGCGCCCCTTGGACGTGGTGCCTACTCGCGACGGACTGACGGTGGAAATCGGCAACACCGATGCAGAAGGCCGGGTGATCCTCGCCGACGCTCTCAGCGAGGGCGCGTCGGAAAAACCTGACCTTCTTATAGATTTTGCGACCCTGACAGGCGCCGCACGCGTCGCGCTCGGGGTCGAATTGCCGGCACTGTTCACCAACGATGATGCCTTGGCGGCATCATTGCAAGCTCTCGGCCAGGCGGAAAGCGATCCGCTATGGCGCCTTCCCCTCTGGCCCCCGTACCGCCGACACGTAGAGAGCAAGGTTGCCGATCTGACNAATGCTCCTGAAACCGGATTTGCCGGAGCGATCACGGCAGCGCTGTTCCTCGAGGCCTTTACGAGCACCGCGGCCTCGTGGGCTCATGTAGATTTGATGGCTTGGAATACGGAACCCCGCCCAGGACGTCCTAAAGGTGGAGAAGCCATGGCGATGCGCGCGGCTTACGCGTATATTCGTGAAAAATTCGTTCCATAAACTGTAAATATACGTTGCGCACTCATTTTCATTGCCTGTAATATACCCCTTATGGGTAATACTCCAGTAACCCACTTGGGGGAAACATGGAAATGGCAATGCATATGAACGAACATCAGGCACTCGATCTTTGGCGGCGTACGATTGTAAGAGGCGTGCGCGAAGACGTCCCTGACCTGTCGACCCGGCAGATGGCGATCCTCTTAACCGTTTACCTGACATCCGCGCCGCATACGGTTCGCGGGTTGGCTAACACTCTCGGCGTGTCAAAGCCGGCTGTCACTCGGGCACTCGATCGGCTGAGTGAACTCGGACTGGCTCGCCGTAAGACCGACGAGAAGGACCGCAGGAGCGTTCTCATCCAGCGAACGCCGGGCGGCAACAATTTTCTCAGGAATTATGGTGAAAACATCGTTTCGTCCAGCCGCGATGTCACGGTTCATGGACAATACGATATCGACACCATGGATGCCGGGATCAGGCTTCACGCCTAACTTAAGCGCTCTCCTAAGGTTGCGGGGTTACATCAAGTATTCCCAGATTTGCGTATTGAACGCTGCAATTGGATGCGAGATGCGAGCTTCGATGAATTTGTCTGCGGGACGATGAGCGTGGATTGCGGTAGCAACGCACAGCCGATCAAAACCCGATAGACGGACTGTAGTTTTCCTCCCCTGACCCCAACTCTGGGCCGGATGTTATACATTCGGCCCATTTCCTTCTGAGCGCCGCCCATGGACCGGTTCGGTTCGACTTAACGCTCTTGCTGAAGGATGGGCGGACGGTAGCGGCGCAAATAAGTTGGCAGGACCGCCTCCACTGACGTCGGTTCAATGCCAAGTTCCCGGAATGTCAGTGAACCCGCCGGAACCACATTAGGGATTCCAAGCAACTTGACCTGATCCCGCGTAAGGGGGGGTACTGGCAACATTTCGAGGAAAAACGCCTCCGCGCTGGCGATCCACAAAGGCATCGGGAACAAAAAGCGCCGACGGCCCGTTTCAGACATCACGAGCTCCATCACTTCGCGGAAACTGATAACCCGCGGGCCGCCCAAGTGGTAGATTTTGCCAGGGGCCTCTGGATCGTTCAAAATCCTGCAGATAGCCTCCGCCACATCCGCCGCGTAGACCGGCTGGAACGACGTATCGAATACCGGCAGGGCCGGCAGCAGTTGCGCTAGTTTGGCAAAGCGATTGAAGAAATCGTCCTCCGGCCCGAATACGACACTGGGTCTAACCGCAGACGCCCCGGCGAAGGCATCCATCGCCACGCGTTCACCAGCCGCCTTCGTCCGCGCATAGGCCGCGGGTGAATTGGCACTGGCTCCGATTGCCGACATTTGCACCAAGCGGGCGGCACCCGAGGCCTGCGCGGCCTCTGCGACATTCCGAGCGCCATCCACGTGAATGCGCTGAAACGTTCGACGGCCGCGTTCGTAAAGGATCCCAACAAGGTTGACTACCGCATCCGCCTCTCGAACCGCGGCATCCACGGTGCCACGATCCGTGACATCGGCAGCAATCGGCACGATCTGTCCCGCTCCGCCGAGCACCTTCAGAAACAATGCGGCCTCGGTATCGCGCACCGCCACCCTAACCGTCCATCCGTCTTCCGCCAGCCTTTGAACCAGGTTTCGGCCGACAAATCCCGAGCCGCCGAACACGGTCACCAAGCGACGATTCATAATTATCTCCTTCTGGCTTGTATCAGCGGCGGCGGAATGAACGGGTTATCGATCGACATAGGCGCGATTATCTCAGATGCAGGGCGACGTCAATATCACTCAATAGAACACAATGCCGGAGCAAGGGACCAACCGGTAATCTCTCCCACCTTGTCATTGTGTACGAAGACAAAACTTTAATCTTCGTTGACAGGATAGGTCACAGGGATTTAGGTGTTTTTCAAACACTCTCTTGTGGTGTTACCGTTTTCCCTTTGCCCAGGTGGCGGAATTGGTAGACGCGCAGGTTTCAGGTACCTGTGGCCGAAAGGTCGTGGAAGTTCGAGTCTTCTCCTGGGCACCATCATCCTATCTTACATGCGCTAGAGGCGGATCACATTGACATCAAGTGCGAACCCTGTCGAACTCCATTTGGGCGATCTTCCAGACGGGCTTGATTTTGGTGGAAGTGTCGCCATCGACACGGAAACAATGGGCCTCAAGCCCGACCGGGATCGCTTGTGCTTGGTTCAATTGTCGGCAGGTGATGGCGTTTGCCATTTGGTCCAGTTTCCGGCGCCGCCTTTGAATGCAGATCGATCCGCCACCTACTCCGCGCCCAATCTTACGGCCCTTTTGGCCGACCCTACGGTGACCAAACTTTTCCACTTCGCGCGTTTCGACGTGGCAATGCTTAGCCGCTACCTGGGCGTACTCTGCGAACCCGTCTATTGCACGAAAATCGCTTCGAAACTGGCGCGAACGTATACGGACCGGCATGGCTTAAAAGATCTGTGCCGGGAGCTCCTTGGCGTCGAACTCTCGAAGGAACAACAATCATCCGACTGGGGTGGCGCAGCATTGACACCCGATCAACTGCGCTACGCTGCCAGCGACGTCCTCTATTTGCACCGAATTCGACAACGGCTTGACGATATGCTCGAACGCGAAGGCCGAGCTCAACTTGCGGAAGACTGCTTTCGGTTTCTGCGGGCGCGGGCTCTGCTCGATCTCAGAGGTTGGGAAGAAATCGACATATTCGCGCATTAGGCGTCCTGAGATACCGTTGACCTTTTTTTTTGCACCTGCATACTGTCGGCGCATTTTGTAACGTCCCATATCCCAACGGATAGCTGCGAGGTGCTGGTGAGATGCTGGTAACGTCCAACAGACCTCATTTTTCGTCGAGGCCTCGGCGGCTGTACAAATTTTGCTGAAGGATCGGAAAGGTGAGCAAGGCAACGGCAATGTCACTCACAGATGACGCTCCAGGCGGCTTGAGCCTGGGGCAACGGGTTTTGCGGCTTGAGGCCAAGGGACTGGAAGCTCTTGCGGCATCGCTTGACGATGCCTTCGTCCACGCGCTCGAACTGATGGAGCGGATGACCGATCGTGTCATTGTGACCGGCATGGGAAAGAGCGGCCACGTTGCGTGCAAGATCGCCGCGACCCTTGCATCAACCGGCACGCCGGCGATGTTCGTGCACCCCGCGGAAGCAAGCCATGGCGATCTTGGAATGATCACCAGCGATGACGTGGTTGTTGCCCTCTCCAACTCGGGAGAGACGACGGAATTAGCGGACCTCATCAATTACACCAGACGCTTCTGCATTCCACTTATTGGCATAACCGGCCGAGCCGACAGTACTCTCGCCCATGAATCCGATGTGGCTCTGGTCTTGCCGAGCACCCCCGAAGCCTGCCCAATGGGTTTGGCGCCGACCACTTCGACCACTGTAATGCTCGGACTCGGTGACGCACTGGCGGTGGCCTTGCTTGAGCGGAAGGCTTTCACGGCGGATGATTTTCGCCAATTTCACCCGGGCGGCAAGTTGGGCCGTCGGTTATTGCGTGTCTCCAGCCTTATGCACAGCGGCGATGAGTTGCCGTTGATTGACCCCGACGCCACCATGCCTGAAGCGCTGATCCGGATGACTGCGAAACGGTTTGGCTGTGTCGGTGTCGTAGATAGCGAGAACCGCCTGACAGGGGTGGTCACCGACGGTGACTTACGCCGCCATATGAGTGCGGATCTGCTAAACCTCAGTGCCGGCGAGGTCATGACCGTCGACCCGAAAACGATCCGTCCAGATGCTCTCGCAGTCGAGGCAATCAGCACCATGAACGAGTTGGGCATCACCAACCTCTTCGTGGTCGATGATAAGCGCCCGGTGGGGATTATCCACGTCCACGATTGTCTGCGAGCGGGCGTGGTATAAAGGCCGAAAGATCGTGGCAGTTTTACAGGAATCAGCATCGACAACTCATGCCAGAGCAGGTTCCAGTCAATCGCAACAACTCCATGTCGCGCGACGCCCGCCGTCGGCCGATCAACTCGCATTGAGCCGAGCACGAATGGTAAGACGCTCCCGTTTGATTGCCGGGTTGAAGTATGGGCTGCCCGCGATAGCGGTCATTATGGTTTGTCTCGTGGTGATCTGGCCACAACTTCAGCCGCGTGTCGACCGTTTCCGCATGAGTCTTGCAGCCCTTCAAGATGAACAAGACAACTCGCCGACGCTCATTAACGCGCGTTACGAAGGTGTTGATTTAAAAGGCCGACCGTTTTTGGTCACGGCCGACCAGGTGGTCAACCTGGCTACCGAAAGTGACAAAGTCGGATTGCAAGCCCCTCAAGCCGATCTGACGCTCAAGGAAGGTGAGTGGGTATCGCTTGCGGCTATGAAAGGTATTTACGATCAGAAGGCCGAGCTCCTAGAACTTTGGGAAGATGTGAGCCTTTTCCATGACGGGGGGCATCAGTTCACCACCTCTAAAGCCATTATAGACTTGGCGACTGGAAACGCATCGGGAACCGAACCCGTGGAAGGTCAAAGTCCATTCGGGGATATGCAGGCTCAAGGGTTCCGGGTAATTGATGAAGGCCAAACGGTGCACTTCGACGGTCGCGCCCGGATGGTGATCTACCCCAATGCCCTTTCCGATCGAAAATGACCTGCGCTTGGCTCGCCCGCCGCTTGTTGGTTTTTGTCGTTGTGATGGCATCGCTGACATCTCCGGCGCAAACGCAAACGCTGAGCCAAGAGGGTGATCAGGCAAGTCCGCCGATAGAAGTGGAAGCCGAAAATGGTATCGAGTGGCAACGGGATAAAAAGGTGGTGCTGGCGCGCGGCAATGCTCGGGCAATTCGCGGGGACACGCAAGTGAGAGCGGACGTGCTGAGCGCCCATTATCGCGAGCGAGGTAACGGAAACACCGAAATTTGGCGCCTGGAGGCCGATGGGAACGTCGAGATCGCATCCCCAACCGAGACCGCGTATGGAGAAAAAGGCGTTTACGACGTGGAAACGGGCGTGCTCCAATTGAGTGGCGGTGACAATCTTAGGTTAGTGAGTGAAGATACTGAAGTCCGCGCTGATCGACACCTTGAGTTCTGGCAGAAGAAACAAGTTCTCTATGCGCGGGGAAATGCGTCAGCCGTTCAAAAGGACAATCGGCTCGATGCGGAAACTCTCACCGCATTTTTCGCGAAGAATTCCGAAGGTAAGACCGAACTTACACGCATAGAGGCGTCCGAAAACGTCAAAGTAACGACGCCCGAAGAAATCTTGAGGGCGGACGAAGGGGTCTACAACATGGAAACCGGTATCGCGACGCTAACAGGATCGGTTAAGATTACGCGCGGGCGGAACCAGCTCAACGGCTGCCGAGGCGAGGTCGACATGAATAAGGGCGTCAGTAAAATATTTGGATGTAAGCAGGGCTCACCGGGTGCGCCCCGCGTCCGCGGACTGATTCATCCCAACTCGACCAAGAAGAATTAGACCCGACCTATTGGACAACAAATTGCTTGGATGATGGACGTAAGTTCACAATCTACCGCTTCTCCGGGGGACACGTCCGGTGGCCGACCCAGGCTAGTAGCGGGCGACCGCGGGCTGTTTGCCATAAATATTGGCAAGACCTACGGCAAGCGACCGGTTGTAAGCGGCGTAAGCCTCTCCGTCCAACGCGGTGAAGTCGTCGGCTTGCTTGGGCCCAACGGAGCCGGAAAGACAACGTGCTTTTATATGATCACCGGGCTGGTTCCGCCGGACAAGGGAAGCATCCTGCTTGACGGCCAGGACGTCACACCCCTGCCCCTATTTCGGCGCGCGCGCCTCGGGGTCGGTTATCTGCCTCAAGAAGCATCCATCTTCCGCGGCCTCTCGGTTCAGGACAACATTCTCGCCGTGCTCGAAGTCACGGAGAGTTCGCGGAAGAGGCGGAAAGCAATGTTAGACGCGCTGCTCAACGAGTTTGGCGTCGAACACCTTCGCCACACGCCATCCGTAGCGCTCTCGGGCGGCGAGCGACGCCGGGTGGAAATCGCTCGCGCTCTAGCGACCAATCCCCATTTTATCTTTCTTGATGAACCCTTCGCCGGAATCGATCCCATAGCGCTTAACGACATCCGCAATCTCGTCATGCATCTCAAGGATCGCGGTATTGGCGTTCTCATTACCGACCATAACGTTCGAGAAACCCTGGATGTGATCGACCGAGCCTATATTATCCATGATGGCAGAATGCTGACCGAAGGAACCCCATCGGAAATCGTGGTTAACGAGGATGTGCGTCGGGTTTACCTTGGCGAACGTTTCAGTCTCTAGGCGGATTTCATCATGGCGTTGACTCCACGGCTTGACCTCCGCCAAGCCCAGTCGCTTGTGATGACACCCCAGCTACAGCAGGCCATCAAACTGCTGCAGCTTTCCAGCTTGGAAATCACCGCATACGTAGAAGAGCAATTGGCGGAGAATCCGCTTCTCGAGAAGGACGAGTCGGGCGAGGACGCCTTCGCCACTACCGAAATCGACGCCGAGCGCGATCCACCTTCACCTCAGGACAACGGCGAACTTAGGTCGGTGGATGCCGCTGTTGCCGATAACACGCCGCTGGATCCGGAATCCGCGCTCGACGTGGAGTCATACGAGAACCTCTACGATACGGATAGCGGAGACGGCGGTCCCGATATGGGTCCTCTCGGACAGCGCATTGCCGATAATGGCGGACAAAGCGCCAGCCGGTCTTTCGAGGTCGACGAGAGAAGTCTTGATGAAACCCTGTCCGCCCAGACAACACTTCGTGATCACCTGACCGGCCAGCTAACAGTAGACGTGAACGACCCTGTGGACCGCCTCATAGGCGTCCACCTTATCGATCTGTTGGATGAAACCGGATACCTTTACGAAGACCTGAGCAACGTTGGCGAAAGCCTTGGTTGCCCACTCGAACGTGTCGAGGCGACGCTTGCTCGACTCCAAAAATTTGACCCCCCGGGAGTTTTCGCCCGCACCCTCTCGGAATGTTTAGCCCTGCAACTGGCCGATCGCGGCCTCTTGGACCAGCCCATGGGCAAATTGCTTGAAAACCTGGATCTCGTGGCCAAGCGGGACTGGACGGCCTTGGCACGCGTATGCGGCGTGGGATCGAAGGGAATCGGCCGAATGGTTGATGAAATTCGATCGTTGAACCCCAAGCCGGCGCTTGCCTTCGATTATACTGTTGCTCAACCAGTCATCCCGGACGTGATCATGCGACCGCGTCCCAGCGGCGGCTGGATCGTCGAGCTCAGCAGCGAGGCGTTACCCCGGCTGCTCGTGAACAACCATTATTATGCGCACGTCAATGGCATGGCGTCGCAAAAAGAAGACAAGCAGTTTATCAACGAATGTTTTCAGTCGGCAAACTGGCTGGTCAAGACATTGCATCAGCGCGCCAACACCATTCTAAAGGTCTCGTCGGATATCGTTCGCCAGCAGGAAGCATTCTTCCTCCACGGGGTGCACGCCCTGAAGCCGCTCATCCTGAGAGATGTCGCCGAAGAAATTGAGATGCACGAGAGTACCGTCAGCCGGGTAACATCCAACAAGTTCATGGCCACCCCTAGGGGCATATTTGAGCTGAAATACTTCTTTACCCACGGGATCGGTGGCGCGCACGGCGGAGAAGTTCATTCGTCGGAATCGGTACGTCACCGACTTAAGGCGTTGATTGACGGCGAAAGCGCGGACAAGGTACTGTCCGATGATCAACTGGCTGAGACCCTTCAGAAAGAGGGGATAGATATTGCGCGTCGAACTGTTGCTAAGTATCGGGAAAGTATGAAAATTGCGTCTTCTGTCCAGCGTCGCCGCGATAAGAAGGCGCAACGACGTTGATACTCCGGGAGCGAGACTTGACACAAACCAGAGGGGCAACTAAGTTCGCGGCCTCCGCAAGACGGGGGCAAAACCGCTCGCAAACCGCTTGCGTCCAAAGACCAGACACACGCACCGGGGTAGCCTTCTGCTCCCTGCGTCAGGATGTCTTTATAGATGGACATATCGATCAAGGGTAAACGGCTGGACGTTGGTGATGCTTTGCGCTCTCACGTGGAAGATCATCTCGGCAGCGCCGTCACCAAGTACTTTTCGAAAGCACACGACGCCAACGTGACAATCTCGCGGGAAGCCCATTTTTTTCGAGCCGACATTTCCGTGCATCCGCTTCGAGGCGTATTGGTTCAGGGTCGCTCGAATGCCGATGATGCTTATGCCGCATTTGACTCGGCGCTGGAGCATATCGCCAAGCAGTTGCGGCGCTACAAGCGAAGGCTCAATGATAAAAACAAGGGTCGCGGTCAGGAAGAGAGCATTCCTGCGCAGCAATACACACTCGCCCCGGAAAAGGGCGAGGAGGAGTTGCCAGAAGAGGGTCAGCCGGCGATCATTGCCGAGTTGCCGACGGAAATCGCGACGTTGAGCGTCAGCGAGGCGGTAATGCGCATGGACTTAGCGGACGTTCCGGCGCTAATGTTCAGAAACCGTGCCCATGGCGGCCTCAACGTTGTCTATCGCCGTCCGGACGGCAACATCGGGTGGATTGACCCTGCCAATACGGCAAACGCTTGAGGGTCGCTGACAAGTATGGAAATTGCAGACCTAATTAAGCCTGATAACGTGGTTGCCAACCTTCGCGCCAGCAGCAAAAAGCAGGCTCTGCAGGAACTGGCACGCCGCGCCGCGGCAATTACCGGTCAACCGGAGCGCGCCGTTTTCTCTGTTCTGATGAAACGGGAGCGTCTGGGAACCACGGGTGTCGGCAACGGAATTGCTATTCCGCACGGCAAGCTGCCGAATCTCGACAAACTGCACGGAATTTTCGCCCGCCTCGAACATCCGATCGATTTCGAGTCCATAGATGATCGACCGGTCGATCTCATTTTTCTGCTGCTGGCCCCCGAGTCGTCGGGCGCGGATCATCTGAAGGCACTGGCTCGGGTTTCCCGCCTACTTCGGGACAAGGGCGCATGCGAAAAGCTGCGGGGAACCGATGACTCAGAGGCGCTCTATGCCCTCTTGGTGGATACCACGGCCAGCTGGGCCGCCTGAGACCACGGGCAGAGACCTGAGACAAAATACCGCAGCCCAAAACGTGTCAGTGGACGCTGAACGGCTCCAAATCGTTCTGCCGCGTAAGGGTAAGTGCCACCGCTCGGTCGGTTGCGACAACCAGGCGCTGACCGTCGGCTCCATGTACGGCAAATGCCGGTTCACCGTTCAATTCCACCTTTTTGACATACGCGACCTCACCGACCCCAAGCTTGGCAAAGTCATGCGGGGCTGCTTCCATCAGTGCCCCTCTTTTGCTGTTCATTTTGGTATTGTCACTGGATTGATCCATGGCTTTATCTTTCAAGCTGTTAGCACACCGTAGCTGCACCGGGTTTCCGCTTTGTTAAGATGACGCGGGAACCATCAAGCGTCAGAGTCGACACCAATCATTTGAGATCGGCGTGACGCCTTGCCGCTATGCGCGGCCCCCTTATCGATACGAATTGTACGGATTTCGGGCTCCGGCACTCTGCGCTCCAGGTTTATTTGCAATAAACCATTGTCGAGCGATGCTCCGGTGACTTCTATTCCCTCGGCCAAAACAAAGCTGCGGTGAAACTGACGCGAAGCGATGCCGCGATGTAAGTAAACCCGGTCATCCTCCGCATCGTTCTTGCGGCCGCGGACAACCAATTGGTTGTCTTCCAGGGTTACCGCCAAATCCTCCATGGAGAACCCAGCCACGGCCACGGTGATTCGTAAACCATTGTCCCCGATTTGTTCGATATTGTAAGGAGGGTATCCTTCCGCAGAACTCTTGGACACATGATCCAAAATTCGCTCCAGATGCTCGAACCCG
>JGI12210J13797_11646204_pt1 | contig 24640 bp, 24 predicted proteins | sample ElkSlonscriptome_3_FD_13797 | JGI IMG/M metagenome (IMG submission 13797)
CTCGTCTCGGCGCTGCCCTCAATCCCCGCCTTTGGCATCCAATTAAGGGCGCACCTCGTCTCGCTCGTTTACATCCCGACGCTGATGCTGCGCATACATCGCGGGGCTTTCACGAACTAGCTAAAGGGGGCTAATGGGAAACCAACCCGATGATAACCTGCGAGGCAAGTCAAGGCTGAAAGCTGTCGCCCAAGTAATATTTGCGTACCAGCGGATTACTATACAGTTCTTCAGCACTTCCCCCAGCTAAGGTTTCTCCTTCTCGCATGATGTACGCCCGATCTGTGATCGCTAGGGTTTCCCGCACGTTGTGATCTGTGATCAAGATGCCAACCCCGCGCTGCTTGCAAAGCTGAGAGAGGATCTCTTGAATCTCTCCCACGGCGATGGGGTCCACGCCGGTAAACGGTTCATCTAGCAGCAGAAAATTAGGACCGTTGGTGCCAGCGGCTAGGGCTCGGGCCAGTTCGGTGCGCCGACGCTCCCCCCCTGAGACTTGTCCCCCAGCCGTTCGGGCAACGGATTCTAAGCGAAACTCTTTGAGAAGAAGCTGCAGGCGCTTCCCTCTCTCAGAAGCGGGAATACCCGTCTGCTGCAGCACCAGCAAAATATTATCCTGCACGCTCAGATGCCTAAAGACACTGGGCTCTTGAGCCAAATAGACAACCCCCAGCCGCGCCCGCTGATGAATTGGAAGACCTGTGATGTCGAGCTCGTTTAGCCATACGTCACCGCTGTTGGGCCGCTCCAATCCGGTAGCGATATAGAACGTCGTGGTCTTGCCGGCTCCGTTGGGTCCTAATAGTCCAACCACTTCCCCCTGCGATATCGACAGACTAACTCGGTTGACAACAAGCCGTTTCCCATAAGACTTGCGAATATTGTCGAGCCTAAGTTTCACCAGCGTTTACTCCCAGATGTCGGCGAATACCCGTTTTTCTATCTCTGAAAAAATAGGTTTTCTCTCCATCCTATCAAATTTGGGATTGCATGGCGCTAAGGCGCAGACGTTGGATCTTTAAACTCGGGCTTAGGGTTGAAGTCGGCGGCAGGCGCTGACACTGTGCTGCTACTGGCGTCGTCTGTTGGAATAAGGTAAACCGATTGAACCTGTTCCCCAGAGTCTGGCATCGCGACAAAACGGCCTTCGCTCACGAGATAGGTGATCCGCTCTCCTTGAATGCTGTTGCCGTCCTGCAGGACATAAACATCACCCGTCAAAACAATGCGCCCCTCTCGGCTGTAGTACTGGGCCTGTGCCGAGGTTGCCTGCATGTCGCGGGCAGGATAGAAAATCTGGACGTTGCCCCGAGCGGTGACGACCCCTGTCTGAGCGTTGGCTTCTTGGACGTCAGAGAGCAAAGTAATAGGTTGGCGTTGCGCCTCTTGAGCCATGGCGACGGGCGTAATTCTGGGCGCGATCGCTCCTGCAGCGACGGCAACAGCGGCTCCGGCAAGCCAAGCGGCGTTGGTCAAGCGTTTAGCGGTAACTTCGATGGCCTGGAGAGAGAGCAGCATAGCAATGTCCGTAGGAGGGACCGCATCAGCAGCGGCGCGGTGATTAGGTGGTTAATTGATCGAATGATCGAGAGTGACTGGATCGAGAGTGACTGGATCGGGATTGGCCGATACATCAAGCATACTGACGACTGCTTAGATTCCGCAACAGTACGACAGACAGTCTAGGGACTGGTTAAGCCTTAGACGCTGCTGCGCGCGGCGTCACCCGTTCAGGGCGCTGTAATGGACAGTGTAGGGCGATCGCTTAGGACGCTTAGAACCATCTGCAGCCATATCCGCCGCTATCGCCACAGAGCCGTTTGCCTGCGTCGCGGTGGCAAGCTGCTGTGCAATCTCGGCAATGCCATCCGGTCCTCCCAACTGCAGCTGTCGCAGCAAGGCTGCACTCCAGCCCAGCAGGTGATCGATATCGGTACCATCATATTCTGGCCCATAGCGCTTGAGCCGACTGATGCCGTTGCCCAAAAGCGTGACCGCGCCTTGCCAGTTGTGATGTGTCAGATGGTATAGCCCAACGGCAAGCTGCAAAACTCCCTGAAAAAAGGTGCGATCCGGCTCATCTGCCTCCATCCACAGCGCTTCTAAGGTGTCATGACAGGCGTAGAACTCTCCGTTGTTAAATTGCTCAACGCCTTGATTAAACGCTTGAGCGATCGCTGCGTCCATAGCCTAGTCCTCAGTTACTGGTGAATTTTACTGGTGAATTACTGCTGGATTACTGCTGGATTTGGGGCTGCAGCGGCTGGTCGGGCTGCATCGAAACTACTCTACTGGCATTTGGCCTCGCGCTGCGGGATGCCGAAGCCATCTGTTCTCCCGGCATGGGCCACAGCAGCCAGCGCTGACAACGCTGGGCTGCATCCTGACCGATTTGGTCGAAGAATCCTGCTAGATTCGCGGTTATGCCAATGTAGCTGCCGCTGATCTCAGAGCTGATGGGGGAGTTGAGACGAGCGTTGCTAGCCCTATCGAGCTGGGCCAGAGTCTCCATCATCGCCGTGTGATCCGTGATGGTTCCGGTGGAGGCCGTCCAGAGCTGTGTGCCAAGGCGCTGGTCTAGACCGTACTGGAGAAGGGATGCTGCAACCGTGATGGCTTGCTCAAACCAGCTGGATTCCCAGTCCCGGAGATCTAGGGCAATTGTGACATGGTGATGACTCAAGGCATCTTCTAGCTCTCGCGATCGCAGCTCACCGTAGCGGGCGCTGGACCGCCAGTGGACTAGCCGCATTGGATCGCCCCACCGATAGGGTCGCAGGGAGCGAATCAGCCCTGTCGAGGTGGAGGACACAGATTGCTGGAGCGCTGAGGAATGCTCCTGTTGCCCCGCCCCAGAGAGGCTATTGTCCAGCATGGGACAGCGAGATAGCGATATTACTCTGGGATACACCACTAATCGAGCCGGGGCACAGCACGATTGGCGGTACCACATAAGTCCAAGGGGCGCTGCTGTACGCAATGTCACCTCCGACCAGCGAAAAATGCCGCGCCGGGGGGCAATTGCCCGATAGGACCAGCGATAGCGCGATTGCCCAGCAATGCTCGAAACTGCCGTTTTGGGGGATATATTTTCGGGCGGCGGTTCTACGCGCAACGCTGCAGGTGGGCAGGGATCAATAGCCTGAAGAAGGCCCCTATGGTGGGGCTGATGGTTGATGATCGTCACCGTCATATAGACAAAATCTCCGGCGTGCACTGGAGGAATGGGCGATCGCACGGCCTCAAGGCCGTAGAGTGACCGACGCGCCAAAACGATGGCGATCGCCAGCAGCGCTAGCATGATGCCGCTCATCAGATACAGCCAGCCAGCCAAAGTATTTGTTGCTGCCATAAAGAAAAAGCCAGCTAGGCCAATTACAATCCAGCCGCTGTAGTCTGGATTGACGCCAGCTCGCTCTAGTCTAAGTTTTAGCAGCTGTAGGTTGGGCTTTGGCAGATTGAGCACTGGGTTTGGGTCATCCATTGAAGATTGCAGCGGAGAGCGCACAACTGGTGTGAGAACGTTATAATTTTCGCGAACACTAGCATTCTAGACATCATCCTGAAGCCCTATGAGCGATCCCTTAGTCCGCGCATTTTTCGTGGGTAGAGCTGCCGCAGAAGCCATTGGCGAACAAGCAGAAGCAGCCGTCACTCAGGTTCTCAGCGAAATCGGTCGATTTGATGCTGAGCAGCGGGAAAATCTACGCACATTTACTGAGCGCGTTATGGAGCGGGCCGTCTACGAAGAGCAGCAAGCATCTCAGTCGACTGCCAGCGGCGAGCCTGCAAGCTCTGCCGCAACGTCAACAGGCGATTTACAGGCCACAATTGATGACGTTAGAGCCGAGGTGGCTCAGTTGAGAGCAGAGCTACAGCGCTATCGTAACCGCAACGCCTCTTGAGTCTCGGGCTTTCGATGCCCGTTATCGGGGTCTTCGGCTGCGAATAGATTCTCCTGAAAGTTAATGTGATGCCCTTAAAGATGGCAATACCGACATCGACTCGACCGATGATTGGGGTAGCCGTGAGCCATCTATTTATGGTAAATTTTGTTAAAGACTTTTAACATTACTATTAATTTTTGTCAGCGTACAGCTCCCCTGAAGTTAGTCGACCGAGATATATCCACGATATTTGATGAGATTTTTAGGTGTCCCTTCTCTCTAGCCAATCTACATTGCCAGACCCGTCCGAGAGCGAAGCAGCGATGCCCGGTCTCCCGCGACCAACAGCAGATCGTCTGTCCAATGCTGTGCTCGATCGGACGGTGACCGAACCAGCTCCTGGCAAGTCCTACAAATGGAGTCGCGATCGCTACTCCAAAGCAGATCGTTTTATTCACATCTGGTCCTTTGTCCTGCGGCTGATTGGAGCCCGCTGGCGGTATCGTCAGGCTTGGACCTACAAGGGGCCTGTCACGCCAGAGGCCCAGGCGCAGCGGCGGCGGAAGATTGCCGTCTGGATTCGAGAAACACTGCTGGATTTGGGGCCTACCTTCATCAAAATCGGGCAGCTGTTTTCCACAAGGGCTGATCTGTTCCCGGTAGAATATGTCGAAGAACTCTCGAAGCTCCAGGATCGGGTCCCAGCGTTTAGCTACGAGCAGGTTGAGCAAATCATTCAAAATGACTTTGGCCGCTCAATTCCCGAGCTCTATGCCAGCTTTGATCCCATACCCCTCGCAGCGGCCAGTTTGGGTCAGGTCCATCGGGCGCAGCTGTACTCAGGGGAAGATGTTGTTGTCAAAATTCAGCGCCCTAGCCTCAAAAAGCTGTTCGAGATTGATCTGTCTATTCTCAAAGGCATTGCCCGCTACTTTCAGCAGCACCCAGAGTGGGGTAAAGGTCGCGACTGGATGGGCATTTACGGTGAATGCTGCCGGATTCTCTGGGAAGAAATTGAGTACTTAAACGAAGGCCGCAACGCCGATACGTTTCGCCGCAACTTTAGGGCGCAGTCTTGGGCAAAAGTGCCTCGCGTGTACTGGCGTTATGCCTCTCCGAGAGTGCTGACTCTAGAGTATCTGCCCGGAATAAAAATCAGCCACTACGATGCTTTAGAAGCCGCTGGTCTCGATCGCCGTCAGCTCGCTCGGCTCGGCGCAGAAGCCTACCTGCATCAGCTGCTGCGCGATGGTTTTTTCCATGCTGACCCTCACCCTGGGAACATCGCCGTTAGCCCAGATGGTGCCCTGATATTCTACGACTTCGGCATGATGGGACGGGTTAAGGCCGTGACCCGTGAGCGGCTGATGTCGACGTTCTTTGGCATTGCGCAAAAAGATGCGGACAAAGTCGTCAGCGCGCTGGTAGAGCTCGGCGCGATCGCACCTGCTGAAGACATGGGACCCGTCCGCCGATCGGTTCAATTTATGTTGGACAACTTCATGGATAAGCCCTTCGAGGCTCAGTCCGTCAGCGCCATCAGCGACGATCTCTATGAAATTGCCTACGATCAGCCGTTTCGTTTTCCCGCTACGTTCACGTTTGTCATGCGAGCCTTTTCTACCCTAGAAGGGGTTGGCAAAGGACTTGATCCGGACTTTAATTTTATGGAGGTCGCACGTCCCTTCGCGCTAGAGCTTATGACAAATGACAACCAGTCCTCTTCAGACAGCATATTGAACGAGATCACTCGCCAGGCAACTCAGGTCAGCACGACAGCGTTTGGTCTACCGCAGCGCATCGATAACACTATCGGCAAGCTTGACCGGGGCGATCTGCGAATCCGTGTCCGCTCTATCGAGACTGACCGGGCACTTCGGCGAATCGGCAACGTCAACATGGGAACTAGCTATACCCTGTTGATTGCTGCATTTCTCCTGTCTGCCACAATCCTGGTTGTCAACGGCTATGTCTGGTTGGCCTGTCTTGCCTCAACGCTGGGCGTTGCCGCCGGGGTAGCTTTTATCAGGCTACTGCTTCGCATCAACCGCTCTGACCGCATGCCTTAGCTATGAAATGCCTATTCGAAGGGCTAACCGACCCCGGCGTCGTCCGACCCAGTAATCAAGACACCTACCATATCGATCCAAAAGGCCGGTTTTGTATTGTTGCGGACGGTATGGGTGGCCATGCTGGGGGAGAAGAGGCAAGCCGCATTGCCGTCAGCATCATCTGCAGCTACATCGAGCGTCATTGGGCCTCTGACACATCATCTCCAGAGTTACTCAATCGTTCAATCCAGCATGCCAATCTCGCTATCTTGGAAGACCAAGAGAGTCACCCTAGCCGCGCCGACATGGGAACCACAATTCTAACCGTGGTCTTTCGCCCTGATGGCGTTTGGTGTGCCCATGTGGGCGATTCTAGGCTATATCAATTTCGGGCTCATCGGCTTGAGCTTATTACGGAAGACCATACTTGGGTAGCCCGAGCCATTGGGCTAGGAGACGTGTCTCCAGAGGATGCTAGATTTCATCCGTGGCGGCATATTCTATCTCGGTGCCTCGGTCGGGATGATTTGGGCGATGCTGACGTGACGCAGCTCGATTGGCAAGTGGGCGATCGCCTTTTGCTGTGTAGCGATGGGTTGACGGAAGAGCTATCAGACAGCCTTATCGCTGAATACTTGACGGCAAGCGATGGCAACCAGGCCACCACAGAGCTCGTTGCCGCTGCCAAAGAGAATGGCGGTCGGGACAATGTCACTGTGGTGGTGGTGGACTATCAGAGCACCCACTGAGACTCCTATCCAACCGAAGGTCCGGTCTAGGGGGTGGCAGCGCGAGATATAGGCGCTTTTCAAACCAGATCCTCAATGATCTGCATCAGTCCAGCGTGGGTAACGCACGAAGCTTGGTTCACTGCAAACTATTTTACAATTCTTCATCTGATACAACTAGGGCAGTCAAACCCTTGTAGGTCAATGCGATAGTGACCGCTTTGGGCTGGTTATAAGCTCGAATATAGCCCTCAGGGGTAGTGACGGCTTTGTCAAATTTTTGTTATAGTTTGTAACAAGTCGCGGATTTACGTCCCGCTGGCTGGTAGGTACTCACTATTACCGTTCTTCAGTGGAGGAGTATACAGATGTCTCAACCTAGTGAATTAAGCCTAGAACAGCAGTTTAATCTGCGTTCCTTTGAAACCCAGGTTGCTCACATGAGCCGAGAACAGGCCCAGCAATTCTTGATCAAAATGTATGAGCAGATGATGATGCGCGAAAGCATGTACAAACACTTCCTCAAGTGTGAATGGGGTCTTGATTCTGGCCCAAAGTTCGACTAACTTAAGCGGTGGAAATCATGACCTCCTTCTCTTGCCTGGTTCCACTAAGGAAAGGGGTTGGGGATGCTGGGGCCTTCCACAAGTTCTACAAGTTGCTCACGGGCCTAGCTGTCGCTCTGAGTACATCGCGGCACCGCTGGGACGCTGGCATCCGTCTAAGGGCTCTATTTATTCGATGGCAACGCCCAGAATTTTAAATTTATTTAAGCTATTTTCGTATTAAGACTTTCTTATCGTAACAATCTATGATGGCCGAGGCTCTTTGGGATACGGTCTAAGTAAGGCAATATAATTGCCGGATAATTAACGGCAAAAATACTTATGTTTCGGCGTGCCTTGATCTGCACTGACTTTAAAGACGGATTGCATCGCCTGGTGCAGTTTGTGCACAGCTTCAAATTGGCCGGCATCGACCATATCACGTTTCTTCATACTCTGGCTTTGCCTGAGGATCGCGAAATTCCGCGGCCTGACGAAGAGCGGGAGCAGGAGATTCGAGACCGGCTTACCTCAGACATGGGAACCGTCCCAGACAGTATGACTGTGGAAGTCAGTGTACAGTCGGGTAAGCCTGCTGAGCATATTGAGCGGACCATCAAGGCCCATGAGATTGAAATCGTGTTTCTTGGTATGCCTAGCCGGACTCGCTTGAGCGAGCGCCTATTTGGCAGCACCACCATCGGTCTTTGCAAGCGGCTCACCACGCCACTGCTCATCTTGAGGCCACAGCTGATATCGACTTACACCGTTGAAGAGCTAAACCTGCGCTGCCAGCATTTGTTTCGTTACCTGCTGCTTCCCTACGATGGTAGTCACGCCTCACGATATCTTCTCGATAACATCGAGCGCTATGCCCAAGAGCAGTCGGACAGCTTTTTGACCCACTGTCTGTTGTTTCGTTCGGTGGACAACGTCAGTCGCAAAGCGCTTCAAGAGGTGCAAAATTATAAGCTGGAAGAGGCGAAAACCTCACTTGATGAAGTCAAGCCTAAGCTTGAAGCGCTGGGGCTATCCGTAGAAACGGTGATTTGCAAAGGGCAGGGCATCCCTGAGCTGCTTCATACCGCAATGGAGTATGACATCACGGCGATCGCAATTTCATCCGATAGCTTTGGCAAACTGATAGAGCTGTCTTCTCCTAGCTTTGCAGGAGAGCTCCTCCGGCGCAGCTGGCATCCCGTGCTGTACTTCCCCCCGGAGCGTTAGCGAATTGCCTCTAGCCGCTGGGTGATAGAGGGTTTAAGTTTTTCTAGCTCCGACTTCAACACAGACTTGCTCAAGCCGAAGTCGGAGGCTGGAGCAGCATGACCCATAATTGAGAATTCATTTAATCGTCTGGCCTGGGTTTCCAAGAGCTCTGGCTTAACGAGTACCGAAGGCTCCGTGATCGTGAGCAGCTTGGCATATGCGCATCTCTCAGGGTTTTCTATCGCAAAGCACAGCAGACGGTAGTGCTTTGTTCTGCCGAGCACCCGTAACGTCTGCTGTCCTTGGGCTGTCTTGAGATCGAGGTAGCAGGGCAGCCATCGAGGTCCTTGTTCATAGGTGTAGAGCACCGTAGCCCAAAGCAATACTGGATGCGGCGAAGCCAAAAACATGAACTTGTTGTACGGAATAGCGGCTGCTATTCGCTCAATGTCGCTGTAGGGCAGCATGACCCAAAGCGTTGCAAACAGCTCGCCCTTGGCTTTCATCAGCTCAGGGAAGACAATCTCGGCTTTTGGCTTGTTTTGGGGCCACACCGCGCGGCGACATAGGACTTCAATCGATGACGATAACCTATCCGCTGCGGGCAGCTCTTGTTTTGGGGGACTTGGCCGTCTGCCGTAGGGCAGATAAGGGGTACCCAAGGCCTGGGTAATTTTCTCTAACGACTCAAGGATCTCACTCACATGCTGGGGGCGCTGAGCCACGGCCTTCGCAATGCAGCGCATCACCAACGCTTCTAGTTCGGCAGGAATGCGCGCCCCGGGGCGAATCTTGTCAATGGCTGTTGGACGCGCTTTGCGATGGGATTGGTACCACCCGCCAAATGTGTTGTTGGCAGGCTGAAACGGAAGTTTGCCCGTCAGCATCTGAAACATGACGATGCCGAGACTATAGATGTCGGAGCGCTGGTCTAGATTATGACCTTCCATCTGTTCTGGTGAGGCATAGGCCAACGTCCCCATAAAGCAATCGGTCTGCTGGGCATCAGCTTGCCGCATCTTAGCAATGCCGAAGTCAAGCACCTTGACTAACTTACCCAAGGTATCGTTCTCAGCAACAAAGATATTGCTAGGCTTGATGTCGCGGTGAATGACAGAGAATGCTGTGTCGTCAATCTCAATGCCTTGATGGGCGCGCTGCAATCCTAGGCAAATCTGACGGGCCACATCTAGGAACTGCGGTACTGGCAGCGGATTATAGCGAATCACATCTGCTAGGCTTTGGCCTATCAAATGCTCCATCACATAGAAAGGCACCTTACGCTCATCGATGCCATAGTCCGTGACCCGCACAATGTGAATGTTTCGCTGCCCCAAAATGGCGCAGGTTTGAGCCTCCCGCTCAAAGCGATCGCGCATTTGGCGATTGAGCAGCGTCTGGGCCAAAAACTTGACAGCGACCATCACGCCGCCGAGGGTCAAGTCTTTCGCCGCATACACGCGGCCCATTGAGCCTTGACCGAGCGGCCTGACGAGCTGGTATCGATTTGCTAGCTTGCGTCCAAGGTTGTCATCTACCGGCACAAAACTATCCTCACATCGGGGTTATCACCAATCGCTAGCGGGTATTGTTCCGCATCGTTGTAGTGCTCAGACAATTGTTTTGACTGATATAAATCTGTAGCAGTCTTCCGATCGACAGCCCTGAGCCGCTTAACTCCACTGAGTGCCACCCAATGCAACCCTGGTAACCATCTTATCTAAGAGATATTCGAGTTAAGACGATTTGAGTCAAGACGATTGGTTTTTTGGAGAGCGGAGGCTATATTGATTGTGCAACGTTAAAACATCGCGCACTTTAGGGTATCTACGGTTGCCTTTTGACAGTGGATTGGTTACGGTCCGGTCTGCTATCTTGGCGATCTACTGCATCTTTTACCACTGCCTGCAGCTAGCGCTTGATCGCTCTCATATATATTTTGCCTGATGCTCTATGTCTGTGCCAAACCGCTCTATCGTGCGTCACGCTGATGCACCTCGTCAGCCCCAGATGAATCGCCTCAACCGACTATCGAACAGTCAGTTGGCCAGTGCCCCGATGCTCCAGGTCAGAGGTGCCGTGGCTCTAGCGCCGCTGCCTGCAGCATATCGGCAGCGCTCAATTGAGTCTAATCTTGAGGCTACGCCGCCAGCGCCTGCTCGGTCGCCGTCCATTGCAACGATTTCAGGGCGCAAGCAGGTTTACCCCAGAGGGCTACGGCTGCTAGTCCTAGCGCAGCGCGGCTCATTTATCGGAGCGGCTGTAGTCACAGCTGCCGCTCTGACTCTCTACGGATGGACGGTTTACTCGCAACAGCAATGGTCACGGCAGTACAGCCGATTTAAAATGCTGCAGCTTCACGAGCAGCGGTTGGTCACGGCGACCGGAGCCCTAGAAGCTCAAGTTTTGCAGTCCAGTGATAATACGGATTCCACTCTGCAACCTATTTTGCCAGGTGATGTTGTTGAGCTGGCTCCGGCCCCGCTTCGGCCTGCTGCCCCGTCTCCACCGCCTCCTGTATCTCAAACTTGGACTGCTCCTCAGCCCATTGGATACTAAGGTAATCCTCTTCAACATCATTGCTATGGCTCATCGGGTATCGTTCCGCCGTCACTTGCCTCCCAGCCCCGGGCGCAAGGCCAAACTGTCTCGGGGCTCTCGGAGCTATCATGATGAGGGTCGGTTTTCGGCTGTGACCTCAAGGATTTCACAGGGCAGACCCTATGGCCAGCGCAGGCAGCGATCGCGGTCTAAGGCTCCCGTCCGTCGCTGTCCCAGGTCGCGCTTGATTCTAACCTGGCTCTTGATGGTGGTGGCGATCGCCGGTCTTGGAGTCAGGCTGTTTTACCTGCAAATTGTTCAGGGGGATGCGCTTCAGCAGCGTGCCGAAGGACAGCGGCGGGTGCCTATTACACCTCTCTCATCTCGCCGTCCTGTGGTCGACCGGCAAGATCGCATCATCGCTATAGACCGTCAGGTATTCACGCTCTACGCTCATCCCCATCTGTTCGCTGATGCCTCATCAGAGCATCTCAATGCAGTTGCGGACAAGCTAGCGCCCCTGCTCGATCAAGACGTTGCGCGTATTCGCACTCTCATCAGCGGTGCTGAAAGCGGCATCAAGCTCGGAGAAGGGCTACCTCGGGAAACCGCCAGCCAAGTTCGACAGCTCTATCTCGATGGGTTAGAGCTGGTGCCACACCGAGAGCGATTTTATCCCCATACGGGCGCTTTAGCCCATGTCGTTGGCTACGTCAATTCAGACGGTGATGGCCAAGTTGGTATTGAAGAGAGCTACCAGGAGCAGCTTGTACAGCCGTTTGAACCTGCTGATATTATTCAAGGTGGTGATGGCGCGGTTGTGTCTAGCGCGGTGTCGATGGCGCAGCTGCAGCGCGATGACGTAAAGCTTCGACTCACTGTAGATAGCCGTCTGCAGCATATTGCCTCCCAGGCGCTACAGCGACAGGTCGAAACATACAGCGCGACTAAAGGGGCCGTTTTGGTGATGGATGCCCAGAGTGGTGCGCTGCTGGTCATGGCGACGACGCCAGTTTATGACCCAAACCAGTTCTATACCGCTAACCCTGAACAGCTCAAAAACTGGGTCATCACCGATCTCTACGAGCCTGGGTCTACGTTTAAGCCCATCAACGTGGCGATCGCCCTAGAGTCAGGACAACTATCCCCTGGCGATAGGGTGCATGACGAAGGGCGCATCACCGTGGACGAGTGGCCCATTGAAAACTCGGACTATGACGTTGCTGGCGGCAGAGGTGACCTCAGCATCAGTGAAGTGCTGCAGTATTCTAGCAATGTCGGCATGGTGCGCATTATGCAGCGCCTATCGCGAGAAGACTACTATGGCTGGCTGGAGCGCTTGGGGATTCCGCAAGGCACTGGTGTCGATTTGCCGTTAGAGGCCACCAGTCTGATGAAGTCTCGGGAGCAGTTTCTTGGGTCCGCTGTAGAGTCGGCCACGGCAGCCTTTGGTCAAGGCTTGTCCCTCTCTCCTGTGCATTTGCTGCAGCTCCATGGTGCCATCGCCAACGGCGGCACCCTGGTGACGCCCCATATTGCAGAAGGATTAGTTGACAGTCGCAACGTTACTCAATGGCAGCCCCAGCGCCCTCAACCCCGGCGCGTGTTTTCGGCAGAAACCAGCCAAGCCGTTTTAGCCATGATGGAAGATGTTGTCATGACGGGAACAGGAAAACCCGCTCAAATTTCGAACTATCGTATTTCTGGTAAAACTGGAACCGCACAAAAAGCTAGCAGCTTTGGGGGCTACTCTGACTCTCGGGTCACTAGCTTCATCAGTGTTTTGCCCGCAGACAATCCCCGGTACGTTATTTTGACCCTCGTGGATGAGCCTCAAGGTGGAGATGCCTATGGGTCGACAGTAGCCGCTCCGGTCGCCAAAGAGGTTATGGAAGCCTTGATTGTGATGGAAGCTTTACCCCAGCAGCATCAGGAGTGATGGTAATATCAGGCAGTCAAGTATCAGCGATGGAACTGCTCTCGGATGCCTACTCCTACTCTGCCCAAAAGCTTAGATGAGGCTGTGATCCAAGCCCGTAGTGCTGCTCAGGCCGCTCTTGATGATGGCTACTCACGCATCCAAGTTGAGCTGCTGTTTCCTGAGCTGAAAGTCCTCCCAATCGCACAATCATTCCTTGAGGCATTTGAACCTTTGGGTGCGGCCCTGCGCGTTGTGTTTCCCGATGCTGGCTCAGCGGCCTTAGCGCGGCGAGACTGGGGCGATCAATCCTATATCATTCGTGGCATCAGCGATATCAACGCTAAGTTTCAGACCGATGAATCCCTTTTTATCTTCGTCGAACCGTCATCAGTGGAGGTGGCTCAGGTTGAAGCCCTTTGCCAAGGCGCAGGCGATCGCCCTGTGGTCATGCTAAATCCCCGCCTGGAAGATGTGGCCGTTGTCGGCATTGGCTATGCCGCAAGACAGCTGCGAGAGCGGTTCTTGAGTCAGTTTGATTCTTGCTACTATCTTCGTCCTTTAAACGATGCGGCGCTGTTTCGCTGCTACCCCCATCCCTGGCAAATATGGCGGCAAAAAGAGGATGATTACGAACTTCTCAGCGAACATGAAACTAGACCAACGGCTGATGAAATTGATGCGCAGCTGATGGGTACCATAGAGTCAGGCAGCGCAGCGCAGTCCCCTCGGCGTAGCTTGCTATCTGAGCTGCAGTCGTTTCTTCGTGCCCTAAGCCAATAGAGGATCGAGGCGGCTAAACCAGCAGTAGCCTGGCCCACCTTCTTAAAGATTCAATTAATGTTGCTTCAGTTTTGCGCAGCTGCATCCCTAGAACTTGTACGGTAACAAAAGAAGGGAAGACAGCCAGTGTACACCGATTCTATTCTTGCTCCGGTCGAAATTCGGCAGGGTTGGGGGGCGGTGGCCTGAAATCATGGATAGGCAAGCGCAGAATTATTTGAGAGCAATGTCGCCAATCGGGCACAGAAGATCAGCCCTAGCTCAGCTATTAACAACAGAGGTTTAGAGCGTGGTTCAAGGCCGTCAAATTGTAATTGGGGATGTGCATGGGCAATACGATGGGCTCATCCAGCTGCTAGAAGCGGTTGACCCCAATGCAGATGACCAAGTCTATTTTTTGGGCGATGTCATCGATCGCGGGTCCAAGAGTGCTCAAGTCCTGGACCTCATTCGTCGCCAGGGCTATGTCTCGCTTCTGGGGAACCACGAGCAGATGCTGCTATCTGCTTTTCCCAACGACCAGGCTACGACATCCGCGCTGGCAGCTTGGCTTTACAGTGGCGGTCAAGCGACTCTAGAGAGCTTTGACAGCGTTCAACAACTGCTAAACCAACTACCCTGGATTCGGACTTGGCCCACCCACCTCGACCTAGGGGCAGTATGGTTAGTTCACGCCGGGGTCAATCCACTGCGACGAATTGACGAGCAGACGCTGCAAGATCTGTGCTGGATTCGGCAGGCCTTTCACGGTAGCCGTCGGCCTTATTTCAAAGATAAGCTGATCATCACCGGGCATACGATTACGTTTACTTTACCCAATGTTGCCCCAGGAGCCGTGGCCCGGGGAGAAGGCTGGCTGGATATCGACACGGGAGCCTACCACCCCCGTAGCGGATGGTTGACTGGCGTCGATGTCACAAACGACAGAGTGTATCAGGTCAATGTCTATACCAAAGCGCATCGATGTCTCCCACTCGATGAGGTGGCGGTCAAAATTGATCCATCTAAAATTACTTCTCGACAGCCGCTAGCGGGGTTCGCCGGCTGAGCCCTAGGGCTTAGTCGTCAGGTAGATCATTGAGATGCGCCACGTCAAGATGCGCCACGTCGTTAAGTCGATGAATTCGCCACAGTGCGCTGTTCAGCTTTTGCTCTGGCGCTGTCCAGCGATCGCAATCTAGCCACAGCTCAATCACGCCAGTGTGGCCCAGGGAAAACTCCCAGGTGCGATCGCAGCCCAACAGTGCCGAGATAATGTGCTGCAAAATCCAGTGATGAGAGATGATCCAAATCAGCTCACCATTGCAATGAGTCAACAGTCGGTCAACGACAGACTGAGCGCGATCGCGTCCTGACTGCAGGGTTTCTGCTTCTGGGATTGCAATCCAATCGCGGCTCGCGGTGAGCTGTTGGCAGCAGTTTGGATAGCGCTCTTGTGCCTCTACCCAGGTCAGTCCAGCAAAAATGCCATTTTGGAATTCCTGGAGCTCAGCGAGGTAGGTCAAAGGAGCAGGGGTGGTAAGACCATGATGCAAAATGTCGGCGGTTTCTACGGCGCGCTGCAGCGGACTCACATAGATATGACTCGGCTGATGATGCGCTAAACCAGAGGCCAGAGCCTGAGCCTGCTCTTGCCCAAGAGAGGTGAGGGGATCGTGCCTCTGGCCCATCATTCGGCCCTGGGCGTTTCCCACCGATTCAGCATGACGGATAAACAGCAGCTTCAACACCGGGCATAGGGCGTTGGGCTAAGCGCCCGTCTTGAAAGGCGTTTTCTTTTTCTTCTTTGCCTTCTGCTTCTCGTAGTCTATCTCCCGTAGCTTTTTGAGAATGCGGTCAAAGTATTCCTTCAAGTAGGACTCAAGGGTGGTGATGCTGTCTGGATCAATATCGAAGGCGCTGTAGGTTTTCGCCATATCGGCGTCGAGAGGGCGACCGGAGGCCACGACATCCATAAACGCAAGGCGGTCAGAAATATTTGATGTCCATTGAAAGAAACGCGCAAACCTGCCAATGACCCGCAATAGACCACTGGGCATGCGCGTGACGCGAGCTGTCTTACCTGACATGCGCTCACACAGACGGATAATTTCGTATGCGCCCCAGGCCCGACTGCCGACAACGGGGAAGGTCTGTCCCTGGGTCTCCGGACGCTCTAGCGCCTGGACAGCAAATCGAGCGATATCCTGGGTATTCATGTAAGCCGTAGGCGAGGTGTCCCCCATGACCCACACCGCTTGTCCTTCCAAAATAGGAATGGCGTATTGGCCAATCAATCCCTGGAGGAAACCACAAGGTCTAAGGATGGTGTAGTCAAGCCCCGACTCTTGCAGATAGGCCTCGGTACACCGCTTGATTTCCATCAAAGGCACGTCTGGATACTTCTCGGAATCTAGAATGGAGAAGAAGATGAAGCGTTTGACCCCAGAGGCCTGGGTTGCCTTGATTAAATTAACTTTACCGTCCCAGTCCACCTGGCGAATGGACAGGGAGTCTGTTGCCCGCGTTGTGGACGCGTCAATTACGGCATCGACACCCTCTAACGCTTCAGGCAGCGTTTCAGGCCGACAGATATCACCACCTGCTAGCTCCGTTCCCCATTCTTTCAAAAACGAAGCTTTCCGAAAACTCCGAACGAGACAGCGGACTTGGTGCCCCTCATCTATTGCATGGCGAGCAATTTGCCGCCCGAGGGTACCTGTCGCACCAACGATCAATACTTTCATGGGGAACTTATACGCTGTATCGTTAACTTTTCATAAGATTTTATCAGATAAGCTAAGCTTACCCTAATATTGGCCCCGCGATCGCAAACATCTCGCCTGGCTTTTGAGCTGCGAAGCGCTATGTAAATTGTGATTTTGAATTTGGGAAATCTAGCCGTAGATGCAGCAGCAGATGCAATAGACATCATCCTATGCCGTGGCATCTAGCCGTATATACAGGGGCAGCTAAGGCTATGAATGTTCACCTCAATTCCCAGAATTCGCCACCGACCATTCTGCTTGCTGATGATGACCTGTTCACGCGACGGTTTTTGACCGCTTGCTTTGCCCAGGAGAATGAGTACTGCGTTGTCGAAGTTGATAACGGTGCCGCCTGTCTAGAGGCCTATCATACCGCTGAACCTGACATTATTCTGCTAGACGCCAGCATGCCTATTATGGATGGCTTCGAATGTTGTCACCGCCTGCGGGGACATGAGTCAGCGGCATCCTTGCCAATTTTGATGATTACGGGGCTAAACGACAGCGCATCCGTCGACCGTGCCTTTGACGCGGGGGCTACTGACTACGTCACCAAACCGATCCATTGGCCTGTGCTCCGTCAGCGGGTCAGGCTTTACATTGAGCGTCACCAATTTCACCAAGATCTCAAGCGAGCCAATCGGCTGCTGCGCAAAATGGCGACGCTCGATGGTTTGACGCAGATTCCAAATCGCCGCAGTTTTGATGGCAGGCTACAGCGAGAATGGCAACGCCTCGCCAGAGAATCGCGGCCTTTGGCCCTTGCCCTGTTTGATGTCGACTTCTTCAAAGGCTACAACGATACCTACGGCCATCTCGCGGGGGATAATTGCCTGCGGCAAATTGCGGCGGCAGCGCAACAGACCGTTCGTCGCCCGGCAGACTTGGTCGCTCGCTACGGTGGTGAGGAATTTGCGCTACTGATGCCCAACACAGGCGAAGCAGGAGCAATGGCGATCGCCCATCAGCTGCGCCATGCCGTGGGTCAGCTCGGGATCTACCATGGCGCTTCTCCTCTAGACCATCAGGTGTCTTTGAGTGTTGGCGTCGCGAGCCTGATCCCCACAGCCGAAGAGCCTGCAGAATCTCTAATCAACGCCGCTGATGTTGCTCTGTATCGAGCTAAAGCGCAAGGACGCGACTGTGTCGTGCCCTATTCCCAAGAGCTAGCCCAAGGCCTCGCCTGATATCAAGGGTATCACCATGACGTTTATCGACTATCGCTGTCCAATAAGAGGGATGGCAATGGCTACGGTAATGGCGATCGCCATCAGCGCCTGTCGTTCAGACGCGCCGGATGTCCGCGCCATACCCCATACTGATTCAACAGCTGCTGCGGTTCCCCAAGACGTCACAGCGACGCTGGGTAGGCTAAATCGCGATGGCGAGCCTACGGTCAACAGCACCCCGAGTCGCCAAGCTGACCCCAGCGAGACCATCCGAGTTGGCGTACTGGCCATAGACAGCGCTGTCTCTGCCTATCAGCGCTACAGTCCGCTACTTGAGTACCTGAGTGATGTGACAGGATATGGGTTTACCTTGGTGCCCCTATCCCAGTCCAGTCAGTTTGAGGCAGCAGCAGCAGACAGTTTGCACTTCATACTCAGCAATCCCCTAGCCTCTGTCGAACTTCAGCTGCGCTACGGCACCGAGTTTATTGCAACTCAAGCTCGACCCCAAACCGGCGACAAGTTTGGCGGTCTCATTATTGTGAAGCAAGACAGTCCCATCCAGTCTCTAAGTGATCTATCTGGCAGACATGTAGCCTGCGTCGATTTTCAGACCGCAGCAGCAGGCTGTGTGTTCCAGATTTATCACCTGCAGCAGCAGGATATCGATCCCTATGGTGACTTTGCTCACTTCGTAGAAATTCCGTCCCAAGATGACATCATTTTAGCTGTGCTCAACGGCACCGTTGACGCGGGGTTTATTCGGTCTGGGCAGCTTGAGCGAACGGTCGCAAAGGGCCTAATGAACAGCGTCGATGCTGTGAGAGTCTTGGCACCCATGTCTGATGAGTTTTTCTACTCCCACACGACGCCTCTCTACCCGGAATGGCCTGTAGCCACCTTTAAACATACCGATGCAGCGATCGCAGCGGCAGTTGAAGCAGCTCTCCTCAAGCTGCCGGCTGACCATCCGGCGCTGACGTCAGCCGGATTAGAGGGATTTGTTCCCGCGAGGGACTACGCCTCTATCCGCGAGCTGATTGAAGCTTTGAACCTGAACTATTAGAACACCTCACAGGGCCATCCCTTACAGATATTTCGTCGCTCCGGCATTATCCCATCAACGTCACGGTGACCATCATGGCTCTCTTTTCAAGGATTCAGACCGCCCGCAGCAGTCTCGCGTTTCGCTATCTCGGCATTGCCACCCTAGTTTTGATGGGCACTCAACTGCTGATTAGCACCATTCAAACTCAGCGGCATTTCTACCGGCAGCTCAACCAGCTTGAGCGGGAAGTCACCAACGACACTGAGCTTCTAGCCGCCGTAACTCCAGAGGCAATTCTGGCGCTTAACTTTTCTACCCTGGAAACCCTGATGCGCCAAACAAGCGCCCACCGCAACATCCAATACAGCGTTGTCTTGAGTCCTCAGGGTGAAGCATTAACAACGTCGCTGCCGCCCACCACCCGTGACATCGTTCAGGCTCCGGCAGCAGCATCGATGATCGAAATTATTGATATGCTTCGCCAAGATCCAAACATTCGAGAAATCCGACTGCCGGTGCAGTCGGGGAATAGCCTCATTGGTGAAGTTCTGGTGGGCTACTCCCTAAAGTCGCTCAGGCAAGAGTCTTTTAGAGCCACAGTGGCCAGCCTACTCACCTCAATATCCATCAGTGGACTGCTGGCCTTAGTCACCATAATTTTGTTTCGGCAGCAAATTCACCAGCCTCTCAGAACCCTAGGATCTCTAGCCCAATCATTGGCGGATGGTGACCTCGAGCAGCGCGCCAAAATGACTCGGCCAGACGAAATTGGTCAGCTACAAATAGCGTTCAACAGCATGGCTGATCGTTTGCAGCAGACCCTAGAGGGGTTGACAAAACAAAACTTGGCTTTAGAACAAGCTAATCAGGCGGCCGAAGCCGCTGTGCGCGCAAAGAGCGACTTCCTTGCCACCATGAGCCATGAAATCCGTACCCCCATGAACGGCGTCATCGGCATGACAGGACTGCTGCTAGATACGTCCCTCACCCAACAACAGCGCCACTTCACTGAGACGATTCGTGGATGTGGTGATGCTCTGCTGACAATTATTAATGACATTCTGGACTTCTCTAAGATTGAGTCTGGCAACCTGGAGCTAGAAACCCAACCTTTTGACTTAGAAAGCTGTGTACAAGAGTCAATGCAGCTTTTAGCCGCGCGGGCGTCTGACAAGGGATTAGAGCTAGCCTACTGGGTAGACCTTGATGTGCCGAAGCATGTCATGGGGGATATCACCCGGCTGCGACAGATTTTGGTGAACCTTGTTGGCAATGCGGTGAAGTTTACCGAACAGGGGGAGGTTGTTGTATCGGTTGCCCTACAGGCCCAGCTTGACCCCGATACTCAAACCAGCGCACAAGCTGCCACACTCCAATTTCAGGTCAAAGATACTGGCATCGGTATTCCTCGCGATCGCCTCGACCGGCTGTTTAAGTCTTTCAGTCAGGTAGACTCTTCTACCTCCCGCCGCTATGGGGGCACTGGGCTAGGATTGGCTATCAGCAAGCGGCTCTGCAGTCTTATGGGCGGACAGATGTGGGTCACCAGCGACGTTGGCGTCGGCTCCACCTTCAACTTCACCATTCAAGTTCAAATTGCCTCGTCTCCCCCAACCCCTGTCAGCACATCTCCAATCTCCCTTACCGATAGGCGACTCTTGATTGTGGACGACAACGGGACTAACCGAGAAATCCTTCTGCTTCAGGCTCAATCTTGGGGCATGGTTGCTGAAGCAGTGGCCTCGGGGGCGGAAGCTCTCGAACGGCTGAATATCACGCCATTCGATCTAGCCATTCTCGATATGCAAATGCCTGAAATGGATGGACTGCGTCTGGCGCAGCTCATTCGTCAGAGCCCACGCACCTCAGCGTTGCCGCTGGTGATGCTGACCTCGATTGGCCAAGTCTCCGAGGCATTGGCGGCGAAAAACGTCAACTTTGCTGCTGTTCTCGGCAAGCCAGCACGGCAGTCCCAGCTGCAAGACGCATTGCACAATGCGCTCAGTCGCCAACCGATCAAAGTTCATGATGCTGGCCATGGCCAGATCCCCCTCGACAATGCCATGGCCCAACGCTCGCCTTTGCGAATTTTGGTTGCTGAAGACAATCTTGTGAATCAACAGCTGATGCTGCTGTGGTTAGAAAAGCTGGGCTACCGCGCCGATATGGTGGGCAACGGTGTCGAAGTCTTAGAAGCTATTGTCCGCCAGCAGTACGATGTCGTCCTCATGGATGTCCATATGCCTGAAATGGATGGTTTGAGCGCAACCCGCGCTATTCATCAGCGATGGGGCGATGCTGCCCGCCCTCGCATTGTGGCCGTGACGGCCAATGCCGTCGAAGGCGATCGCGAGGCCTGTTTGGCAGTAGGGATGGACGATTACATCAGCAAGCCTATCCATGTAGAGCAGCTAGTGGCGGTGCTAGAGCGTACCGCATCAGGTCTGATGCCCCACAGTGACCAGGACTCTGCCCCCTCGCCACCCAACGGAGCCGCAATGCCCTCTAACGCCGCCCTTCTAGATCAGGCCGTTTTGCAGCGTCTTGTCGCCCCGATGGGAGCAGATGGGATGGCCATACTCCATCAGCTTATCGACATTTATCGACAGGAGTCTCCTAGTTTAGTTCAGGCCATCTCGCGGGCTCTAGCCCAGAAGGACATAAATCAGCTCGCTCAGTCTGCTCATACTCTCAAGTCCAGCAGCGCTGCTTTGGGAGCCATTGCTTTGGCAGAAGTCTGCCAGCAGCTAGAGCAGTTGGGCTATCAAAATGATGCTGAGGCCATAGCCGATGCTGCTTCCCTCGTGGCATTCGTCGAAGAGCAGTATCTGCAGGTTGACGCTGCTCTATTGCAGCTGGTGAAACATCAGACGCTTGAAGTCATATCATGAATGGCAAAAACCGCCTGCCTGCTGATGCTTTCTGATTGTCTGTATCCAGGTGCAGCTTGCAACAAAAGAGCCAAGGCAGCATCGATATGGCAGAGCAATTCTTCTAGACTGGTCTTCTTCTAGACTGGTCATAGTTGGGGAGGTCTTGCTGCAAGGGACTTGTTCATCTCAGCTTATCTGACTTCTTCTGTCTTGGTTCCGAACTCACATCAACTTAATCATGCAAAACGCTTTGAAAAACCTAGCTAGATTATGGATGCATGAGGTGAATCCCCGACTCATGTCTTTTGTCACAACCGTTGGCGTCATCTGGCTTGGTTTTTGTCTAATCCTGTTGTTCGGCTTGGCCAATCTAGCTGAAGAAGTGCTGGAGCAGGAAGCCTTCGCCTTCGATGAAACTATCTTGCTGTGGGTCAATCAGTTTTCCAGTCCCATGCTGGACCAGGTTATGCTGACCGGAACCCGGCTGGGGGATCCGGATATTGTGGTGCCCCTAACCTGCATTGGCGTTGTCTGGCTTTGGTGGCGCTGGCGTTGGCAGATTGCCGCTATTTTTGCCATTACCTGCGTCGGTGGAGCGGTTCTAAGCACCGGACTCAAGATGCTCTTCGGGAAGGAGCGTCCAGAACTATGGTCGCAAATGATTACCGAAACGTCCTACAGCTTTCCCAGTGGGCATGCCCTAGGATCGATAGTGCTCTATGGGGCTTTGGCTTACCTGCTGGCGCAGCGCTTTCAATCGCAGAAATGGTTGGTCTACGGCGTGGCTGCCTTGCTGATTGGCAGCATCGGGTTCAGTCGCATTTATTTGGGCGTTCATTGGCCTACAGATGTGGCAGCAGGCTATAGCATTGGCTTTCTATGGCTCAGCCTGAACATTGGCTTGTTTCAACTTGAGGCTAGACGCTCAAAATAGTCAAGCCCTGTACCGTCAGAGTGCAGCCCTCAAGTATGATCAGCATCAATCCCGCTGAATCCTGCTGAATTAAACAACCTACCATGCGATCGCCATCAATTCCGCCTGACGATATCCTGGACGCTGCTCGCCAAATTCGCAGTGAGCTGCCCGAGCTGCTGTCTGCTGAGACAGCAGCTGCAGTTGATCGCCAGCTAGCCGACTGTCTAGCTCGGGCCAATGGGGGTGAACCGGTCCATGGAGAAATTCTAGCGCTGCTGCAGAGCGACCCAGAAACAGAAGATTGGCTCCTAGAAACCACCGCCCCCCAGCGTATCCCGAAAGGGGGAGCGACGCGGAGTGGCTATCAAGGGCTGCCCGGCAGCATTGGGGCTATTGGTGCTCAGAAATATATCTGCCCCCAAGGCAACGATTACACCCGATTTTTGCGCTCAGCCGGTAACGTCCCCACCTGTCCGACCCACGGCTGTGCCCTAGTTCCTGTTAGCGAGTCCTAGGTGTATAGCACCTTTCTCACGGCTGTTGGCAACAAACTCGCGGAACGCTGGGTTGCCAACTTGTTTGCCCCAGCCTTTGTGTTTTGGGCGGGCGGGTTAGCCGCGTACTTGCAAGACAAAGGCTGGGATTCTTTGAAGACAACGTTTGACGGGCTGGACGAAACGCTGCAAATTGGCCTTCTATTTGGAGGGCTACTGGTGGTGCTGGCGTCAGGGTTTGTCTTGCAGCGGTTCGACTTGATGGTGCTGCGCTTTTTTGAGGGCTATTGGCCGACCTGGACTACCCCTCTACGGGATCGCCTAGTGGCGCGGCAGCGGCAGTGGTTTGACCGGACTGAAGATCGTTGGAATGCTTTAGTGGAAAAACAGCTGGAGCATCCCAGCCAGTTTACGGCCCAAGACCTTGATGCGCAGATCAACCTAGATATGCAGCTGCGCCAGGTTCCATCGCAGCGCAGTCGTCAAATGCCTCTGACTCTGGGCAATATCCTGCGAGCTGCAGAGATGCGTCCTGGGGATAAGTATGGCTTGGACGCAGTGGTCTGCTGGCCTCGCCTGTGGATGATCTTACCCGAGGGAGTGAAAGCAGAGATTCAGCAGGCCCGTAGCGATCTCAATGCTGCCGCTAGAGTTTGGTTGTGGAGCCTGCTATTTTGCACGTGGTTTTTACTCTTTCCCTCTAGCTGGTGGATCTTGCCACTCAGCTTCGGGGCGATGTGGTTTGCCCATCACTGGATGCTGATGGCGGCGAGAACCTATGGCGACCTACTGGAGGCGGCCTTTGATCTACACCGCTTCAAACTTTACGCATCGCTGCATTGGCCGCTGCCCCAAACTCCTGAGGAAGAACATCACAGCGGGGCCTTGCTGACACAGTATCTATGGCGGGGGTCGCGGAGTGCGTCACTGCAGTTTGTGTTGCCAACGGACAACAGCGGTTGACAAAAAACAGGCTGATCACCGCAGAACTAACTCTGTGGCGATCAGCCTGAGCTGAATATCAAACGGCTTTGGGCAACCCTAAAGCAATGTCAAAAGATAGATCAGAGCAAACAGTACAATCCAGATGATGTCCACAAAGTGCCAGTAAATCTCGGCCATCTCAATTCCCGTGTGCTTCGAGTCTGAATAGTGGCCGTCCCGGCGCGATCGCCACATGACACCTAAAATCAGCAGTACACCTACCAGGACATGGAGGCCGTGGAAGCCCGTCATGATGTAGAAACAGTTCGAGAAAATGTTTGTCTTTAGCCCGTAGCCCAAGTTGGCGTATTCGTAGAGCTGACCCGCCAAAAAGATAGCGCCCATGGCCGCCGTGATGCCATACCAAAGCCGCATGCCGTTGACGTCATCTTTCTTGATGGCCACATCGCCTTTGTGAATCACGAAGCTGCTGGATACCAAAATAATTGTGTTGATCGTTGGGAGCAGCAGCTCTACCTCGGTACCCTCCGGTGGCCATTGGGCTAGACTGCCGCGAAAGACGAGATAGACGGCAAACAGGCCACCAAACATGAGGGACTCTGACGCGAGGAAGGTAATTAGACCAAAGACGCGCAAATCGGGGTGGGCATGATCATCATGTCCATGGTCATCATGTCCATGGGCGTCAGAGCCATGGGCGTCAGGGCCGTGGCTAGCCGTTGTCATTTCAGGTGTGGTATCAACCATAGGTATCGCGCCTCATATGTGAAGTCTTTGGTTCTCCCC
>JGI12210J13797_10152941_pt1 | contig 24551 bp, 24 predicted proteins | sample ElkSlonscriptome_3_FD_13797 | JGI IMG/M metagenome (IMG submission 13797)
TTGCTTCACCACCGGACAGACTCCACCCCTGAGCTAGGTAGCAAGGGTGGGCCCGAGCACAGTCACCGCCTTTTTAAGCTTATGGATGAGTGCTTGCATAAACACTTGCATCGCTACCTTTGCATGCCCATGGTAGCAGGCGCGATGATTCATCTTGGAGAAGGTACCTTCAAAAGGCATACGGATAGCGGAGCGGGAACGGTCGAGGTCGCGGTTCTTGTGTGGGTTGTTTCGCTTGCGTATGGTCGCGGCATGGAGGTTGTGGCCCTTGAGTAACAGGTCAGTCTTCTTGGTGTCGTACAGTTTGTCCATGAAGACGGCACCGGTTTTCGGGAGGATATTCCCAATTGCTTTGAAATCGGGCACGCTCGCACTAGTAACCGTCACCTTAGTCACCAGCCCGTGACGCATGTCAACCGCACAGTGTCGCTTGTGTCCAAACCAGATCTTGTTCTTGCTCTTTGCGCCCCAGCGTGCATCTTTGTCCGCAGCGTACTTCTCGACGTTGCTGTTGTTGAGTTTCTCTTTTCCCGCCTTGAGCGCTTTGTATCGTTCACTCCAGAGCGCAGTTTTGGTGATGATGGTTGAGGCGTCGATGAATGTGAAGACATTCCCCACGAGACCGTATCGTTCCATTTCTTCGTTCACTGCCTTAAAGAGGTCTGCGATACGCTTGGTACCGAGTCGCTTCCTAAGCTTCCCGAAGTAGGAGTGGCGAGGCGTCGTTTCTTCGATGCCAAACCCGCAGAACCATCGTACTGCAATATTCTCCTGCAGCGCTTGCTCCATCTGTCGGTCACTGTAGTCATCCCAGAACTGAATGATGAGTGCACGAATACTGCAGGTGACATCAATCGATGATCTGCCGGTGTGGCTGTAGTGTTCAATATGCGGTGCAAGGAGGGTGTCCCAATCAATGATCTCTTTGAGCTTCCTCTTGCTGCCTTACATGAGCCTACCGCACTGTGTAGATTTGTAAATACATGCATACATACCACACTAGCGTACCAAATATGCCAACCATCTTCACTTGCCTACAATACAACATACGAGCTGCACTTGTGTGCAGCTCGTTGGTGGCAGTTCATAGGTGTCGTGACGAATGTGCTTCTTACCGAACAAACTGAACTGTGGTTGTGTCGGGATTGGCTTGAATAGCTTGTACGAGCGGTCGGCAGTGCTTATTGGGAATGCGAATGCAGCTTCGTGAGAGTCGCTTGCCCAAATGCTGTGGCTTGGCGTTCCCGTGGATGCGTACATGTTCAAGTGAAGGACTGCTGTTATCGAAGTTGATATGCAGTTTGCAGTGTCCCATTGCATTGCCACGTTGATAGGGACCATAGTACCGCTGGTATCTGCCGGGATGATCACGGTGCATGTTGTCGGTTGGGACCCAGGTTGGACCAAGTACTGCTTTTTGCACGACACCACTCACTGGTACGGGGTAGTAGTTTCCACGCGGAAGCACAACAGGTGTCTTCAGTACCACGCGGTGTTCGTTCGTTACAGTGAGGGTTGCGTTAGTGAAGTCGACTGTAAGTGTCTGGCCTGCCTGCACGTGGTGTGCGAGCAAGAACCCAGCGAGTAGGGCAAATAGAGGAGCCGTGTGCATTGAGTACCTCCAATAGGTTTGGTGCCTAATTCAATCCACTTCGTACTGTAACAAATGTTGTCAGGTATGTGTAGAACCAAGAGCGGGTAGTTCAAAACAGTACAGCGGACTCGATTGTCCGCTGCTTGTGGGCTCCCATGACTGTCAGTGCAGCGTGGTTGCTTGAGCTGTGCCATTTCGTCGCCTAATACCTCCAGTAGCTCGTAAGCCTTCTCCGTATCGCTCAATTTAATTCGATGCCTCTCAAACAAGCCTGCCAACACGCCCACAAGAAAGCTATATACTGCAGGTTTGTTATTGATGCTGAGGTGGTACTCGACCTTTTGCTCCACTTGCTGTTTGTGTAGCGCGCCGCAACGGTTCGTAATGTGTCTTCGTTCTATGTTATGTGTGTAGAAGATATGTAATTCAGACTCGACTTTTTCGTTGGCTACGCACCATACAATCGACGTCGATATGAACATACCATGGTATGTTCATGAGCTAGTCACTGGGGTAAAGAATCACACCTAAGGTTTTCATTGTTGCTCCTGATCAAGCGTTGTGTGCAGTGTTGCATGACCGCGAAGGTGGTAGAAACCAGCAGCCATCACTGAGAGCGCTGCAAAGACGATACTTGCTTGAATCCAGAGTGGCATCTGGGTGGCGTACGAAAAAATAAAGGCAAAAGGGAGTGTGCCAAGCAGGGTAGCGAGTGAATATGATGAAAGGCGCATGGTAGAGAAGAGGCCTACTGCATAGCTGAGGAGGTCTACCGGCAGCACAATACGGAGCACAAGCACGGTAACAAACAGATTATGTTCAGGGATGGAAGCACCGTATCGCTGAAGTTTGTTGAGCGCGGCAAACCGACTGACCCATTGAGACCCGAGCCGGCGTGCTATCAAAAAAGCAACAACTGCGCCAAGTGTCCACCCGATAACACTCAACACCGCCGCAAGGAATGGCCCCCAGAGTACTGAGGCGATTGGGATAAGTGGTGTGCTGCTAATAGGAGCAACAACAGTCGCCGCAAAGCCAATGCATACGTAGGCAACAGGGCCCCAAAACCCCGCACCTTCCATAAGTGCCTTGAGTTCTGTCTCATACCTTATAGAAAAGTGTGCGGCTGCAAGAAAGAACACACCAAGCCCTACAAGGCCGGCAACGTCTCGAATACGCACAGCTCGAACGTGATGCAGCAAGACATTTAGTGTACTACACTTTTGGTATGGATGTGTGGAATCAAAACATGTGAGCCTGTGCGCCATTGTGTATGTGCCTCACAGAGAACTGGAGGCTCTCGCTCGTGTTATGTGTGTTTCTGCACTTCACCTTCATGCTCGTGGAGCTGCTGTGCTTCTGCTGTTAACTGGTCGCGCAGTACGACGTTGATTTTAGGCGAGATCATTCGTCGTTCTGCGAGTTCCTCGAGTGTCTGCTCTTCAATGCGGAGAATGCTGTGTCGTGCCACGCGCTCTGCTTCTTGCACACAAGCATCTCGCTCCTCTGCCATGCATGCATTCATTTTTTCCGCCGAGCGATGTAGGTATCGTTCGTAGGTATTGAGTATGTGAGTAAACGCATGTTCTCCAAAAATGTGCTGTGTGGCCTTGCGGCGCATGCGTGTCAGTTTCCGTACAACTGCACGTGCGAGTACGTTTTGCGTTCGATAGTATGCATAGCGGTCAATAAGGGTGAGTGGTCGGTACTCTGGGGCTATGTATGCACGCAGGGTGTAGAATAGTCGCTCCGCCCTCGTTTCCGTTTGGCTGGAACTGCGTAGGCCGGTTTGCATGTCTTGTGCGTCATACTGACGATCAAGCTTGCGCGATATAGCCCGGTATACACGCTCGTTTACCTCACCATACGTGTACAGTTCACGAACAACCTGACGTTCAAAGCCGATAGTGTACATACGAAGAACTCGTTCGCCAAGATCAGCCTCTGTGACGAGCCCTTGCGCTGCTGCAAGCTCTTGCGCACAGGAGTGGGTCCATTCTTGTAGTCGTTCAGTGTGTTCTTGTTGGAGCGCTTCTAGTAACTCTTCACTAATGTGACCCCGACGACATAGCTCCTTGAGTCGCTCAAGCACACGTTCGTGTACCAGTGAGCGTGATTCGTTAAACTCAAGTACTTCAATGGGAGTAAACCCACTTACACCAAGCCGGCGCATCAGCCCCGCTATGGTTGTTGCTTTGAGAAAGAGGGTGGCAAAAATGCATCCAATGGTGATGCCAAGAATAAACTCTTTTGGTGAGTATGTCTCTGTCCACCCGGAAAGAGTAAGTGTGTCTGGAATAATGATGACCATGATGACCGCGACGATCCCCCGAAGGCTGCCCCAAGCCAGCAAGTGCTGCCATGCGCGAGGAATATGTTCTTCGAAACGGAGTATGTTGAGTGTTGTAAGAACGGGATAAACTGACAACGCACGTGCGGCAGCAACGACAACCACGGCGAGCACAATGGGCAGCACAAGGTCTTGCAGTCGCACGGGGAGTGTCACAAATATCAGTCCAAGGAGTACGAACACGAGTGAGTTTGCTATGAATGCAGTTTGCGCCCAAAACTTTTCAACAAACTCCTCTGCTCGAGGTGTAATCTTGGCACGACCGTAGTTACCGACAACCATTGAAGCGACTGCAGTCGCAATAATTGAAGACAGATGGATGTCATAGCCAAAGAAGAATACCTGCGTCGTGATAATTTCAGTCACGATAAAGGTGAGGTGTGCAAGTACCAGCATGAGCGTTATCTGCACGAACTCACTTTGTCGAGCAAAGCCGATGGCGCGCGCAAACACAAAGCCGAGCACGAGACCAAACAGCACACCACCAAGCACCATAGTGGCAAAGTGCATGCCTCCTTCAAGAAAGCTTCCAGCACCGTGAAATCCACCAGTCGCTATTGCAAGCACCACTAAGAACAGCGCCACTGCCGTACCGTCATTAAAGATACTCTCGCCTTCAAAAAGGAGTGTGAGACGTCGCGGAGCGCCATACTCCTTAAACAGTGCCAGTACTGCTACAGGGTCTGTTGCGCTTATGAGTGTGCCAAACAGTAAACAAAGAATAAATGGTGCGCTCACCCCTGCAAACGGCAGTAGGAGGTACAGTGCACTTGCTATGATGAATGCCGACAAAACAAGCGAGACGATCGAAAGGCTTGCAATGGTGATCAGGTTTTCGCGCAGTCGTCGAGTATCGATGGCATACGAGGCTTCAAAAATAAGAACTGGCAGGAAAATGTAGAACAACAGCTCGTAACTCAGCGAAAAATCGCTCAAAAACGAAAACAGCGGCAGTGTTGAAAGTGGGTACAGTACAACCAGGCCGGTGGCCACGAGGAGTACGGTGTACGGCACATGCAGTTTTTGTGCCAGTAGATACACCACACTGGTTACTGTGAGGAGTACAAAAACAGCAAGTAATGCGGTGATGGTGAAGGTCATGGTGTGGCAGATAGTTGGCGCAGTGCTGAAGAAGTGCAGGCAACCTGTGAACGCTACACTATATAAGCTTTTGACACAATACACAGTGTTGTCTTGGTGGGGAACGTAGCCCTGCACACATAGACAGGTGTACAAAAAGCGTGTTGTAGTGTAGGCTTTGCACCTTATGGCATCAGCACAGGGCCTTATTACATTTGACGATGTTTCGTTTGAGCATGGCGTGTTCCGCCCTATTTTGGCGAACGCCAGTTTTTCGGTGCGCCGGGGGGCTAAACTCACACTTATGGGGCAGAATGGGGCAGGAAAAAGCACGCTCTTTGGGCTTATTACCGGCACACACACCCCCGACGACGGTGCGATACACATCGCACCACGAACACGCATTGCGATTGCACGCCAGGTAATGCCACGTGAAGATCTGACGCGGACCGTGCGCGAGTTTTTTGCGCAATGCTTCAGAGAAACGGTGTACGCGATAGACCCTAAGATTGATGCGGTCCTGGAGGTTGTAAACCTTTCACCAGCACCCGAGATGGCCGATGCGTTTAAAGAACGAACGGTTGGTAGTTTTTCTGGTGGCCAGCAGGCTCGGCTCCTGCTTGCATCTGCACTCATTCAAGACCCCGACATCCTGTTGCTCGACGAGCCAACGAACAATCTTGATACGGAGGGTATTGCGCATCTCACGGAGTATCTGAAGGCATACCGCAAGACCGTCATTGTTATTTCGCACGATGCCGACTTTTTGAACGCGTTTACAAACGGCGTGTTGTACCTCAATGTGCAAACGCGAACGGTGGAGCGATATGACGGCGACTACAATGATGTGGTGGAGGAGATTGCGGCTCGTGTCGTGAAAGAGAAGCGAAAGAATGCGCAAATGGAAAAAGAGATGCTCTCGAAGAAAGAAAAGGCAAACTTTTTTGCAAACAAAGGAGGAAACTTGCGTGCCGTAGCAAAGCGCATGCGTGACAAAGCGGCTGAGTATGAAGAAAACAAAGTTGACGTGCGCAAGGAGGATAAAACAATTCGACCATTCACTATCCCGATGCAGGAGGGCGTGCCACTTGAAGTGATGAAGCTTAGTTCGTACCAGGTGATTCGAAACCATGCCCCAAAGCAGATTGCGTGCGACCTTACGCTGCGCCGCGGGGAGCATTGGCACATTGTTGGGCCAAATGGTATCGGAAAGACTACATTACTTGAGTCACTTGCCTCGGGCCATGCTTCGGGTGAGCAGGTTGCGTCTGATGTTACCATTGGCTACTACCGCCAGGACTTCTCGAATCTTAATTTTGAGCAAACGGTCCTGGAATGCTTGTTGGATGCAACAGATCGAAAGATTGCAGAAGAAATCCGTGCGCTCGCTGCTGGTTTTCTCCTTACCGGTGACATGGTACATACAAAAATTGGACATCTGTCTGAAGGTCAAAAGGGGCTCACGGCATTTGCTCGCCTGATGCTCCTTCAACCGGGACTGTTGATTTTGGATGAGCCCACGAACCATATTAATTTCCGACATATTCCTCGTGTCGCTGAAGCGCTTGATAGTTTTTCTGGTGCAATGCTATTGGTATCGCACGTGCCTGAGTTTGTCTCGCAGATTCGTATCGATCACGTACTTGATCTTGGCAAGAAGCAAAAGTAGTGAACAGAACGTGCTACTGTGCGAGTGGAATGGTAGGCAATGAACCAACGCCTCTACGTGCCCTTCGTTATTCCACACATAGTAGGACGCCACTCCTCACGCCAGTCGAGTTCGCTCGTGTAAGCAGAGTTGTGCAGTGTTTATGAGAGTATACATTCCCGTATCCGCGGCAGTACCAACCTCGGAGCTGTGCCAACGTCGAACTACGCACAGGGTGTGCCTGTGGCGTTATGTGACGGTTGATATACTGGCGATAATGAAACATATCACACGCGCAGTTGTCCGTACCGTTGGTGCAGCAACTCATGCAGCGAGCTCTCAATCTCGAAACACAGCCCACGCACGTAGCACGAGGCAAGCAATTGGCCTCGCTTTTTTATGAGCCAAGTACACGAACACGTTTTTCATTTGAGTCTGCAATGCACAAGCTGGGTGGTAACGTGACCACGACAGACAATGCAGGAGCCTTTTCGTCTGCGGCAAAAGGCGAAACTATTGAAGATACACGTGTTGTAAGCTCGTCTGTAGATGTAATTGTCCTGCGTCACACGCAATGCGGGGCAGCAGCACGCGCTGCGGCAGTAGCATCTGTACCGGTTATTAATGCGGGGGATGGAGATGGTGAGCATCCAACGCAAGCATTACTTGACTTGTATACTATCCAGCGCGAACGGGGTTCTGTTGAGGGTGCGTGTGTGGCGTTTGTGGGAGACTTGAAGTACGGGTGTACGGTGCATTCGTTGGTGCAGTTGCTCGTGTCCATTCCTGGAGTATCAATTGAGCTGATTTCACCACCAGAGTCGGCGTTGCTAGACGAGTATCGCACGCTTCTCGATGTGCATAACGTTCCGTATGAGCAACAAGAAGATTGGGATAGTGTTCTCCCTCATGTTGATGTGTTGTACGTTACTCGTATGCAAACTGAACGGCTCACAACACCTGCTGAAGCACTGCGGTGTAAGGGTGCGTACCAACTCACCATGCAAGAACTCGAACACTGTCGAACAGCGCCGTCATTATGCATCCACTGCCACGTGTGCAGGAAATTGTTCCAGAGGTTGATACCGACCTGCGTGCTGCGTACTTTCGGCAGGTTCGGTACGGCCTCTTGATGCGTATGGCATTGCTGGAGTACGTGCTTGACTCTGACTAGTTGCTGCGCGTTTGTTTCGCTACTAAGAGCGTAAGGCGCAGTAATATGGTAAGTGCACCAAGTCCGAGTGCCAGGAGTGTTGGAGGTGGCACAAGGAGTGCTTCGCCTGCTGACCACCAGCGAACCCACGAGCTCCAGGCAAGATAACCGCCATGTACAATAACGAGTATGTATGCGCTGTAGCCTAAATAGCGTAAGCCCAGCCGAACCTTTGCGCCGCCAAGCATCGGTGCAAGTGTGCGACTCGACACAACTGGCATGAGGGCAAAGAGCACAACGGCAATGTATCCGATAAAAATGGTTGTATCACGCACACTTTCAAGTGTGATTGCATCAAACGCAAAGCCACTGCGGTACATACTCATACCCACATGTGCCAATGCAAGATAAAAGCCCAGTAGTCCAAGCGACTTGCGATATGGAATGTAGCGCTTTGGCCATGACAGGAAGTACGCCAGGCCAGAGAGTGCGAGTGATGGAGCGATGACAATGACGGCTGCATTGCCGAAGGCCTGCTGGATTGCCCACGGTTTCAAGTGCTCATAGAAAACGTACGTGTACGCGAGTGCGAGTGCGAGTGTGCACACAGTGAAGGTAGTTGCATTGCGCCATATACGATTCATAACGTACGTCTTAGACTACATTGTACCAGTGGTGTGGGTGGTTGGGCGAGTGTGTCAGTGGACACATTATGTGTTTGAAGGGTTGCTGCGCTTTACGAAGGCAGACAAACTCGTGTAGAATAGACCGTATGCAAGTATCTGACGTTATGTCAAAAGCAATCCACGCCGTTAGCCCGCTCACTACGTATGAAGAAGTGGTCCGAGTGATGGAAGAAGGACTCACAAGCGCCGTGCCGGTCGTAGATCAAGAGGAAGCGCTTGTTGGTATTGTGTCTGAAAAAGATCTCTTCCGTGCGTTATATCCAGACTACAGTGACTATTTTGTTAATCCTGGTGCATACAACGACCAGGACACGAGGGCAGCGCGTGTGGCGCAGCTTCGCAATCGGCCAGTGTCAGAGTTTATGACCAAAGATGTCGAAACAGTGACACCGGACATGCCGCTTATGATTGCTGGTGGTCATATGATTGCACATCGTATTCATGCACTTCCAGTCTTAGGCAGTGAGCGTGCACTTGTGGGTATGATTTCCCGTGAACAAGTGTTTCGTGAAGTGCTTGTTGAGAAGTTGGATCAAATAGAAGAGTCCGCTAATGAACCACTGAAAGAATAACTATGCATACTCCACATTACGATAGGACAACGCTCTGGTCACGATTGAAACGGATATTTGGCTTTGGGAATCACGTACGCGGCGCTCAAACCGCAGGTGCAACTAAAGAGCGTGGTGCGGAATTGCAGCAACAGCTTGTACAACGTCGCATGCAGGCACAGGCGAGGCAGACAACACAAGCGGGCGACATGACGGTGCCAGTTGAGTGGAAGGATGTCAAGCTTCTCGAGCTGCTTGACGCGTACAAGGGTACCAGTGACCCGGTACGCGCGGATCAAATGTCAGTTCGTGCATGGGGGTTGGTACGAAATGCAGCCCGCCTCTTTGCAGATGACGGACACGCGCTTACAGAAGCAGATATTGAGGCGCTCCAAAGTGTGCTTACGGAAGAGGAGTCGCCTGCCACCACACCTCTCATCACGATTGTTGAGCGCATTGGGGTTCTGGGTCGCAACAAGGAAGACTTACACATTCGCGCACTAAAAACACAGGGTAGGGCGAACACATAGTAACGTCATACGTGGTGTTACGTGTACCTTTTTTCTATGGTATTGCTATTTTGGGGAATTGTATTTGTAGTATCACTCGTGGTGATGGTTGTTGGCGCTGACACATTCTTAAAAAACGCTGAGTCTATTGGTCTGAAGATGGGTCTGAGTGCCTTTACCATCGGTGTAATTATTGTCGGTTTTGGTACCTCACTGCCTGAAATGGTAAGCGGCCTCGTGGCGGTGTTAGAAGGTGCGCCGAGTATTGTGCCCGCAAACGCAATCGGCTCAAACATTGCGAACATACTGCTTATCGGTGGCGTCCTTGCGTTTCTGGGGAAACGTATCAAGGTTGACCGCGATCTTCTTGAGGCTGAGCTACCCTTTTTTGTTATATCAACAGCACTATTTGCTGAGATTGCGTTTGATGCGCAAGTGACGCTCGTAGAAGCGCTATTGCTTGTCTGCACATTCCTCGTGTATGTGTTCTATTTGTTTAAGGAGGAGTACGTGAGCAGTGCTGTTGTTGAACAGACGGAAAAGGAGCTTAAGCGCGAACGGTACTCGTTGTTCCGACTCTCCGAGGTGCGGACGGTGCTCATGTTGCTTGTTGGGCTCGGAGGGCTCCTCGCTGGCGCGAAGTACGTTATCGATGCAGTTATCGTGCTTGCTGAGATGCTACGTATACCGCCGAGTGCTATTTCGATCACCGCTATTGCGTTGGGTACTAGCCTGCCTGAGCTTGTTGTGTCGATACATGCCGTAAAAAGCGGAAAGCTTTCTGTGGCGATTGGAAACATCTTTGGAAGTAACGCGTTCAACATAACGCTTGCCGTTGGCATTCCGGGCATTTTTATGGCACTTCCACTTGATATTCCTACGTTCTCGATTGGTCTGCCGGTGCTCTTGGTGAGTTCATTTATCTTCCTTGTTATCGGTCTAGCCCACCGGCTTCATCGATGGGAAGGTATTATGTTTTTTATTCTATACGCATTCTTTGTGATGCAACTCTTCACGCAGTGTTGTAATGTATAGGTCATGCACGTGCTACCTCCCGACGTGCTTCTCATCGACAAGCCTGTCGGCATTACGTCGTTCGATGTTGTACGGAAACTGCAGCGTGCAGCGCGTGACACTGCCAACCCGCTCTACGCACGTGTGACGTCACACTGCACTGAGCGAGGACGCCTGAAGTGTGGCCACGCTGGAACACTTGACCCGCTTGCAAGTGGGCTCATGCTTCTTGGGGTGGGTAGTGGCACAAAGCACCTCACGCAGCTTACAAGGCTAGACAAGGTGTATGAAGCCGAGGTGTGCATTGGTGAGAAAAGTGCGAGCGGTGATGCTGAGGGGCCGATTATTGCATCTACTGCAGCTCACTGTAGTGAAGAGCAAGTAAGCGCCGCAGTTGCAACACTCGTTGGCACGCATAGGCTACAAGTGCCTATGTATAGCGCTGTGAAGCGTGACGGGGAGCCGTTGTACAAGAAAGTACGTCGTGGTGAGTCTGTTGCAGCACCAGTGCGAGACATGACTGTGTACGAAAGTGTACTACTTGGTGTTGTTCAACGAAACGCTTACACATTTGCAACTGTCCGATTCCATGTGGCGTCCGGTGTATACATTCGTTCGCTTGCAGAGGAATTGGGAACAAGGCTTGGCTACCCAGCACGGTTGGAGAACCTTAGAAGGACGAAGGTGGGGCCATACTGCGTGAAGGACGCAGTATGGGAATTAGGGGATAAGAATTAGGAATTAGGGGGGTGATACGAGCTGGTAGCTTGTAGGGATGAGTAATCGAGACTGAAATTTTCAATGCGCAATTTTCAGTTTTCAATGAAGGAACAAGGTTCAAGCATCAAATCTCAATCGTACTTGCGTTTTTCAATGTCTCTGGGGTCGCGCTCTATCTGACGTCGCAGCATTTTGTTTCGGATCCCCTCGGGGATGTTTGGTTCCTTGGTTACCCCTAGCGCTGTCTGGATTTCTGGCCAGTTTCTTATCCGTGCTTGTTCTGATTGCTTGCGCGCATCTGTTTTTGCCACTGTTTCAGGTGTGGGGGGAGCTTCGTTTCCAACTATGTAGTCGTCAGGATTTGTTGAATCAGCAGCTTTTTCAGCCTCAAATACCTCCTGCGTGTTTGCAGTTGCGTCCCACCCAGTTCTTTTACCATGATATTCTTCATGGCGGGAGGAATCTGCGATTGCCTCAGGACTGAATCCTTTGTCGTTAGTTTCTCGCATAGCTAGTGTTTTAGCATTTGAGCATTCAATGAAAATTGAAAATTGCGCATTGAAAATTTTTGTCCCCTAATTCCTGTCGCCTAATTCTTGTTCAAGCTAATTCCTTTTCAACTTCTTCCTTCACCATTCCTCCATCTGCCTTACCCTTGAGTTCTGCCATAACAGCACCCATGAGCTTACCCATGCCTGTTTTGTCGGTTACACCGAGTGCTGCTGCTTTTTCTTGCACTACTTTATCCACTTCTTCACGTGAAAGCTGGGCAGGGAGGTATTCCTGAAGAATGGCGCCTTCCGCTTCCTCTTGTGTTGCAAGATCGTCGCGGCCACCATTTCGGTACTGCTCGGCCGCATCTTTGCGTTGCTTGACCGCTCGCTGAATAACCGAAAGCGCTTCTTCGTCACTGAGCTTGTCTTGTGGAGTACGTTTTGTTGCAGTGAGTTCTTGCGTAAATGCAGAAAGCAGTCCGCGAAGCACGGTAAGCTTTGGTTCTTCTTTGGCTTTCATGGAAGCAACCATATTGGCGCGAACCTGTTCTTGGAGCGTCATGCCGCTAGTATACCACAGCGCGCAGTCATTCATGCAACCCTCGTTCGCGTGTATCGTGGATACCACTTTTGTAAGATTACCCCGTAACACCGTATACTTGAGTTATGGAATATAACAACAAAGCATGGGAGTCGCTTACGGTAGACGAAGTGCGGCGCTTGCTCGGAGTAAAACCACGTGAAGGCCTCACACATGAGAGTGTGCAGGAGCGCCACGAACTCTACGGTATGAATGCACTGGTAAAAGAGCGAGACTACGGCTTGCTCGGTACGTTTCTGAGACAGTTTAAGGGACTGCTCGTCCTTATTTTGCTTGGTGCTGGCCTGGTAAACTTGTTTATTGCACTTACCTACGATCATGAGGCATGGATTGATACCATTGTTATTTTTATTGCCTTACTGATTAATGTTGTGGTGGGCACCCTGCAAGAAGAGCGCGCAGGGAAGGCATTTGAAAAGCTCAACGCCTCACAAGAGCGTCGAGCACTTGTGCTTCGAGATGGAAAGAAACAAAACATCCCAACTGAAGATTTGGTACCTGGTGATGTGGTGCTCTTGCAGGGTGGTTATTTTGTGCCCGCGGATGTGCGAATAATTGAAGAAAAGGACTTGAAGATAAACGAGGCTGCGCTCACGGGAGAATGGCTCGCCGTTTCTAAACAACCCGATGCGGTTTCGATAGACCTGCCGCTTGCAGAGCATAGTTCCATGGGGTACATGGGCACGCTCATTGAAAGCGGCACGGGTACAGGACTTGTGGTTGCAACCGGAGGCAAGACCAAAATTGGTGAAATTGCTCTTTCCCTTGGAACCATTGATAACCAGGTCACGCCGCTGCAGCGAAATATTCAAACGGTTGCGACCTTCCTTTCGTACATTGTAGCAGCCGCACTTGTTGTAATTTTTTTCTTGGGCTTTTTGCGCGGAGAGACCGTTATGGAAATGCTGCTCATAGCCGTTGCCGTGGCGGTTGCAACTGTCCCCTCGGGGTTACCAGCGGCGGTGACGGTCGTGCTGGCGCTCGGCATGGAAGCAATCCTAAAGCGTGGCGGCCTTGTTCGCAACCTGCTTGCTGCCGAAACGCTCGGTGCAACGACAATCATCTTGACCGACAAGACCGGCACGCTCACGGAGGCCCGCATGAAGCTTTCTGGCCTCTACAGCCCACAGGGTATTCACGACAAACGTATTGAACCGTATGATGACAATGCAAAACTCATTCAGCTGGCAGTTCTTGAAAGCAATGCATTCATTGAGGAAAAGGATGATGTTCCTGGGCAAATCGTAGTACATGGTGACCCAATTGATAAGGCAATCATCATGGGTGGTTTGGAGGCCGGGTATGCAAAAGATGCACTTCTAAAGGAGTATGAACCACTCGACGCACTGCAGTTCACCTCAACACGTAGGTTTGGTGTCTCGTTGCACACCAACCCGAAAAAGAAGACGAATCGACTCATCTTTGCAGGCGAGCCTGAAAAGCTCTTGGCTGCTTCAGTATTCAAACGACAGGATGGCAAACGGCACTCACTAACCCCTGCAGAAAAAAAGCACTATATGCAGGTGCTTGAGGAGCAGGCGAGAAAAGGTAAACGCATGATAGGTGTTGCATATCGCGATGCGTCAATCACCAAGATACCGGACGAGGATGACGATGCAAATGCGCTACTGAAACAAGTGGTGTTTGCTGGGTTTATGAGCTTTGAGGACCCGATTCGCGTTGACGTGCCTGCGGCCATTAAAGAAGTGCGTGGCGCAGGTGCGCAGGTGATTATGCTAACCGGTGATAATCCAGAGACTGCCCACCATATCGCGAATGAAGTTGGTATTACCGAGTCTGCAGATGATCTGGTAATCCATGGCAAAGAAATCGACAATTGGAACGATCACGAACTGTTGATGCGGCTGTATGCTGCGCGGGTTATTGCGCGCGCAACGCCAAAACACAAATTGCGCATCGCTCGTGTGCTGAAGAACAATCATGAAGTGGTCGCAATGACGGGGGATGGGATTAATGACGCGCCCGCCTTACGCGCGGCAAGTATCGGAGTCTCGGTGGGCTCGGGCACTGAAGTTGCAAAAGAAGCGAGCGATCTGGTGCTGATTGATAACAGCTTTAGTATCATTGTAGCTGCGATTGCTGAAGGGCGACGTATCATCGACAATTTACGTAAAATTGTGGCCTACCTGCTATCTACAAGCTTTACTGAAATTTTCCTGATTGGTGGCGCCCTTATTGGTGGTGCGCCACTGCCACTTGTACCGGCACAAATCCTGTGGGGCAATATTGTGGAAGAAGGGTTTATGAGCTTTTCGTTTGCATTTGAAAAGCAAGACCCGCACATTATGAAGCGCAATCCGCGTAGCGCGCAAGCAAAGGTGCTCCTGAATAAGCAACTGCGCAAGCTGATCATCATGGTGTCCTCAATAATTGGCTTACTTTCAGTCGCCCTCTACTATTGGCTCCTCTACTATCTTGGAATCGAGAAGATCGACGAGATTCGTACCATCATGTTCGTCACCCTTTCGCTCGACGCAATCTTCTTTACGTTTTCGCTGAAGTCACTCGATACGATGATTTGGCGTATTAACTTCTTTGACAACCTTTACTTGCTTGGTGCGTTTGCCATTAGTGTTTCAGCACTACTCCTTGCGCTATTGTGGCCGCCCCTGATGACGCTTCTTTCGCTCACGCCTCTCCTGTGGTGGGAAGGGTTGCTGCTTGTTGGGGTCGGTCTGATGAACCTTGCTACTATCGAGCTTTTTAAATGGCTGCTCTTTGTCCGCCAGTTTAAAAAGGAGGCATCCGACACTGTCAAGCCTGTAGCACTTGCAGATAAGAGGTAAGAGCGGTATACAGTGAGCAGAATACACTGACCTACCGAGGTGAAAAATGAAGTGTGACAACGTCGCAGTTCGAACTCGAGCGATAGCCGAACACGATCCCAAACCACTTCTTACACTGTTGAACACAGACAACGGTCGTGTCTGCTTGTTTACGAGAACGCAGGGCATCCTACCGGCGAAAATTCTGCGTGTATTGCTGCTAGTACCTCATCTGCGCGACGTGGTGACGCTCTTTGGCGTAACCAGCTCAGCAGAGCGTGCAGCAGAGGCACGCGACCATTGTGGCACCATGTTGGGGGTAGAAGATAGCAGGCGTGTCGTTATTCGTACAGGCAGCGTGAGTGCTTTTGTCAAGCATGTGTGGACGACCAGTCTGAAAGACCGACTCTTTGGCACTGTGTTTGGAGCGCCACGATTACATAATCGGTCGCGAAAATCACTTGTGGCAAAGCTGGTGTCGGCAACCAGCGCGTACGCAAGCATCACTGCAGAGGACGGTCGAGTGGTCCTTGTGCTACTCGCACCATACAATTTACCACCGGAGGTCAACAGCTGGGACATGTACTGGGAAGAGTTGCGTCACGTGAGCCGATGTGTGTTCGAGGCATTTCATTGCTGCGACATATCCGTAGATGAACCCTTGCGGCCGGTTCCGCGTCAGGTTGACGCCAGCTTACGCATCCCAAAAGAACATATCCATCGCACCGCGTTCATGTCGTACCTCCTCGTACACGCACGCATGGGCTACTGAATGCACCACGGCACCGCGCCTCCTTGAGGTGCGGTCTTCTGTGCGCATACACGCAAGCTGCTCGCATCCATCATGCGCATGTAATAAACGTACAGAGTTGGACTCTGCACGTATCTGCGTTTGTCCTGCTGCAACCTTAGGCAGACGGTGCATGCAGGCAATGTTGTCCTGCTGGTGGGGTGCATGCGTGGTACAATGCACAACATGGATATCGTGCTCGTTGTGCTTCTTGTGTTGGTGCTTACCATAAACGCCGTGCTGGTGGTGCTCTTTCTGCGCTCCCGCAACAAAGCTGACGATCAGAGTACGCTTTTGTTACAGCAGCAGTTACAAAATTTGCGCGAAACTGTGGATGCGCGTCTTGTTGAATCCTCAAAAACAGTGCAACAGTCGGTACAACACCAGCTTACCGAAAGCGCAAAGCTCATTCGTGAGGTCACCAGTGGCCTGACTAAGCTCGACGAAACAAATCGACAAGTGGTGTCATTTGCTGATGAATTACAGAATCTTCAAGACATACTCAAAAATCCTAAACAGCGTGGCGTGTTGGGTGAGTACTATCTTGAGACGGTACTCAAAAACGTACTACCGCCGGGTCGTTTTCAGATGCAGTACAAGTTTGAAGATGGTGAAATTGTAGATGCCGTAATCTTCCTTGATCAAGAAAAGGTTCTGCCTGTTGACAGTAAATTCTCGCTTGAGAACTACAATCGCCTGATTGCAGAACGAGACCCTGCCGAGCGTGAGCGTATAGAAAAGCTGTTCCGACAAGACCTAAAAAACCGTATCGATGAAACAGCAAAGTACATTCGTCCGAAAGAGAATACGATGGACTTTGCTTTTATGTTTATTCCGAGCGAAGGAATTTACTATGATCTGTTGGTAAACCAGGTTGGTGCGGTAAAGGCAAGTAGTCGCGACTTGCTTGAATACGCCTTTAAGGATAAGAAGGTGATTATCGTGTCACCAACGAGCTTTCTGGCGTACCTGCAGACTGTGATGCAGGGGTTGCGTGCACTTGAAATTGAGGAGAGCGCAAAGAGTATTCGTAAGAACGTGGAGCAGCTCGGCAAACACCTTACGGTGTACAATGAGTATTATCTGAAGCTGGGTAGTAGTTTGCAGACAACAGTGAATCACTACAACACCGCAGGGAAGGAGCTCAAGAAAGTGGATAAAGATGTGCTACGCGTTACGGGTGAAAGTCCAGAACTGGAGCTTTTGGCAGTCGAAAAGCCCGACAGGGATGAGTAGAGAGTTAACCACTCACACCCCAGTCGTCACATTTCTAAAGGCTCTGGATTGCCGCGCCTCCGGCTCGCAATGACACAGTTTTAGCGTGGGTTTGAGGGCTTCTAGAAGGGCTTGACAAATGTGTACTATCGTGTATAATACTACATAGCTTGCACAGCCGTGTGAGTTCCTTTTCAAGCGCCACTTTGGAGGTAATTCCCATGCGCACAATCATCCTCACCGCCCTCGCTATCCTGTTGACCAACATTTGGGGTGCGGCGATCGCCGACCCGTTTGTCTGGACCACTGGTCCAGTCGAAAAAAACCAGGCGGCCGTCACGTACACCGAGCGGCTGGACGCCAACCAGTGGTGGTCGGGAACCCAAAACTGGACGGGCTACAACTTCAAGAGCCTGGACTGGACTTGTGGGGAGAAGCTCGGCCGCGGATGCGGCACGAGTATGGCGATCAGCCATACGATCCAAAACGGCCGCAATGACTGCAAGGTCGTGGTGGCGGCGGATGCCCTGCGGTACGGGTACGTCGAGGTCATCGGCCTCGACAAGAACCGCACCTTCGTGCCAGGGTCGAACATGGAGTTCGGCGGTCCGAAACATGGCGTCGAGGACTTCCCCCAGATCCTGGGCGGTTGGTACACACCGCCCCGCGGTGTGGTAAAGATCCTCTTGCTGATCACGGCGACCGGCAAGGATGCCAATGGGCGTGCAAACGTCCAAAACGCACAAATGTTCCTCGCGTGCCAATAGGCGCGCCGGAACCTAACCCTGAGCCCGACATTCTTGTGTCGGGCTCAATTTATATATCAAAAGAACTAATCCGGGACGCTCTGCCGACATGGGGCATTTCTTTCAGTATAAGCACGTAAAAAACTTGCATTTCTCACCACATAGTGCATAATAGTGCCACTATGGCATTTGCAATAATTGAAACAGGCGGAAAGCAGTACAAAGTCGCTGAGGGCGATGCGCTTACCGTAGAAAAGCTAAAGGGCTACAACGCAGGCGATACGGTCACGTTTGACAAGGTGTTGCTTGTTGACGATGGTACAAAAACGACCATCGGCACACCGTATATTGAAGGTAAGGCAATCGAAGTTGAATTGGTAGAGAACGGAAAAGGCAAGAAGCTCTACATCCAGAAGTTTAAATCAAAGAGCCGCTACAAGCGTCGCCTTGGACACCGCCAGCATCAGAGCAAGGTTTCAATCAGGTCAGTATAAACAAAAACAGTCGCCAAGGGCGACTGTTTTGCACTTCCGCCCACTGTTCGTCAAGCATCCAGGCACGCTCCTTTGTGTTACGGTATACATGATGCTCACCACTACCCCCTACTACCTATAACCTACGCCCTGACTTATGTGTGGGATAATTGGATACACCGGCAAAAAACCAGCCAGCCCAATACTCATCGATGGGTTGCGGGTGATGGAGTACCGGGGCTATGATTCGGCGGGCCTATATGTGCCCGGTAGCGGTACATTTCGGGCTGTCGGAGCGGTGCAAGCACTTGTGGATGAACTTCCGGGCATGTTGCCCGGGCATGCCGGTATTGGACACACTCGCTGGGCCACACATGGGGTGCCAAGCAAGGACAATGCCCATCCACACCACGACCAAAGTGGTAATCTTTCACTCGTACATAATGGCATTATTGAGAACTACGCAGAGCTTCGTGAGGAACTCATCCGCAAGGCTCATACATTCCGCTCTGACACCGACAGTGAAGTGCTTGCGCATTTGATTGGTGAGGCATACGAAGAAACAAACAGCCTCGCACAGGCGCTTACTCGTGCGCTTGAACGTGTCACTGGCACGTATGGCATTGCGGTAATGCACGAAGATCTGCCAGATACGATACTGGTTGCCCGCATGGGTAGTCCCATTGCAATTGGCGTCCAAGAGGGTGAGTACATTGTGGCAAGTGACACTGCGCCCATGCTACGGCACACCACGCAGGTGCTATACCTTAAAGACGGTGAGTACGCACTTTTGTCTCCTCGCGGACATGATATGTACACATTTGACCACACCCAACGTACTCGTGAGCTTGAGGTGTTGAGTGATCATATTGGCGCCATCCAAAAAGGCGGCTTCCCGCATTTCATGCTCAAAGAGATTCATGAAATCCCCTGGACACTTGAAAACAGTGCTCGTGGACGAACACTCACAAAGGATGGCGATGTAAAGTTTGGGGGGTTAGAAGAGCAGTCCGAACAATTGCGAACCATTGATCGCATGCTTATTGTTGGGTGTGGTTCTGCGTACTATGCGGGATTGGTCGGAAAATGCCTTATGGAGGATTTGGCGCAGATGCCTACGGAGGTTGCGACTGGTTCAGAGTTGCGACATAGGCCCATTCTTACTCAAGGCAAAACGGCACTCCTTGCAATCTCTCAGTCTGGAGAAACTGCAGACACGCTTGCGTCAATACGGGCTGGTAAGCGTGCCGGATTACCGAGTATTGGCATTGTAAACGTTGTGGGCTCCACTATCGCTCGGGAAACAGATATGGGCATATACAATCATGCGGGGCCGGAAATTGGCGTTGCAAGCACCAAGGCGTTTGTAAGCCAACTTGAAGTCCTCGCGCTTTTTGCGCTCTATGTAGGTCGGATGCGAGGTCTTTCTGTTGCTCGCGCTGCCGAAGTACTCTTTGAGCTCCGTGCCCTGCCAAATAAGGTTCAACAGGTTCTTGATACACATGAACGTATTAAAGATCTGGCCGGTGCGTACCTGGGTTACGACGATTTCTTGTATGTGGGCAGGGGGTACAATATGCCCACAGCGTACGAAGGTGCACTGAAGTTAAAAGAGGTTTCCTACGTACATGCCGAAGGCTATCCGGCAGGGGAAATGAAGCATGGCCCTATTGCCATGATCGACACACTCTTTCCTACGGTGGCTATCATGCCACAGGACAGTATGTACGAAAAAAACCGCAGCAGCGTTGAGGAGATTCGTGCGCGCAACGGCCCTGTACTTGCACTGACAACTGAGGGTAATACCGAGCTTGAACACCTCGCAAGCGATGTTCTCTATGTGCCACATACGAACGAACTGTTTACACCCATTCTCTATTCTGTGGCACTTGAGCTCTTTGCCTACTACATTGGCACACTCCGGGGACTCAATGTGGATCGGCCACGAAACTTGGCGAAAAGCGTCACCGTGGAGTAGGGAACACGTGTCCGGTGTTGCGGAGCCATTGTCATATGTGCAGGTGTATACAGCACGATCACTGATATGTTTTAGATTGTGAGTGCGGCTATGTTTCCGGGCTCTATGTCTGATTGCTGCATGTGGCGAATGAAAGAAATGACGACGCCTATGCGTTGTAGTAGTATAATAGCCGTTATCGGTAACTAGTATACTATGCAAGATACCAATACTTCTCAATCAAACCTTGAGCAAAGCGCTCAGCACACTGAACAGGCGCATGCCTCCCAGCTTTCTAGACAAGAACTGCTTCGCGTGGCGGGTGTGTCTGTTGTTGCATCACTTATTTTTGTAACCTGTCTCGCCTTCTTTGCGTATCAGTATCGGGCGGAGCTCTTTCCTGCAACAACGTCTGTGCGAGCAATCGAACACGATCTCAACGAAGCGCAACGTACCATAGCGGCGCGTGAGCCAATTGTAGACATTGTTGCACGAGCCAGTGACGCTGTTGTGTCTGTTGTAATAACAAAGGATGTGCCGATACTCGAACAGTACTATGAACGGTATGATCCGTTTGGTGGTTGGGGTCCTTTTGGCGGGTTTGAAGTGCCGCGCGTGCGGCAGCTCGGCACAGAAGAACAAGAAGTGGGTGGTGGTACTGGTTTCTTTGTTTCTGATGACGGTCTACTGGTCACCAATCGCCACGTTGTATCAGACGAAGAGGCGCGATATTCGATTGTTACAAATGATGGTGAGTCTTTTGAAGCAGAGGTGTTGGTTCGCGACCCTCAGATGGATATTGCCGTGTTGCGTATTGCAGACATTCCTAACGACGCGTATGAACACCTTTCATTTGGAGATTCTGACGCATTAATGCCCGGACAATCGGTGGTGGCTATTGGGAATGCGCTTGCTGAGTTTCGAAACAGCGTATCAGTTGGTGTTATCTCTGGCCTTGCCCGCAGTATCACTGCCGGTGACCGCTACGGTGGCGCAACGGAATTACTGGAAGGCGTCATTCAAACCGATACTGCGATAAATCCAGGGAATAGTGGTGGTCCGCTTCTGGACATCACAGGTGCTGTTATTGGTGTAAATGTTGCTATTGCCGGTGGAGCAGAGAACATCGCGTTCTCGATTCCTTCGAACGTTGTGTCTGGCATTGTGACCTCTGTTGCTGAGTACGGCGAGATACGTCGCCCATACCTTGGTGTGCGTTACATTGAACTCAATGAGCGTATCCAGGAGAACAATGAGCTCGCTGTTGGGTATGGTGCGTGGCTAAAAGGCGGCGTCGAAGGTCCTGCAATTCTCAAGGACTCTCCGGCACAGCAGGCGGGCCTACAAGAAAACGATGTTATCATAGCACTTGATGACGTGTCGCTTGATGATGCAAGTCTTGCAGCGCTTGTGCGACGATACGATATTAACGAAACGGTAACGGTCGAGTACTACCGAGGAGCAGAGCGGCGTTCTGTTGATATTGTATTGCAAAGCGCCCCAAGCGATTCTGTGGAAGCGGGTGCAGAGGAATAGAAAATGGCCCGCGTGTGCGGGCCGTGGCTCATGTCCAGGGTTTAGGATAGCACCAATGGTGGTACACTGTGCCGTGCCAATGTACCCACGTTGGTTCTTGGTTCGGCGTGGTAAACAAGCGGCCACCAGAAGGGCGGTCTGCAAAATATGGATACCCTAGGCGCCAAGCTGCTTTGGCTATTTCAAGGGGGGATGCATTTCGCATACAACTTTCTGGTCCCGGTGTTAAGACATGAGACTGCTGGACTTCATAACACATTGCAACCTCCAGGTCGGCTACACTGTATTTATTATAGATTGATAGTGTGCTTATGTCAATTCCTCCCACGTAGTGCGCTTTGCATGGTGTCTGCGTCAACATACTCAAGCTCGGTACCGGTTGAAAGTCCGCGACCCAACACAGACACACGCAGGCTCTGTGCATCAACAAACGGTGCGAGCTGTTCGCGCACAAGTGCGGCCGTGTCTTCGCCCTCTGTTGTGGCAGACAATGCAAAGATTACCTCAGCAACGGGTTCGTCTTCTTGCCCAAGGCGTGCTAAAAGTGCACGGATTCGAATCTTCTTTTCAGGTTCCTTGTCGAGCAGGCTGGCGGTGCCACCCAGCACGAAATAGCGCCCTTTGTAGACACCGGTACGTTCGATGTTCTCGAGGTCCACATCTTTTTCGACAAGCAACAGCGTGTTGGTGTCGCGTGACGTATTCGAGCAAATACCACAGCGCTGCAGTTCGACTGTGGTTGGAAAAAGTCGCTTACACAGCGTGCAGGTGTGCACCGCACCACGGGCCTGCATCATGGTGTCGGCAACGAGCTTCACCCAGCCGGCATCTTTCCGCACCAGATAATACGCAAGCCTTCGTGCTTGTCGTGGCCCGATACCGGGCAATTGACGCAGTAGTTCCGTAAGTTGGTCAAACGGGTTCATGTCTGTACAGGTTACCACTCTTCATCATCTCCACCAGATGCGCCCATTTCGTCAAAGCCGGCCATGTGTTGCTTGTCGATCGAGAGGAACGAGGTCTTCTTGTCGTCGAAGTAGAGTTGTACAGCACCAACTGGGCCGTTTCGATGCTTTTCAACAAGAATCTCGGCAATGCCTGTGCGCTCACCTTCCTCCTTTCCTTTATCTTCACGGTGGATAAACATAACCACGTCAGCGTCTTGCTCGATACTACCTGAATCACGTAGGTCAGAGAGGCGTGGCTTACCGCCGCGCTGCTCAACGGCACGGGACAATTGCGAGAGCGCAATAACCGGCACATCAAGCTCTCGTGCAAGCCCCTTCAGCGAGCGAGAAATTTCTGTCACTTGTTGCACGGTGCTGTCAGCCGAGTGTTTGCCAGTGGGCTGCATGAGCTGCAAGTAGTCAACAACAATAAGCCCGAGCCCATGTTCACGCTTCATGCGGCGTGCCACTGAACGCATGGAGAGAATGTTGTTGCCTGGTTTGTCATCCATGAATATCGGCGCGGTTGAAAGGCGGTCGATTGCTTCACGAACTTGCTCGAATTCAGCATCGGTCGAGAGGTTACCGGTGCGCAGCTTCCAAGCGTCTACCCGTGCTTCGCTCGCAAGTAAACGGTCTACTAGCTGCTGACTGCTCATCTCCAAAGAAAAGATGCCGCATGGCACATTGTGTTGTATTGCTGTTTGGCGAGCAATGTCGAGTGCAAGCGATGTTTTACCAACCGAAGGCCGGGCTGCCAAAATAATAAGGTCTGATTTCTGAAAGCCTGCAAGCAGGTTGTCGAGCGCAGGAAAGCCGGACGGTACACCTCGCATTTCATCTTTGCTCTTTTGGAGCATTTCAAACCGATCCCACGCTGCACCTAGCTCATCCCGCATCGCAACAAACTTATGGAGCGACGGTGTTTGCGTGATCTCCATCAGCTTCTTTTCTGCTGTATCCAAGATGTCTTCAAGGTCACGACTTTCGTCAAAACCAAGCTCGGCAATGTACTCCGCACCTTCAATCAGTGCGCGCAAGGTAGCAGTTTTTCCTACCAACTGCGCATAGTGGTACGCATTAATGCTTGCGGGCACACTGTCGGTTAGCTCAGCCAAATAGGTGCGCCCGCCAATGCGCTCGAGCTCCTTGTTCGCTTTTAGGCGCTCTGAGACAGAGAGAGCATCAATTGGGTCGCTCTTTGCAAAGAGGTCACGTATCGCACCGTAAATGATCCGGTGCTTGTCGACATAGTAGCTGTCAGACGAAATAAGGTCCGACACATCGTACATACAATCAGGCTTGAGCATGATTGCGCCCAACAATGCCTTCTCAGCATCAATTGCTTGGGGTGGTACTCTGAAGTGTGTCGCATTTGCCATGGATGCGTATTGTACCACTTCGCGTGCGAGGTGGTAGGGGGTAGGGATTCGGGGGTGGTGAGGGGATTGTGTGGACAGGGCGAGCTTGTAGCTTGTGGTGGGTAGCTTGCAGGGATTGGGCGAGGTCAATAGGTTAGTAGCTTGGTAGGTATTCTGTGGTGCAGAATATGGTTAGCCCGCGCAGCTGGATGCTGCGCGGGCTTGGGTTGAAAGATCAGGCTTGCCAGGGGCGGATGTAGTCGCGCACCTCGACCCTTCGCGGATTACCCTCGGGGAGGTCATCATTGACCACAACCTGGCGCACGTACACTGGTGTCCC
>JGI12210J13797_10525810_pt1 | contig 24514 bp, 24 predicted proteins | sample ElkSlonscriptome_3_FD_13797 | JGI IMG/M metagenome (IMG submission 13797)
TTAATCGCTGGTTGGATAATCACTGGTTGGGCTTGGGGCGCTGCCCAAGCGGTTCAGGCCAAAATGGTCCAGAGCATAAATTTTGCAAAATATACCCTGAATCATCGGTTTGCTCACCAGCCAGTTAACTTAGCCAGCCCGTTTAAATTCTGAATATATAAGGTCAAATGAAAGTAGGCGATCGCGTTCGAGTTAAAGAGTCCGTCTTGGTCTATCACCATCCCAAACATCGAAACGAGGCGCTAGACCTAAAGGGGCAAGAAGGCGAGATTGCCAACATTGCCAGCGAGTGGAAAGGCCAAGCCATCAGCGCTAACTTTCCGATTCAGGTGAAATTCGACAAACGGTTTAAAGCGCATTTGCGTGAAGATGAAGTTGAGCTGTTGTGATCCAGACGGCTTGGGGGTCAGCCTCACCTTAGAGATAAAGGCGTCTGAGATAGGGGCGTCTAGCCTACGACGGGTTACTCCCGGCAAAACCATCCAAAAACGTTGATGTCATCCTGCATCAGCTCTGCTTCCCGGCGGTTGCTTGCAGCCAGGCGATAGTAGCGTTGACAGTAGTCTTCAAAGGCCTGACGCTGGTCTACTTCCTGATAGAACTGATGCGAGGCCCAGACCGCTTCTAGGTAGTCGTCTTCGACACTGTTGTGGGCGATTGGAAATGGTCTGGAATAGATAGGCTCTGGCATCAGACCCATCCTCGCAGCTTATACACCACTAGCCCGACGTATTCCTTCATTGCTCGGGTAAAATTGTGCAAGCTTTGGGCGTCGGGCAGGGTTCTGAGGATTTTGGCCTCGGCGCTGAGAGTGGCGTCAGAGGTCGTGATCAGAATATCAGTTGGCGCTGCCACCGCCTCTACCCCCAAGTGCTGAAAGGTCGCCATCGCACGAGGCATATGTATTGCAGAGGTGACCAGCAAAATATTCTCCATTCCTTCTCTCTCAAGCAACTGCTGAACATTGACGGCATTTTGGCGCGTATTGAGGCTGTCCGGCTCCTGCAGAATATCGGCTTCGGGAACGCCCAACGCCATTGCTAGAACGGCCATGTCCTCCGCTTCAGACCCGTCCACCCCATCCCACGCGACGCGCCCCCCGCTCAAAATCAGCTTGGGGGCTTTTTGGGCCTGATACAGCTGGGCACCATGGAGCACGCGATCGCCTGACTCCATGACATCGATCCAAGGGCGGGGCGGCAGCTGAGGGCGAACGGCACCTCCCAGCACTACGATAGCATCGGTTTCAGGTAGCTCCTGTACAGGGATATACCACCACTCCAGGGATTGAACCAGCCAGTCAGAAACCCAAGCACTGCTGGGAACCAGCAACACCAGTCCGGCAAGCAAAATCGTCGCGGCTGTCAGTCGGGGGTAGCGCCACACCAGCACCAGGGCCAGAACCAGCAGCAGGCTGGCAAGGCCGATGGGGTAAATCAATAGGGGCAGCAGCTTCGACAGGAATAGAGCCATTTGACACCTATGTCTCCTATGTCTCGTCTAAATTGGGAATATAGAGCGATCTTCAGGCAGTCCCGAGAGACCGCACTATGGGAAAGCAGGGCTGCGGGAAAGCAGGGCTGCGGGAAAGCAGGGCCTAATCTGATGGAACCAGCGCGTCTCGTTCTGCCGGTCCTACTGCAGCCATTGCCGCTTCTAGAGCGATGGCCGCATGGGTCCAGTGGGTCCCCCCCTGGCTAAATACGATATAGGGCGATCGCAATGGACCATCGGCGGAAAACTCTGACGTACTGCCGTCGATAAATGTTCCCCCCGCCATCACCAGCTTGCTCTCATATCCTGGCATATGGTCTGGTACAGGTTCTAAATACGCCCCCACTGGTGACCATTGCTGCACCGCTCGACAAAACGCAATAACTTTCTCAGCTGACCCAAGCTGAACGGCCTGGATCACATCCCGGCGCGGCGACAATGGCGTCGGGTTGACGGGATACCCAAGGGCATCAAAGCTGTAGGCGGTGAGGTGATTGCCTTTGAGGGCTTCGCCTACCATTTGGGGCGCGAGAAAGAGACCCTGGAACAAAAGGCGATTTTGATCGAAGGTGGCACCACCGTTGCGGCCAATTCCTGGGGCTGTCAACCGGCAGGCGGCGGCATTGACTAGCTCTTCTCGTCCGGCCACGTAGCCCCCCGCTGGGGCAATGGTGCCGCCCGGATTTTTGATCAGCGACCCAGCGATCAAATCTGCCCCTACGGCGGGGGGCTCTTGATCTTCGACAAATTCACCGTAGCAGTTGTCGACAAAGCAGACGGTATCGGGGTTTTGCGCTTTGACCGATTCAACGATGCGGGCGATGTCGGCAATCGCCAGACTGGGCCGCCAGGAGTAGCCGCAAGACCGCTGGATCAACACTAGGCGCGTCTGTGGCGTTACTGCTTCGGCCAGGGTAGACCAGTCGATGTGACCCGAGGCGGTCAGAGCCAGCTGACGGTAGCGAATACCGAACTCCTTTAAAGAGCCCTGGCCGCTGCCCCGCAGGCCAATCACCTCTTCTAGGGTGTCATAAGGGCGACCGGCAACGGCCAGCATCTCGTCGCCGGGACGCATCACCCCGTAAAGGGCACAGGCGATCGCATGGGTGCCTGAGACAAACTGCAGCCTCACCGCTGCAGCTTCAGCTCCCATAATGGCCGCAAACACCCGATCAAGCGTATCCCGCCCTAAATCATCGTGGCCATAGCCGCTAACACCAGTAAAATGATGGGGGCCGATGCGGTGATGCCGCATTGTCGTCAACACTCGGGAGAGATTGTGCTTGACCTGGAGGTCAATTCCAGTAAAAATCTGGAACAGTGCTTGCTGCGCGTCCTGCAGCATACGGGAGCTGTCCATTAGTCGTTTACCCATGTCCATCGAACTGGGTGCTCATTATCGCGCACAATCGAACCGTATGACTGATTTGGGATGACTTATAAATCGCCCGCTAGAGCAAACACCGGTCTAAGATGTTAATTGGACCCTGGGCCTATCAAATTCGCTCTTAAGAGTTTACAACTTCTATCGCTGTATCTCACAACAATTACATGACGCTCGCAACTTCAAACAAACTACCTTATTCTTGGACAACCATCATCTTTATGGCCATTGTTCATGGCATAGCGCTGCTGGCGCTGTTACCACAGAACATTACTTGGCAGGCGATCGCCGTAGCCGCGTTTCTATATTGGCTCACCGGCTGTGTGGGCGTCACCCTCGGGTACCATCGCCTGGTTGCGCACAAAAGCTTTAAGGTTCCCAAGTGGCTAGAGTATTTCTTGGTCTTTTGCGGTACGCTCTCTTGCCAATCGTCGGCGATTGAGTGGATTGGGCTACATCGCCATCACCATGCCTACTCTGACCACGACAATGACCACCATTCCTCGTCCCGTGGGTTTTGGTGGAGCCATATGGAATGGATGTTCTATGAGGTTCCGGCCAAGGCTGAGGTTCCTCGATTTACGAAAGACATCTCGGGTGATCCGGTCTATCAGTTCCTCAGTAAGTACTTTATCCCTATTCAATTTGCCCTGGGCTTTGTGCTTCTGGCTATCGGCGGCTGGCCTATGGTGCTCTGGGGCATCTTCATGCGTTTAGTGCTGGTGTATCACACCACCTGGTTTGTCAATAGCGCAACGCACAAATTCGGCTACCGGACCTATGAGTCGGGTGACCGGTCTACAAATTGCTGGTGGGTGGCCGTTCTGGCGTTTGGAGAAGGCTGGCACAACAACCACCACGCGTTTCAGTACTCTGCTCGTCACGGCCTGCAGCCCTGGGAGTTTGATCTCACCTGGCTCATTATTCAGGGGCTGAGCCGCTTAGGATTAGCGACAGATATCAAGGTGCCAGATCAGCAGAAGCTGGCTACGGCAAAGATAACGCCATAGTGGCTTAGCTGTGGTGGTTTTCTAGCATATCGGCAGAGAGTAGCAGACTGCTCTCTGCTTTTTTACTGCTCTCTGCTTTTTTATGGATATACCGCCCATTTGTTAGAGAATGAATGGACATTCCAATTGCCCATTTCCCCATAACCATCATGCTTTTCTCCTTTTCAGGAACACGCCCCGACAACTTAGGGGTCAAAGACGATGCCCTTGCGCCCTGTCCCAGCAGCCCAAACTGCGTCAGCAGTCAAAGCCCTCAAAGCGACAGCGAGCACTACATTGAGCCTATTGCTATCAGCGACAGCGACGCCGCCATGGCGCAGCTAGTATCCATTGTGGCTGGCCTAGAGCGTACGACCATCGTGACGCAGTCCGATAGCTATCTCTATGCCGAATTCAAAACTGCGCTCATGGGTTTTGTCGACGACGTCGAATTTTATTTGGATAAAGCCGCAAAGATCATCCACGTGCGGTCAGCCTCTCGCTTGGGAAAATCTGACTTAGGGGTCAATCGTAAGCGAATTGACGATATCCGGGCTCAGTTTGCGGCCCAGTCCTAAGCTATGGGGGAGGGAGCTTGGTTGCGAGAGGGATTAAAATGACGGCCGCCAAATCTGCGCTAGGTCTACTTCACAGATGGCGATCGCTGCTGCTGTTCGGTGCCGTGGCGCTGATATTTGGCATCAGCTACACCCAAGATGCCATCTATCATTCCCCAGAGAACCAAAATACGAAGTACCTCCATGGCCTAGCCCAGGCGGGACGAGGATTTTTGGCCCAAGACTGGACGGCCAATACCCTCAACCCTTTGCCTGCATTCACGGCATTGGTGCGAGTCACCTACCAAGCCCTGCACCCCGAGTACGCCTTTTACGCGTATTACTTCATTATTTTTGGGCTGTATGTGTACAGCCTTACCAGTATCGTGACGTCGGTATACCCCGACATCCGTCGCCGCAGCCGTCTGGTTCCCTTCTTTGCTCTGCTGGTGCTGATCCACTGCCTCGATATTGAGGTTGGCGACATTGACCTAGGCTGGCACTTGTACGCCGGGGTTGCTCAGCAATACATCTTAGGGCCGGTGTTTCAACCTGCCAACTTTGGCGTATTTCTGCTGATTTCAATTGCGCTATTTCTGCGGCAGCGCTGGATATTATGGGCGACAGCATGTCTGGCGATCGCCGTTAGCTTTCATCCGGCCTACCTCCCCAGCGCTGCGGCGCTGACGTTGGCCTATATGGTGATCTTGGCGGTGCGGCGGCAGTGGGGCAGCGCAGTCACGGTGGGGCTGACGAGCGCTTTGCTGACGCTGCCGGTGCTGCTATACATGCTGATTGCGTTCTCTGATACATCTCCTGAGCTGGCCCAACAGGCCACAGCCTATATTGTCAACGAGCGCATCCCCCACCATTCTTTACCGGCGGAATGGGTGGACAGCAGCGTCTACCTTCAGATGTTGACCGTAGGGCTGGGGATTTATCTCTGTCGCCGTCATCCGCTGCGGCTGATCTTGGGTATTCCTTTTTTGGTGGCCCTGCTCGGGACCATAGTGCAGGTGGTGACCAATAGCGACTTTATCGCCTTTATTGCCCCTTGGCGGATTTCAGTATTTTTGATGCCTGTTGCGACGGCGATCGCCCTTGGTGCTGGGGCCAACCGACTGCCGCTAGAGCGGTCTCGGTGGGAGCGGTTTGCCCTCTGGACTAGCGCTGTGGTAATCGGGATAGCGGTGAGTTTGGGTGGGGTAAAGCAGTGGCAGGCCTGGACGCAAGCAGACGGCACGGAGGGGATGATGCAATATGTGAAAGACACCCTTCAGCCAGAGCAAGTCTATCTGCTTCCGCCAGACAGCAAGAAGCTGCGCCGCTTCCGCCTCTACACCGGAGCGCCCATCTACATCAACCGCAAAAGTCATCCCTATAAGGATGTTGAAGTCATTGAATGGAGCGATCGCCTCCAGCTGGCTAAGCGGTTTTACAAGGTGAAGCGACCGCAGCGCCAGTGCCGCATGCTGCAGCGCCGGTTTAGCAATGCTGGCGTCACCCATGTAGTTTTCCCTGAAGAGGTGAGGCCCCGCTGCCCGCAGCTGAAGTCCCGCTATCAAGACAGCAGCTATGGCGTTTACGAATGGGTCCGTCGGGCAAAAGGCAATGACTGACCCACAAATGAGCGTTTCAAAATGGCTCCCCAGAACGGCTGGCAGCATTGGCCGTAGGGCCATAGCAGCATTGACCGTGGGGCCATAAAAGAAGGCTGAGGCAACTTTGTTTTTGCCTCAGCCTCTCTATGTCGCAATCAGGCTGACCTGAAGCCAATGCGGATGGCGAGACTCGAACTCGCAAGGCAATGCCACACGCACCTCAAGCGTGCGCGTATACCAATTCCGCCACATCCGCCTGGTGGATAATTATCCAACACAGTGTTCAAGTATAGACCATTGCTAGACGAATTAATCAGCTTTTCTAAGTCAATTTAGCCAGCAAATGGTCTACATCTACCGCTAGCCGCTTGCCTAGCTGAAGCAGCTGGCGCAGATCTCCCAAAGCCGCAATGCGCTGATCTACCGGCTGTGCCAGCAGCTGAGGGACAATATCATCGCGAATGCTGCGTAGGTAAAGCTCTTGAGCTCGGTCTAGCGCCAGCTCCAAATGGAGGCGATCGCCCACGTCAATCAGCCGCTCTAGCCAGGCGACCTCCAGGTCAATGGCTGCGGTCTGAAACTCCTTGAGCAGGTGCCACAAAGATTGCAGCACAAGGCGCTGTAAAATCTGCCGTCCCTCCACCAGCTGCAGCTGGCAATGGAGCTGAGCGGCTTCTGCAGCGATCGCTTCTAGATCTGCGATCGCTGTGGTACCAGCAGATAGGGATCCGCCCCCCTTGCTCATCTCTTCTAGTCCTCGAATCACCGACATCGCACGGTGGTTAAGGGCAATGTCCGCCGCTACCTGCAGCTCTCGGGGCACCTCTAGGCCATCGCGGTGGAATGCCGCCAAGATGCTGTAGTTATCGCGGTATGTTTGGCTGTAGAGCTGATCGAGACGCTGTAGCGTTTCTTGGCTCAGCAGCCCCATGATCCGGTGGCGCTCTTCGGCGAAGAGATCCTGTAGGCTGTAGCTCTGCCCGCCAAAAATGCGGTTCATGGCGACAATCAACTGGGCCACGCTAGCCTGCCCCAGAGTCGCAAACAGATCAGCCTTCGCCTGGGCATAGGCTAGCCGTCCGGCGAAGGGAGTAATGCAGCAGTGGAAATCCCAACCACCCAGATGCAAAACGGCAAATGTCAGAGAAGTCGTCTCTTGGGTAGTTTCAAAGGTGAGATCGAGCTGCCCAACCGCTAGGGTGAGCGGCCCGATGCGCTGGCGCTGATAGTCAATTCGGTGTGCTCTATAGCAGTAGAGCCGCTGGGTGGGATCATACTGGTTGAACAGAGAGCTGATGGCATAGTGGGCCGTAACCTGCCCTAAGCTGATGCGGGAGGGACTGACCAGCTGGCGATAGATATCGCCACCATGCTCAAAGCAATCGACATTGCTCGGGGCAGCGCTGAGGCGGGTGATAAAATCTTGCTCAAGCTGAACCCCCGCCACTTCGCCCGCCAGCTCAATGGCACGGGCTGCATAGCGCAAAATCTGCGTCCCTTCCGGTCGGGAGATTTCGTCGAAGAACCAGCCGCAGCTGGTATACATCAGCAGGGCATGGCGCTGCATCTCCAGCAGGCGAAGGGCGTCCACCTGCTCAGACTTGGTTAGAGCATGGGACTGATGCTGCGCAAAGAAGGTATCTAAGGCACCTGGGCTGCGATCGCGCAGGATTGTGACATAGGCGTTTCGGGCCTGCCAAGGATCGCGAAACAAGGCTGAACCTGTGGTTTCATAAACTGGCATGAGCTGATCTCGCAACCAGTCGAGGCTATCCCGCAACGGCCGCCGCCACTGCTGGTTCCACAGCCCACCACCGCCGCAGCCACAGTCGTCCTGCCAGCGATCGACACCGTGGGAGCAGCTCCAAGCAGTGACAGGCTTGAGCACCACTTCCCACTTAGGGGGATGGAGGCTGAGGTAATGGGCGAAGTTGGTCACCGTCCAGCCCTGGGCTGGAAACTCCTGGGTCACGGCATAGGCTAGCGCTTTTTCGGCACCGCCCCTGTGGTGACCAAAAGTCTCGCCGTCAGTGGCCACTGCAATCAGCTGAGCCTCTCGGTGATCCCCACGGATAGCCTGCCCAATGCGACCCGCAAAGTGCTGAGAACTGCTGAGCACTTCGTTGAAGCCCATGTCTCTGGAGATAGGGCCATCGTAGAAAAAGATATCAACGTAAGGCTGAGTGCCCTCTCCAGAGTCGGGCCGTGGAACATAGCAGCGGTAGGGCTGCACCGGGTCGATTTGTCCACCGCCCACCTCAATCCAGTCGGGCTGAGGCTGATCTGCCGTTGCCATAGCGCGGCAGCGCTGAGCCTGGGACGGGGCCAAAATGATGAAGCGAATGCCCTCATCCACCAAAATGGACAGGGTGTCGTAGTCAACCGCCGTTTCCGCTAGCCACATGCCCTCGGGATCGCGGCCAAAGCGAGACTTGAAATCGGCTTTCCCCCAGCGAATTTGGGTTCGCTTGTCCTGGTCATTGGCCAAGGGCAAGATGATGTGGTTGTAGGCCTGTGCGATGGCGTTCCCATGACCATCAAGGCGATCGCAGCTTTTTCGGTCTGCCTCAATGATGCGCTGATAGACTTCTACATCGTGGCGCTCTAGCCAGCTCATCAGCGTAGGGCCAATATTGAAACTGAGATATTCAAACGTATTGACAATATCCATGACCTCCCCATCTTGATTGAGGATGCGGGCAAAGGCGTTGGGGCGATAGCACTCGTAGTGGATACGCTCGTTCCAATCGTGGAACGGGGCCGCGCCGGGCTGGCGCTCGATGGCGTCTAAATAGGGATTTTCCCTTGGAGGCTGATAAAAGTGGCCGTGAACCGTGACATACAGACTGTGGTCAGTCCGGGCGGCGGTATCTGCGGACTGCCGTTGCGATCGCCCCGCGATCTGCCCTCGGCTGTCATCGCTTTCCACAGGCAAATCCTGAGCTGTCGGCATTTGAGCCTGCCGAGTGTCAGATACCATAGCTGATGGGGCATTCAAATCTAGATTGCTAGATGTCATATCAATAGTTCATAGAAGAAGTTATGGAAGAGAGTATCGAACCTTTGGGCAGCGCGACTGAGTTGACCGCAAATTAACCAAGGTTCGGCGCTATACAAATAGCAATTTTTTCAGGCTCTGTAGCCAATTCTGCTAGAGGGGTAGTGCAGATTCCCCTCACAGGCGGCATTTTAGCCGCCGACAGACGCTGGGGGTTGGTCAAAATCTTAAGCATGCAGCGCTCAATCCATGCTACATACCGGCTAGCAATATCTATGCTCCCGCGATTGACGACCCAATTCGGTTCTCGGCCGGGCATACATAGTGCGGGGATCAATCCCCATTCTTAAGAAAGAATTCCGATTGTCCAATCGGCTGCAGTGTCCCAAAGGGTCTATCGCATCCTCTGGCCCATGGCGAAGAGTCCACAAAACTTAACGCGCAAAGCGGCTAGAGTCCTTGGGTGTAGGCCTTAGCGGAAGGCGCAGCGTGATAAACTTATGTCCAACATGACGCAACACAATTTGATGGGCCTTTAGTCTGCTCTACGGTTTTGTCATTTGCCTCACAGCTTGTGACAACATCGACCACTAGTTGAAAAACGATTCGAGAAAATCTGCTGGGAGTTTTAACGGCATGCGAGATGCGGTAACCGACTTAATTCGAAATTATGATGTAGCGGGGCGTTATCTAGACAGTAGTGCCCTCGACGAACTGAAGGGGTACTTTGACTCCGGCACGGCTCGCGTCCAGGCTGCAACCGTGATCAATGCCAATGCAGCGTCGCTTGTGAAACAAGCTGGATTAGCACTTTTCGAAGCAGTTCCAGAACTCATTCGGCCCGGCGGCAATGCCTACACAACTCGCCGCTACGCCGCCTGTTTGCGGGATATGGATTACTATCTGCGCTACGCCACCTACGCTCTTGTCTCTGGCAGCACCACCGTGCTAGACGAGAGGGTCCTACAGGGCCTGCGCGAAACATATAACTCTCTTGGTGTTCCCATCGGGCCAACTGTCGTTGGAATTCAAATTCTTAAAGACATGGTCCAAGAGCTTGTCGCCGAGGCAGATACAGCAGATGCAGCGGCCGTTGTCGCCGAGCCGTTTGACTATATGACGCAAGAGCTCAGCGAGCAGGACATCTAGCGATCGCATCGCGGGTTTGGTCTCCCCAGCAGGCAGGCTATCCGGAGACCTCAAACCTCCCTCGCCAACCGATCTAATGGCCTTGTGCGATCGCCCTATTTTATGGGACCGCGCAAGGTTATGGTTTTTCCTGTCGTGCGACTATATAGGCGGCGATCGCAGCCAAGTCTGTCTTGGCATGCATGCATTGTTTTTACTGTCTAGATGCCTGAATCGAAACGATACGATACACTAATACAAGCTACCCGCAAATCGCTGTTATATCCGTGATCGCGACGAGCAAGTCGCCTGTGGGCATGTAATTATTTATACCGTCATTCACTGTGGCGTCCAGCATAATGACATCTCCATCCGTTGCCGTGCGCGAACTTCCGCTATTCCCTCTGCCTGAGGTTGTGCTTTTTCCTGGCCGACCGCTACCGCTACATGTTTTTGAGTTCCGCTACCGCATCATGATGAACACCATCCTGCAAAGCGACAGGCGTTTTGGTGTGACGATGTTTGACCCTAACAGTGGCAGCATTGCGCCCGTAGGGTGCTGTGCGGAACTGGTCCATTGCGAGCGTTTGCCCGATGACCGCATGAAGATAGTTACCTTAGGCAAGCAGCGCTTTCGCGTTTTGGAATACGTCCGTGAAAAGCCATACTATGTTGGCTTAGTGGAGTGGATTGAGGATAAACCCACTGACCGCGACCTAAGCGGCTTGTCCACAGAAGTGAGTCAGCTGCTTCAAGACGTCGTACACCTATCTGCCAAGCTCACAGGTCAGGCCATCAACTTGCCGGACGACATTCCTGAATCGCCGCTAGACTTATCCTATTGGGTGGCCCACACTCTATATGGCGTTGCCCCAGAGCAGCAAATGCTTCTCGAAATGCAGGATACTGTGGAGCGTCTCGAGCGCGAAGCCGAGATTTTGACCACTACCCGCAGTCATCTGGCCGCACGCACTGCCTTGAAAGATGCGCTGCCTTAAACGATGCGCAGCCCTAGGCAACAACGCTTTTGATCTACAGAGATCATGCGTCAGCAGACCAAATCGAATAGCTGCCAAATATCTTTAAGGTCTCTGTCACCTTAGGCAAGGCGTTGAGCGCATCTTGAACGTTGCTATCAGCAGCATCTTCTTCAATGTCAAGAAAAAAGAGGTACTCTCCTAGGGACCGCTTGGTGGGACGCGACTCAATACGGCTGAGGTTGATGCCCCGATCGGCAAAGATTTTGAGCGGCTGAAGCAACGCGCCTGGCCCATTGGTAGGCAGGCTAAAGGCAAGAGCCGTGTGGTTGCAGGGCCGCAGCTGCGGATAAACCGTATCAGGGCGGCTGACCACCCAAAACCGCGTGCAGTTATCGGGATAGTCGTTGATCTGATCTGCCAAAACGGGGAGCTGATAAATTTCAGCAGCGCGCCTAGAGGCGATCGCCCCAGCGGTCTGCTCGTTGTCGAGGCGTTGAACAGCGTCCGTGGTTGAGCGCATTGGCATGAGAGACGCGTTGGGAAACCGCGCTTCTATCCACCGCTGACATTGGGCCAATGCCTGGGGGTGGGAATAAATGACGGTAATATCTTCTGCTGCGGCACGAGACAGCAGTGTATGGGAAATCGGCAGAATCCACGCCTGGCGGATGTGGAGTGAATCTAGCTGCCAAAGCGTATCCAAAGTGACCGTGACGCTGCCCTCTGTTGAATTTTCGACAGGGACGATAGCCAGGGACACTTGGCCGTCATTTACCGCCTCTAGAGTTTGAAAAATGCTGGGATAGGGCTTTAGCAGCAGGCTCCCTAGCCCCCGTTGATACCACCACTCAGCGCAAGCAGACGCTGCCATCTCCGCATATGTGCCTTGGGGACCGAGATGAGCAAGGGTAAAAGACATGATGATTGGTCACGCCAAGCGTGAAAGCGCAGAGGTAGAACGCCAAATTTACGACAGACACCCAGGGACGTATACTCTTAGAACAAGGCTAGTGTATTAAAGAATTGTTACCATTAGCAATGGATAGCCTCTGCAACGCCCTGCAGGCAGGCAATGCCCTACATCACTCCTCCCCATGGCTTTCCCATAGATCTGTTTATAAGATCTGTTCATAAGATCTGCTCATGGATGATGATAGGTCAGCTAGCTTCAATTGTCGCCACCAGTTAACCCTACCCTCAAGATGCCGCGCTTCGCCTCCTCTCAATCTGTCGATCTAGAGCTGCCCGGATCACTAGCGGCGGTTCAAAGCTACTTAGACGACCCGAGACGCATCGTCTATGCTCTATTTGATGCCGAGCGCGTAGATGAACTCGCTGACAGCGTGTTTCGACTTCACATGCAGACGCTGCGATTCTTCACGCTCAAAATAACGCCGACGGTCGATCTTCGCGTTTGGACAGACGATGACCATGTGCTCCACATCAAAGCTCTAGATTGTCAGCTTTCTGGAATGGACGCGGTCAATCAGCAGTTCACCTTGACGCTGTCGGGACATCTCCGCCCTGTTGCGGTGCCTCAAGATCAGACCGACGTTAGCGCCGTGGTGACTCGGGCTGTGGGCCAAGCCGATTTGGACGTTCAGGTGGACCTGCCGTCGCCCTTTGCCATCATGTCCAATACGCTGATTCGAAAAACGGGCAATAAGCTGCTCAATGGCGTTCTCGCAACTATCAAGCGCCGACTGGCAACGCAGCTGAAAATTGACTGTCAACAATGGGCAGCAACCTATGTAGATGAGGTCGCTGCCCAGTCAGGATAATGTGCAGCAAAGCGGCCAGTATAGAACGAACCACTTTGCTTCCAGCAAGGCGTTAGCCTGCTGGAGATGGGGTTGAAATTGCAGATTCGTATGCTGCAGGATCTTCAAAAATCTCGAACGCTTTGTCCATCCCTGCAATTTCCAGGGTCATTCGCGCTTGGGGATTAAGTGAGCTGAGGGCAAGGCGTGCATCCGATTCCCGCGCCATCTTCAACGCTGTGGCAAGGGCACCTAGGCCACTACTATTGATGAAGCCAACGTTTTGGAAATCGATCAACAGGTGGCTAACGCCAGCTTGTACATTCTCTTGGACCCAGTCACGGATCTCAAACGCGTTGACCTCAGTGACAAATTTTTCGGGTTGATAGGTTTTCAGCATAGAGAAGAAGGGTTGTAGTTAGATATGTACAGGTGAACGACATATTCACTGAGACAGCCTTGGCGTAGACCCGTTGATCGGCATCAGCCGCCTCGGCGAGCACATTCATTACGATAGGTGCATCTGGGTTAAATAGAACCACCCGACGAAGGGCATTCTTCGCCGAAGCCGTTGTTACACGTCCTATACAGCAGCTCTAAAATCGCATATATCTATGTAAGCATAGGAATTTGCCAAGTTTTATAAGTTTGTGTCAAGAGTTTGGCCTCTCGTATGTCGGGACAAAAAACTTTCGACGTCAGATTCATAGGGAATAGCCCCTTGAGCCCCCGGCCTTGTCACAGCGATCGCCGCAGCGGCAGTGCCATACCGGATGGCGTCCCTCATCGGCTGCTGTCGGCTGAGGGCAACGGCTAATGCGCCGTTGAAGGTGTCTCCAGCGGCGACAGTATCCACAGCTTCGACCGTGAATGTCGGGACCAAGGAGGATTCTGTCGCTGATTGATAGAGTGCCCCCTGTGGGCCGAGGGTTATCACCACTGTAGAAACCCCGCGACGCCTCAGCCATGTGGCGGCGGCAGCAGCGTCACTGGGCTCAGCAATGGTCAAACCAGTCAACTGCTCGGCTTCCGTCTGGTTTGGGGTCAGCACCGTGATATAGCCATACAGCTCGTCAGGCAGCGGCTGGGCTGGGGCGGGATCGAGCATCACGGATACGCCTCGCCTATGGGCCGCCCGTGCGGCGGCAAGCACTGCGGGGAGCGGCACCTCAAGCTGCAGCAACAGCCAGCTGGCCTGGGGTAAAAGCAGTTCGAGTCGGGCAATGTCGCTATCGTCCATTTGACCGTTCGCCCCCGGAATCACCACGATGTGGTTGTCGCCGGGTTGGTCCTCGGACCCAAGACCGCCAGCGCTGACCTCGATCACGGCAGCTCCAGAGGATGTTGTAGCATCTGTACGCACGGTGTCACAGTCTACGCCAGCATCGCGCAGCTGCTGCACCAGNGTCAGCCCAAAGGGATCCCCCCCCACCCGGCCTACCATCTGACAGTCTCCACCCAAACGAGCCACGGCAACGGCTTGGTTTGCACCTTTTCCTCCAGCCATCGTGAAAAACTGATGCCCCAACACTGTTTCCCCCGCTTTAGGCAGATGGGGGACCTGGGAGACAAAGTCCATGTTGATACTGCCAAAGACCAAAATCGTCACGGTCGGTTAAATCCTTTTACACTGGTAGTACGGGCACATTGACGACATCATGCTGCGCATTTAATTGGCTTATGCATCTAATTTACTACGGGGCCAATAGTTGGCTATGGGACTTAGACGGCTATCGCGTTCTTATCGACCCTTGGCTAGTTGATTCCCTTGTTTTCGGCAATATGACCTGGCTATTTAAGGGCGACCACGCTACGCCAGTTGGCTCGCTGCCAGATAACATTGACCTGATTTTGCTCTCTCAGGGGCTTCCAGACCACACCCACAAACCGACGCTGCAGCGGCTCGACCATCATATTCCCGTCGTTGGCTCCCCCAATGCGGCCAAAACGGCGAGATCTCTGGGCTATACAACCGTGACGGCGATCGCTCCCGGCGAGACCTACACCAGCGATCGCCTGGAGGTAAAGGCGTTTCCGGGAGCGCCCGTGGGCATTACCCCCGAGAACGGCTATGTGATCACGGCCCGGCCCCAGGACACAGCGTCTGAGCCTACCACACTCTACTATGAGCCCCATGGTTTTCCACCCTCCGATATTGCCGACCGTGGTCCAGTTGACATCGTGGTCAGCCCCATCGTCAATCTAGAGCTTCCGGTTGTCGGGGCGATTATTCAAGGGCACAAAACTGCCATAGAGCTAGCAGAAGCGCTGCAGCCCCGGCTATTTTTCCCAACAGCAGCAGGAGGAGACATCACCTACAGTGGCGTTCTAGATTCAGTGTTGAGCACTGTGGGGGATGTCGATAGCTTTCGCAAAGCCCTGTCGGATCATCAGCTGGCTACCGATGTGGTGGAGCCCCCGCCCCGGGAGCCCGTGCATATTCAAAGATGAAGCTGATGACAGCGTCCTGAACCCCAGTAATATGGTGACATAGGTGATGAGGGCTACTAGGCTATGACCATATACGTGCTGTTATTCAACGCTGGTACCGACAGCGAAGGAATTCACACGCTGAAGACTAGCGACAACCGCAACATTGTCTTGATGTTCGAAGACCAAGACGACGCCGAGCGCTATACGCTGATGCTTGAAGCGCAAGATTTTCGCGTACCCACTGTAGAATCCTTCGATCAAGATGAGATCGAGGAATTCTGCCAGGGAGCGGGCTACGAATGCAAGCTGGTTGAGAAGGGAGACCTAGAGCTGCCTCCTGAGGCGAGCGTGGGCGAGACAGATTGGGACAAAAATCAGTCGAATGATCAGCGCCCTGAGCAACCAGAGGTCACCAATGGTGACGGGAGCAATACGCTACCATCAACTGAACTTGACCGCATTCGCCGACATTTAGAAGGATTGCTCTGACAAATTGTAGGTCGCGATCGCCCAGCTTATGGAGAACTCGGCAAGGCGCGGTGGCTGAAGCGAGTTACAGCTCCCGGACGTTGGGCTTACCGTCTATAACTTCTCCGACTAAGACCACATCGGCAACGCCGACAAAAAGGCCATTTTCCAGTACACCCGGAATGTTGTTGAGCGCCGATTCTAGGGCTGCTGGGTCATCAATGCGGTCAAGTTTGACGTCGATTATCAAATTGCCTTGATCGGTGACGACTGGTCCTGCTTTCTTGACCCCCATCCTCAGGGTAGGCTTGCCCCCTAAGGCCTCAATCGCCCGCATCACTGGGCTGACTGCCATGGGTATGACTTCTACCGGCAGCAAAAAGGTGCTGCCCAGAGAGTCGACAAGCTTGCCGCCATCTACTACAACGACAAACTGCTCGGCCAGGGAATCTACGATTTTTTCCTGGGTATGGGCAGCGCCACCGCCCTTGATCAGGTTTTTTTGGGGATCGACCTCGTCGGCACCATCGATCGCCACATCAATGCGGTCAACTTCATCAAGGGAGACAACAGGGATGCCGTATTTCCGCGCCAGCACAATCGCCTGAAACGATGTAGTGACCCCTTTGATGTTGGTTAACTCCCCAGACTGTAGCCGCTCCCCCAAATATTGAATGGCGAACGCCGTGGTAGACCCTGTACCTAACCCGACGATGGAGTCAGACGACACGCGCTCGGCAGCGGCGCGGCCCACTTCCTGCTTCATCACGGTTTTGGGATCGGTCTCTGCAGCCATTGAAGTTCTCCTAAAGTTGGTGCCAGACGCTAGTGCCAGACGCTAGTGCCAGATGCTGATGTCAGACGTCAGCGCTGGACGCCAGTGCTAGACGTCAGTGCTAGACGTCAGTGCCAGTCCGGCGCAATGCCTATCATCATAAATACGTCCACGTCTAGCATGCCGCAAAGTGGTCCCACTGCCTAGCCCCATAGCCATTGTCCTAATGCCTTGGAACAATAGCGGGCCTTGCCGCCTATAACCCGTCGCGCTTTGAGCCAGACGTGCTGTCAGCGGCCAGGCAGATGCAATAGTGGCTAGCTTTGAGGCCTAGAGTATGCTGGAACTAGTGCTATACAATCAATCTCTCGGCCTTTCTTGACTTGGATAATGCGTTCAATGATGCGGCTCAATCCGTTCGCGCGGCGCGGACGCCAAAACGCCTCGGCAAAACCTCTGCGCGACATACCTGCGTTAGCCGTCTACGATAATGCTCTACAGCGTCTCGATAACCCTATGTCAGCCGAGGCAGCCGAGATTTGGCGGCAGCGGGGAGATTTTCTCCGGCAGATGAAGCAGCCGGAGCAAGCCCGCTATAGCTTTGAGCAGGCGCTGATTATTGAACCGGAGCAGAGTGACACCTTGAGCGCTTTGGGCACTGTGCTCGCGCAGCAGGGGCAGTATGACGTAGCGCTAGAGCACTGCGATCGAGGTCTGTCGGCTAGCGCTGACGGTCCCTCTGCCGAAGGCTTCAATGCTCGGGGTCTGGTATACCTGATGTCGAGGCAGCTGCCCGCCGCCCTCAGCGATTTTGATCAGGCGATCGCCCTAGATCCAAAGTTTAGTAAGGCCTGGCACAATCGCGGCATTGCCCTAACCCGGCTAGGAAAAGAGAAGGCGGCATTGGAGAGCGTTGAGCAAGCGCTTGCTCTTGATGAGCAGTCCGTTGCAGCCCAAGCTTTGGCGGCTTATCTCTTGATCAAACAGGGGCAGTTTCAGCAGGCGATCGCCCACTGCGAGACCATCCAAGCCGTTCAGCCCCAGTCTTATCCTGCAGCCCTCTACGGAGTCATGGCTATCATTGCCTCTGGGCAGCTATGGACCTATGTCTCTGAGCCTGTTAAGCGGCGGCAGCTCGTGCGATCCCTAGGGGTCATAGCAGCGCATATTCGCATTCGGCTGCTGCTGCTAGCAGGGCTGATTGCGCTGTTGTTGTACCCCGCTGGCTGGGCAGCTCCTCTGCAAGCCTGGATTGGGAAGCTATTCTCGGTCGGTATTATCGTCCTTATGGTGGCCGATCTATGGCAGCATCGGCGGCGTTGGAAAATGATTTGGGCCGTCTATTTCCGCTGCGGCATCTTGACCTACGTCCGCGCCGTAGGAATTATCCTGGTCACGGTGAGTGCATTTTTGCTTGCGGACCGAATCTTTCCGCCGTTTATGCGCTGGGGATGGGCTAGCCTCGTTTTCGACCAGCCTGGCAACATCATTTTTCAGCCCTTCAACCTATTTAGCGGTGGCGCGCCGCTGACCCACGCTAGTCATATCGCTGAGGATCTAATGGGCCAAGTCATAGCGCCGATGGCTTGGACTGGGGCGATTGGAGCTGCCATGGTGGCCGTAACCGCCGCGATCGCCCCAGCCTCCGGGCAACCGGCTGGACAGATTCTGGGGCAAACCAACACTGCGTTTTGGGATCCATCATCTGTGCCCTGGGCTGCTGTCTTTGTTGTGGGCTTTTGGCTGCTGCTGTTGGCTGGTATTCCCTTCTGGGCCAGATTGGAAGAGCATATCTTTCGCCGGGGGGCCAATACCTGGAACAGAATCGCTGTGCGCTCGACCCAGTTTGGCTTAGTGCATTTGATAGCGGGCATTCCGCTGCTGGGGGGCGTGGTGCTAATCCTGCCCGGTTTTTTATTCGCCTGCCGCTACAAGTATATTTACGATCGCCAGATGCGACAGCATAGGGACGTTGACCGGGCTCAAGAGGCTGGCGTGACGGCCAGCACTGCTGACCACGCCGTATACAACGCGATTTTGGTGTCGATGGTGGCAGGAAGCCTTCTGGTGACAGCGATGTAGAGGTCGTGATGTCGTCTGCTGGGGCACAGTATGTTCTTGTTTACTGCAGTTCTGCCCTCTCCCCCGGCCCCTCTCCCAAAACTTGGGAGAGGGGAGTCTGGTTCCCTTCCCTCACGGCTTGGGGGAAGGGCTAGGAATGGGAGCTTCTAGGGCGCTAAACAAAAACCACAGCATGCTATCCCCTAAGGGATACATTGCCCCGTAGTTTACAGTCCCTTAGCTTACAGGGCCTTCTCAATTGCGGCCTTCACCTCGGGGGCGTCGGGGGCAGTTTTGGGCTCAAAGCGGGACAGCACTTCACCATTGCGGTCCACCAAAAACTTGCCGAAGTTCCAGGCAATATCGGGACCATCTCCAACGAGAGATTGGTAGAGCGGGCTTCGGGTCGGGCCGTTGACGTCCTGCTTTTCTAATAGAGGAAAGTCGACGTCGTAGTTTTTCTCGGCAAACGTCTTGATTTCATCTGGGCTGCCGGGCTCCTGCTCGCCGAACTGGTTGCAGGGTACACCCACAATCGCAAAGCCGCGATCGCCATACTCCTGATTTAGCGCAACCAGCTCCTTGTATTGCGGCGTAAGACCACATTTGCTGGCAACATTGACGAACAGAACAACCTTATCTTTGATGGCGTCTGCAGGAAGGGCATTGCCCTCTAGAGTTGTTAAATCGGTAGGTATTGACATAGTTGAGTTTAGAGCGTGACCGCTGATTGCAGTTGACGTGTCTATTATCAACGATTTTGGGGGCGACTGAAAATCCTCCGCTTCACCTGCCACCCGTTGAATGTTTATGATGTTCGTGACTTTTGAACCACGATACTAAACATAAAACGTTAAGATGACGAACCACGCCACCACCCACGTCATGGCCCTCGATATGGGGACCACAGGCAATCGCGCCATTATTTTCGATCGCACTGGTCGAATTGCAGGGCAGGCCTACAAAGAGCTGACCCAGTCCTACCCTCAGCCTGGCTGGGTGGAGCATGACCCAACAGAAATTTGGCAGGCCGTGCGCTGGGCGATGCAGGCGGCGGTGAAAGATGCGGGCATTGACGCAGCGCAGATTGCAGCGGTGGGAGTAACGGTGCAGCGGGAGACCTGCCTCCTGTGGGACAAAACCACGGGGCAGCCCCTTCATCCCGCGATTGTTTGGCAAGACCGCCGCACTGCGCCCCTGTGCCAGAAGCTGAAGCAGGCGGGCCATATGGACAGTATTTATGACCGCACGGGGTTGGTGCTAGACGCCTATTTTTCGGCTACCAAGCTAGCCTGGCTGATTGACTGGGTAAAGCAAAACCGCGAGGTGGACTGGGATAACGTGCTGGCGGGCACTGTAGACACCTGGGCCATTTGGAATCTGACCGGCGGTCGGGTCCATGCCACCGACCACAGTAACGCCAGCCGCACCATGCTGCTGAACATCAGCGATCGCAATTGGGATCCTGCCATGCTGGAGCTGTTTGGCATCCCGGCCCAGATCATGCCGTCAGTGCAGCCCAGCCTCAGCGTTTTTGGCCATACTGACGCCGATATTTTGGGCGTGGAGCTGCCCATTGCTGGGGTGTTCGGGGATCAGCAGGCGGCGCTGTATGCCCATGGTTGCGATCGCCCTGGCTTGCTGAAATGCACCTACGGGACGGGAGCCTTTTTGGTGTCCCACACGGGGGATGAGATTATGCGGTCTACCCATCAGCTGCTCACGACGGTGGCCTGGAGCGAGGGCAAGCCTGAGAGCTTCCACACCGGGTATGCCCTAGAAGGCAGCATGTTTACTGCTGGGGCCTGTGTCCAATGGCTGCGGGATGGCCTTCAAATTATTGGCAGCGCCGCTGAGACTGGCGACCTTGCCAGCAGCGTAGAGGACAACGGCGGCATCTACTTTGTTCCGGCGTTGAGTGGTTTGGGGGCACCCCATTGGGATATGTCAGCTCGGGGGGCCTTTTTAGGGATTACCCAAGGGGTGACCCGCGCCCATATGGTGCGCTCGGTGCTGGAGGCGATCGCGTATCAGGCTTGTGAGGTGGTGGAGGCCATCAACAAAGATTCGGGGACGGAAATTAAGCTGCTCAAGGTAGACGGCGGAGCCTGCAATAATGATTTTCTGATGCAGTTTCAGGCGGATGCGCTAGGCATTCCGGTAGAGCGTCCGGCAATTCTGGATGCGACAGCCCAGGGTTCGGCGTTTGGGGCGGGGCTGACGGTGGGTTTTTGGGATGATTACCATGCCTTGATTGAGGGGCGGGAGATTGACCGGGTGTTTGAGCCGAGCGATGGGGCGAGTCGGGTGCAGGAGAATTTTGCGGTGTGGAGTAAGGCGGTAGACCGGGCGAAGGGTTGGCAGTAGGGGCATCGCCATGCAATGCCTCTGATTAACGTTGATTTCTTTTGGATGCCGAGGGTTTTGGGGTTGTTTGGCGGGGGGTGTTGGAATGGTGGTGAGGCGGGAGGCTTGGGGGTGTTGCCCCCAAACCCCCTTTCTGGGGGACGAATTGCCTCCCCCAGGCCCCCTGCAAAAGTGGGTTTTTGGTGAATTGTTTACCTGGCTTTTGTGATGCGGTGATGTGGGGTAGGACATGGCAACGCCATGCCCTACAATCCTCGATTGGTCTAACGTCTGACTATTCTTATTCTTCGAATTGCCAGGGGTCTTTGACGAATTCTTCGTCTAGGACTTTTTTGGGCCGCAATACTAGGATCACTCGGCCCAGTAGGGCTACGCTGGGGGATTCGTCGAACCAGGCAACATTGACTTGCTCGCCCTGTTCGGTCTGGATGGCGGCGATAAAATAGCTGTCGGGGGTCCATTTGCGGCTAGCGCGGTCTACCACGACGAGGACTGGGCCTACCGGGGTGGGCATCTCGGCGGGGAGGCGATCGCTCTGGGTCATGAGGACTACGGGGTCTTCGGCGAGCAGCAAGACTTGCCAGCCAGGGAGGGCGACCCATGCCCCGGTGCCAGAGAATTTGACGACGTTGAAGGGGCCTTCGTCTTCTATGAGGGGAACTGCTTTGACATCGGCAACGGTGGCCGGGAGCTGGCCAACAACGGGGACAATGCGGGGTGTTTGCTCGTCGGAGTCGAAGCGGTAGAGGGGCAGCAGGGGGGCTTTGCGCTGGGCGACGACAGAAAAGTCGGTTAGCAGCTCTTCTAGGCGCTGACGGGCGGTGTCGCTTTCGCCGTAGCGCAGTCCGGCGGCAATCAGCCGCGATCGCGCCTGCAGGTCGGATTGCTGGCGGGCTAGCTTCCAGTAGTGATAAGCCAAGGCATCGCCGGGGGCTTGGTCGATGCCCTGGAAGCCTTCTGGTGGTTTGCTGCGGCGACCGTATTCTCGGATAGCTTTGGCAAATTCGTGGGCAGCGGTGGAGTCGGCGTTGTGGCGGTGGAGCAGGGCGGCGGTGATGGCTCGCTCGGTTTGGTTGAGGATGCGCAGTTCGTAGAGGGCGTCGCTGCCGCGATTTTCGAATCGCGATCGCACCTCGGGAGAGACATCGGCGGCTTCGAGGGAGCGGTAGACTTGGACGGCGACGGTGATCTGGTTTTGCTGGATGGGCTCGAACCCGGTGGCCTCAAAAATCTGCTGGGGACTATAGCCTGCTTTTTGCAGCTGTTGAGCGGCGGTGGCCCAGCCCACCCAGTTGCCTTCTTTGCGGCGCATGGCTTGGATGAGGGCGTCAGTGTCGATGTCTTTGTCTTTGGAGTCGTCTAGGTTAGCGGCTGAGTTGTCAGCAGAACTTTCTGGGGTGGTCATGAGCTACCGCATAGCGTAAGAGGGCCTAAAGAACTCTAACGTGATTTATGCCGCTGATGGAATGGGGATGTTAATATTAAAATCCTGCTTGACCTGATGAGGGGTCGAGGGGATGATGATTAAGCGCGGGGCTATAGCTCAGTTGGTAGAGCGCCTCAATGGCATTGAGGAAGTCAGCGGTTCGAATCCGCTTAGCTCCATAGGTTGTGATGACCGCTTCGAGAGGTCTGATAGTGATGTCGACCCTCCGGATATCCAATCAATTTTTTACGGCTGAGGCGTATTTTGGCTATACCGCTGAGGTCGAGAGTCGTTATGAACTGTCTAATGGCGTTTTGCTAGAGGTGCCACCGGAGAGCACGCTCAATGCCCGGATTGCCGTGTTTTTGCTGAGCGAATTTCTTAAACTGGTGCCCTTTTCTCGTATCTGCCACAAGGATGCGGAGCTAGAGGTAGCGGGCATCAGAGCCAGCTTTCGGATTCCGGATTTGATGGTGCTATCGGAGGCGGGGGAGGCAGCGCTGACGGGGTGTTCCCGCAATACGGTGCGGTTGGATATGCAGGTGCCGCTGCTGGTGGTGGAGGTGGTGTCGCCGGGGAATGCGTCTTGGGATTATCGCTATAAGCGGTCGGAATATGCGGTGCGAGGTGTGGAGGAGTACTGGATTGTGGATCCGGAGCGGGGGCAGGTGATGGTGCTGACGCTAAATGAGGGGTTTTATGATGAGGCGGTGTTTCGGGGGGATGAGGTGGTCCGGTCTCCTGGGTTGGAGAGGTTTGAGCTAACGGTAAATCAGATTCTGTTGAGTTGTTGACAGAAAGAACAGTCTATTACAGCGCAAGGTGCCACAGTCGAGATGATGATTTACCCAGAGAATAGCCATGACCCAGCCTCTTGATGGACAGCTCTCTTCGGCAGAACTGCAGCAGGCCCGGTCGCTGCTGCAGGGCTATCCGGAAGCGGAAGCGGCAGTGGAGACCCTAGCGCAGCAGGACGGCGACATTGGCAAGAGCTTTGATCTGCTGTGGGCGGAGGAGGTGGGGCAGCTCGGCACCTTTGGCACTGAGGGGCGATCGCTGCGGGGTACGGTGCTGAAGGTGCTGCGGGAGGAGATCTGCGGGGATGAGGGCTTCCGGGCGAAGCTGGCGGAGTATGTGGGCAACCCGGCCAGCGCGACGGCCCTGGCGAGCCTGATCACCTATTTGGTGGGGCTGACGACGCTGCCGATTAACCCGGCTATAGCGACGGTGATTGTGCTGTATTTGCTGAAGCTGGGGCTGGGCATATTTTGCGACTATACGGAGCCGGTGGCGGAGGGTGAGGCACCGCAATAGGGCAGGCGGCGAGGGTTCTGGGGCATGGCCCTCATCCCCTAGCCCCTTCTCCCAATTTTGGGAGAAGGGGAATCTAGCAGGGCTCAAAGTCCCTCTCCCAGCTTTGGGAGAGAGATTTAGGGTGAGGGCAAATGCAGGGTTGTCCCCCCAAGGGGCGATCGCCCATCCGCTCCGACGTTCCCTCATCGAGTGGGCTCAAAATCTCACCCGCGAGTAATTTTGTCTCACCCACGACGCCCAAACACTCACCCGCAAGATATTTTGACTCGTGGACGACACTTTGGGCCTCGCCGCCACGTGATTTTGACTCACCGCTGATACGCTGGCACTCGCCCGAGATATCTGAAGACTCGCCCGTGAGTTAACTTTGCTCGCCCGCGAGTGGCGATGACTCGGCGGAGACACTTTAAGCTTCGTCGTTGGTATCTTGAGAGAGAATCGCCTGTCGCAGCTCGTCTACGCTGCCGCCTAGAATCTCCGCTACCTGGGCCAGGAAATCGTCGTCCCGCCGCTCTCGGTAGAGCCGCGCTATGCTTTGGCCTGTGATGCCTCGTAGCCTCGCCTCATTCTGGAACTCCACAGAAATTCGTAGATCCTCTAGGTGATGTTTGGCTGCAGTTGACCAGTCGTCTTGTGCCTCTGCTAGTAAGCCTAACTGCGAATATGTGATCGCTTGGCTAAAGCGATCGCCGTACTCGATGGTGATAGCGAGGGCTTGGTTGTAGTAGTCATTGGCCTGCTGCCATTGCCGCTGCTCCTGGGCCACAATGCCCAACTGG
>JGI12210J13797_10077787_pt1 | contig 24497 bp, 17 predicted proteins | sample ElkSlonscriptome_3_FD_13797 | JGI IMG/M metagenome (IMG submission 13797)
CCCGTTCTCCCGTTCTCCCGTTCTCCCGTTCTCCCGTTCTCCCGTTCTCCCGTTCTCCCGTTCTCCCGTTCTCCCGTTCTCCCGTTCTCCCTTTCCTCCATTGTCCCGTTCTCCCGCCCCGCCGCATTGCATCTAACGCAACCCGCGTCAACCAATCCGGCGCAACCTCGTTATTGACAGGGACCGCGCCGATAACGGCCGGGTCAAAAACCTTTCAAGCGTATTCAACCGAGGAAATCCGACATGATGTCCAAGTCATCAATGTTCCACTTCGCGATCCTTTTCACGCTCACCATCGGCGCGACCGCCGCTTCGGCCGAGCTTCAGATCGAGCGCGATGTCTCCATAGTCGACGATGCCGGCGGCTCGCTGGTCATGCTCACCGTCGCCGTTCGCGACGACCTCGGAGGCGAGAGCACAACGACCGCGACGTTCAACGACTTCCAGCCCGATCCGGACAACCGGCGCGTCAGCGGCGAGGTCGTTCGCGAGCGGACACGAAGCGCCGAGCGTGTTGAGAACCGCTTCAACGGCGCCCTGGATATCGTCAAGCCGTCAAATGGAGACCAGCCCGAGCGCCTGAACTCGCTGGTATTCGAAGGCGTGACCCTCTTGCGCGATGGCGAAGGTCCGGTACTCTCGGGCCAGGTCATTTACAACGGCGAGGCGCGCGACGTGGCAGATCTGCCGCGCCCGGCCCTTCGAGTGCTTTCACGGCTGCTCAGGTTCTTCCACTTCTCCTGAAGAATGACGCACCTGACGAACGACGACAGTCTGCAAGCGCGGGGCACCAGGCGGAGGCCCGCGCAGTTTGGCTTCGGACAGCATCGTTGCTATGCCGATCGTCGAGACACCCTCTGATTGAGTCACAGCCGGGCACCTTGCTATCGGAGTCAGGCTGAGCCCGGAGCTCATCGGTTAAGGAACCTCCGGATAACTCTGCACGGCGCGCGTTTCAAGCGGAGAAGCCGCAGATCGTGTGTTGCCATTGTCACGACAATCGGAGTGACAGTAGCGGTCGCTCCGGGCGAGTGGCGAAGCACGCGAAATGCGGCTTTTTCGGCGAAACCCATATGGGCGGGACGTTGCCCCGAATCCGGACGTCGTGCGTAATTTTGTCGGGCAGTGAATTGCGTTCTTGGGACTGACCATACCGCGGACCTACACGCTGCCAAGGCACGAAACAGAACGTGACTTTCGATCCATTTACCTTCCAGTCGAGGTACGCTAGTCTAGTGAATTGGATTCTTCATACTGGAGCAGACGCATGACACCAACGATCCGATTGACGGCGCTATTGACTGCGGGACTTCTCTTCCTGCCGGCCACGGCCATACGCGCAGAATCCGTGGGCTACCTGGATCAACTGCCGCCCCTGCTGGACCGCGATGTCTTTTTCGGCGACCCGGAGATCACGGCCAGCCAGGTATCGCCGGACGGCAATTACATGACGTTCCAGCGGCCTTACAAGGACGTCATGAACGTCTGGATCAAGGCGCTGGACGCGCCGTTCGACGAGGCCCGTCCGCTGACCACCGGCGAACGTCCGGTGCCCGGACACTTCTGGAGCATGGATTCGAAGTACGTGCTCTACGTCCAGGACAAGGGTGGAAACGAAAACTTTCATATCTATGCGGTCGATCCGTCGCAGGAAGCCGAGGACGCCACCGGCGTGCCGCCGGCGCGCGATCTGACGCCCATGGAAAATGTACGGGCGCAGATTTATTCGCTGCCAGAGGCCACACCCGGTTCGATCATCGTCGGCATCAACGATCGCGACCCTGCGCTACACGACGTCTACCGGCTCGACATCGCGACCGGCGAGATGGACTTGCTGATCGAGAACACCTTCAATGTGGCCGGCTGGGTCGCAGACCACGACGGAGAGATTCGGCTCGCGGTGCGCCAGACCGACGACGGCGGCACCGAGACCATCGACGTGGACGACGGCGCGCTCGGTGAGACGCTTTACGAATGTAACTGGCAGGAGACCTGCGGGCCGATGCGGTTCCACGCCGACAACCAGCGCGTCTGGTTCCAGAGCAACAAGGGTGAAGACGTCGACCTGACCGGCTTGTACCTGATGGATGCCGAGTCCGGCGAGATCGAATTCGTCGAGCGCGATCCCGAAGGCGAGGCCGATTTCGGCGGTGCGCTGTTCGCCAACGCCGACCACCGGCTTCTGGGCACCAGCTACACGGGCGCCCGGACCCGGATTTATCCACGTGACGAAGCCACCGAAAAGGCCTTGGACTACCTGCGCGAGAACCTGCCCGACGGTGAGTTCAACTTCGCCCCCCAGACCCTCGACGACCGACTGGTCAAGGTGACCGTGTTCCGCGACGTGGATCCCGGCACCGTCTACTTGTTCGACTGGGAAGACTACTCGGTCGAAAAGCTCTATGAAAGCCGCCCTGAACTGCCCTCGGAAAATCTGGCAGGCATGCAGCCGATCACCTACACCGCACGCGACGGGCGCGAAATACCGGCCTACCTGACGACACCCAAGGGCACGGACGCAGAAGAACTGGCGCTGGTCGCACTTATCCACGGCGGCCCGTGGGCGCGCGATTCATGGGGATACTCGTCCATCGTGCAGTTCCTGGCCAACCGCGGCTACGCGGTGCTGCAGCCGAATTTCCGCGGCTCCACCGGCTACGGCAAGGACTTCCTCAACGCCGGCAACAACGAGTGGGGCGAGGCCATGCAGGACGACATCACCGATGGCGTCAAATACCTTGTCGATCAAGGCATCGTCGATCCGGAGCGGGTCTGCATCATGGGCGGCAGCTACGGCGGATATGCCACACTGGCCGGCATGACGTTCACGCCGGAGCTTTACAACTGCGGCGTCGACATCGTCGGGCCGTCCAACCTCATCACCCTGCTCAACTCGATTCCGCCCTACTGGGGCCCGATCCGCAAGCTGTTCACGCTGCGCATGGGCGATTCCGAAACGCCTGAGGGCAAGGCTCAACTGGAAAGACAATCGCCGCTGTTCCACGTCGACAACATCGTCGCGCCGCTACTGGTGATCCAGGGGGCCAACGACCCGCGAGTCAAGCAGGCCGAATCCGACCAGATCGTGATTGCGATGCGCGAGAAGAAGCTGCCGGTGGAGTACATCGTAGCGCCCGACGAAGGCCACGGCTTCCGGGGCGTGGAAAACCGCACGGCAATGTTCGCACGGGTCGAGGAATTCCTGGCCCAGCACAACGGCGGACGCTACCAGGAAGGCATGGCCGAGGACATCGCCGAACGCCTGGAGGCGATCACCGTCGACATCGAAACGGTGGAGGAGCCCAAGCGCGCCACCGGGCTGGATGCCGCCCGAACCGCGCCCCTCCCCCCGACCGATGTCGAGCGGGTGCGCACCGGCAGCGCAACCTACTCCGCCACGCTGAAGATGTCAGGGCAGGAGATGGCGTTGTCGAGCACAAGGGAAATCAGCGTGCGCGACACCGAGGACGAAAAGGTGGTCGATATCGTTTCGTCCAGCCAGGGGCCGATGGGCTCGGCAACCGACCATTACGTGATCGCGGCCGGATCGATGTTGCCGCTGAGCCGTGAGGTCCAGCAGGGCCCGGCTACCATCGAGGTCGCCTACTCACCCGATTCGGTCACCGGCAGCATCAAGGCCGGCCAGGAGATGCCGATCTCGGTCGAACTCGATGCCCCCGCCTTCGGCGCTGACGGCGCACTGGAAGCTGTCATCCTGGGCCTCGACCTGGACGCAGACTACCGCACAACCCTGCGGGCGATCGAGATCGGCATGATGAATCGCGTTCGCTTCCACTCGGTTCGCGTAGACGGTGCGGAAAGCGTAACCGTCCCGGCCGGCGAGTTTGAGACCTGGAAAGTCGTCGTGGAGCCGATCGACGACGAAGGCGGCGGTCAGACGCTATGGGTTACTCGCGAGCCACCCCGCGTCATGGTTCAGGCCGAAACGACGCTACCGCCGCAAATGGGCGGTGCCACCGTCAGCGCGCAGCTCGAATCCCTGGACTGAGTCAAGCGCCGAAGTTCATCAGGGCCGCCCCGCAAAGGGGCGGCGCCTCTCCTAGTCCACGAATGCATCAGTTTTCGATCAACAGCTCTGCTCCTCGCGGAGCCCGCAATCCTCGGGATGTTCGTCCCGGCGATTGAGCAGCGATCAGGCCTTCGCAAACACCAGTTAAATCAGAAGTGTTGCCACATTCAAGGCGTCGGACCGATTCGCCTGATCAGTGTTCTGGACGCCGCATACTGACTCAATCGTTTCCAGGAATGATGCGCATCACGCGGCCCTCGGCCTCGTCGATGACCAGATACAACAGACCGTCGGGTCCTTGAACCACATCGCGCACACGGTGGCCGATATCCAGCCACTCCTCGGCCGCAACTCGACCGTCTTCCATCACGAGCCGTGATACCCGCGCGGTTCTGAGGCCACCAACGAAAAGGTCGCCCTGCCAACTCGGAAAAACCTCGCCGGTGTAGAACGTTGCGCCGGCTGGTGCGATTACCGGATCCCAGTAATAAATCGGCTGTTCCATGCCCTCGGCTGCGGTCTTGCCTTCGTAGACGGCGCCGCCGCGATATTCGATTCCATAGGAAATCGCCGGCCAGCCGTAGTTTTTTCCGGGCTCGGGCTGGTTAAGCTCGTCGCCGCCTCGCGGGCCGTGCTCGATCGTCCAGAGCTCGCCGGTTTCGGGGTGCACGGCGGCGGCCTGGATGTTGCGGTGCCCGTACGACCAAAGTTCCGGGGCGTTTTCTTCATGGCCGACGAACGGATTGTCTTCGGGAATCGAGCCGTCGGTGTTGATACGCGCGACGGTCCCGATCAGGTTGGTCGGATCCTGGGCGTTCTTGCGGGTCGGGTCACCCTGCCGGTCGCCCAGGGTCACCCAAAAGGTGTCGTTGTCCTGGAAAACGATACGCGAACCATAGTGCCCCGTCGACTCGACGCTCGGGTACTGGCTGAAGATCACTTCAACGTTCTCCAGAACTGTCGCATCGTCGCTCAGGCGTCCCCGCGCGACGGCCGTATTGTTGGTGCCATCTTCTTGAACCTGCGAGAAGCTCAGGAAAAGGATCCGTGTCGATTCGAAATCTGGCGCGACGGTCACATCGAGCAATCCGCCCTGATTGCGGGTGTCCACCTCCGGAACCCCGGCAATGGGCTCGGAAATTTCGCCGCCCGTGCCGACCAGCCGAAGCCGTCCCGGACGCTCGGTGACCAGCATGGCCCCGTCGGGCAGAAAATCCAGGCCCCAGGGGTTCTCCAGACCCTGTGCGATGGTTTCGGCCGACCAGTCCTCGCTCTCTTTCGGCTGAGGGGCGCGCGTCTGGCTCTCGAAGGCCGGTTCATAGTCGGACTCTGCGCGGCGGGTCTCCTCCGGCTGTGGCCGGGTAGATTCGGCCGGCTGCGGAGAAGAATCGGCCGCTGAGCCGGCGGAAGCGGCAATCGCCGGTTGGCCTGCCGAATCCGCATTCGCAGACGGGTTCGGCGCAGTCGCGTTTTCCCCGGCATTGCATGCAGTCATAAGAAGAATCGAAACAACCCAAAAGAAATTCCGCACTACAGCCTCCTCGTATTTATGGAAATTATCGATCCCGAGCGGAAATCCGATCCAGTCAAGACCACCGAAGAGTATATTAACTCGGATGAAGCTGATCGCAATTCAGCGATATGACGGCTATTTTGACCCGGCTTTCTTGTGGTTGCACTGCTTACCGTGTACAGTTCGCTGCGGCGGTTGAAAAAAAATTATCAATAGGAAAAAATAATGAGAAAAATCGCACTGTACGCATTATTCACCCTGTTCGCGACCGGGTCCACCCTGGCTCAGGTGGATGAATCCGCGATCAAGAATATCAACTTTTTCGATACCTCCCCGGCCGAAACCCGCGGCGGTGGCGCGACCTGGTCTGGAACTACCGTCGGCGGCTTCGTTTATGATCGCGCTATCGGCTGCGGTCCCGATATATCTGGTCTTGGTCCGGTACAGGGCTCTATTCAGCCTTTCACTGTCGGAACGACCGGAGCCTACAATGCGTCCAGCGTGCAGGACGGTTGGGACGGCTACCTGCACATCTATGAAGGTGAGTTCCTTCCGGCCGACCCTGCAGCTAACTGCATAGCTGCCGACGATGACGGCAATGGTGGTATCGGCACCTCCGATATCGAGGGTGTTGAACTGAGTTCCGGTGTGCAATATTTCGCAGTGACGTCAGGGTTTGCAGCTGGCGACGAGGGAACGTTCACAAACACCATCGATGGCGCAGGCCCTGTTTCGATTGGCGTCCCTGCACCGGCGGTGCCGGTGCCGTCTGCGAGCCTTTTGAGCATTCTGATACTCTCTTTATTGATTCTTGTCATGGGAGGCGGCGCACTGCGACTTCGGGTTTTCTGAACCTGACCCGGTGTTTCCACCTGCACCCACGCATGAACAAGTGAACCGAAAAAACCCGACGTCTGTCGGGTTTTTTTTCGGGATTCCGCACCGAAAGCATGACTGATTGAGCGCGCCCATCGTATTTGCCTCGATTGCCGCGTGGCGCCCTGAAGACGCTTGTGACGCCCAGACCCAACGCGGCAAGCGCAGGCACTTCGGACAACGACGAGCTTGCGCGGCTGCGGGGTCGCGCAGACGAACCGGCCTAGTGTGGCGCTGCCCAACGTGATGTACGATTTGCCGCAAAGGGGACGGACGACACAGTGCCGGCATTGTGCTGGCGCGCTTGGCACCGGGGCGTAAATGGCAACAAAGCAAACAATCGTGTTGGTCGGCGCCGGTCATGCGCATCTGCATTCGCTAAAGCACTGCGGCGAGTGGGTCGCCGCCGGGCACCAGTGCGTGCTGGTCGCGCCCGGCGACTTCTGGTATTCCGGACTTGCCACGGGCGTTCTCGGCGGACAATATCCCGTCGAACTCGATCGAATCGACGTCGGTGCTTTGATCGAGCGCGCCGGTGCCCGGTTCATTCGCGACCGCGTAACGCGGATCGACCCGCAGACACGACGCCTGTTTCTTGCCGGCGGCGATGAACTGGAATACGACATTGTGTCCCTCAACGTCGGGAGTCGCCCCCCCGCCATCGACGGTGAAAGCGAGCATGCCGAATCCTGCTTTGCAGCCAAGCCCGTGGCGCGCTTGTGCCGGCTGCGCGGCGAATTGACCACGCGAGTCGCCCTGGGCGGTCGCCCGCCCCGGCTGGTCGTTGCCGGTGGCGGACCCACCGCCTTCGAGCTTGCAGCCAATGCCCTTGGACTCGCCGAGCGACTGGGCAAACGTATCGACGTCACCATCGTCGCGGCCGGCTCCAGAATGCTATCTCGGTTGCCGATTCCCGCCGCCGCTGCGCTGACGGCTAATCTCGAGAAGCGCGGCCTGTTGCTGCTGGCCGGCAGAAAAGTCATCCGCGTAGCCGCAGAAGGCGTGGAACTCGACGACGGGAATTCGGTGGCCTGCGATCTTTTCGTCAACGCCACAGGATTGATGCCGTCCCCGCTGGCACGCGACAGCGGCCTGCCCACAAACGAGGAGGGTGCGATGCTTGTCGACGAACATCTGCGATCGACGGTCGATCCCGGCATATTCGGCGGCGGGGACTTTGTTTCCCGGACGGACGCGCCGGCGGACAAGACAGGCGTCCACGCGATTCGCCAGGCGCCGGTGCTGTTCCAGAATCTGCTGGCCGCGTCGAGCGGGCGGCAGCCCGAGGCAGTATTCCGGCCGCAGAAAAAATATCTCTGGATCATGAACATGGGCGACGGGACCGCGATGGCGGCCCGCGGCCGGCTGTGGTATCGCGGACGGCCAGCGCTGTGGCTCAAGGACTGGATCGACCGTCGATTTCTTCGCTCGATGAACTCGCCTTGAGGGGTCGCCGGATGATGCAACACCAGTCCGGGAGGCCCTGGAAAGCGCTTTGTCCACCCCGACCGAATCGCGATATTGCGTCTATCGCTTGGGTGAGTGCTCCGGCGGCGTCGTTGACGGCGGGATTCCACCACCGGCCGGCGAGGAACTTGATCGTCACACTGCCGCGCGCTTAACATTCAATGCTGGAATATCCATGCACCCGGATTTTCTGTTCCGTGCCCCTTGCGCCGGATTCACTGTCGGCCATACATCAGGAAAAACACACATGTCTCATGCTCGACCTTCACGAATTGAATTTGCCGCGCTCGCTTTCATTCTTGCGTTGGCCGGCTGCAATAACGAACCGGCCGACACCGGCGTACCCGGCACGAATCCGGTCCAACCCCGCTACGACGTGGTGATTTTCGACGGCCTGGTTTACGACGGACTGGGCGGCGAACCGGTGGCCGCCGACGTGGCCGTAAACGGCGATCGCATCGCGGCGATCGGCGATTTCGAGCGCGCCAACGCTGAAACCGCCGTGGATGCGACCGGCATGGCGGTGGCCCCCGGGTTCATCAACATGCTCAGCTGGGCCACCGAATCCCTGATCGAGGACGGACGCGGTTTGAGCGACTTGCGCCAGGGCGTCACGCTGGAAGTGTTCGGCGAGGGCTGGTCAATGGGTCCGCTCAACGAAACGATGAAGGCTGACATGATCGCCCGGCAAGGCGACATTCGGTTCGACGTGGAATGGGACACGCTGGGCGAATATCTCGAGTACCTGGAAGCACGCGGCATATCGCCCAACGTGGCTTCGTTCGTCGGTGCGGCAACTGTGCGCATGCACCAACTGGGCGAGGACGATCGCGCCCCTGCCCCCGACGAGTTGGAGCGAATGCAGGCACTGGTCGCCGAAGCCATGCGCGAGGGCGCCATGGGTGTCGGGTCGTCGCTGATCTACGCGCCGGGCTTTTACGCCGATACCGACGAGCTTGTCGCCCTGGCCTCCGCGGCTGCGGATTTCGGCGGCTCGTATATCTCGCATATGCGCAGCGAAGGCAACCGGCTCGTCGAGTCGGTCGATGAGCTGATCGAAATCGGCCGCCGCTCGGGCGCGGCAGCCGAAATCTATCACCTGAAAGCCGCCGGACAGGAAAACTGGGGCAAGCTCGGCGAGGTCTTCGAACGGGTGGAATCGGCTCGAAGCGAGGGGCTGGAAATTCGCGCCAACATGTACAACTACACCGCAGGGGCGACCGGGCTGGACGCCGCGATGCCGCCGTGGGTGCAGGAAGGCGGACACAACGCCTGGGTGCGGCGCCTGCAGGATCCGGAAATCGCAGAACGAGTTATTGCGGAAATCGCCACGCCCAGCGACGACTGGGAAAACCTTTACCTGGCCGCCGGTGACGCCGAAAACCTGCTGTTTTATTCGTTCAAGAGCGAAGCACTCAAATCGCTGACCGGCAAAACGCTGGCTGAAGTCGCCGCGATGCGGGGCACATCCCCGGAGCGGACCATGATCGATCTGGTGATCGAAGACGACAGCCGGGTCGGAACGATTTACTTCCTGATGTCCGAAGACAACATCGCGCGCAAGATCGCGAAACCCTGGATGGCCTTTGGCAGCGATGCCGGGGCCTATGCGCCGGAGGGCGTTTTCCTGCAGTCTTCAACCCATCCCCGGGCTTACGGCAACGTCGCCCGACTGCTTGGAAAATACGTGCGGGAGGACCAGGTCATCGATCTGCCCGAGGCCATTCGTCGCCTCACCAGCTATCCGGCCGACAATCTCAAGTTGCGAGACCGTGGGCGACTGACGCCCGGCCATTACGCCGACATCGTCGTATTCGACCCGGCCGCTATTCGGGACCATGCCACATTCGAGGATCCGCACCAGCTGGCGACCGGCGTTCGCGACGTTTTCGTCAACGGCCAGGCGGTTTTGCGCGATGCCGAGCATACCGGTGCCACACCCGGACGCGTGGTCCGCGGGCCGGGCTGGACAGGTTGGCAGCAGCACGACGGCAATGATCAGTAGACTGCCATCGCAATAGCGGGCCCAGAACAATTCAGGCCGGTCCCGGCACGCCAGGCGGTAGTCGCTGAAAGAGAGATGATCGAGCGATTTGCAGCAAAGCGAAGCGCCGGTCATCGCGAGTTCCGGTATTACTTCGACCGGTCCCGGCGCCTAAGGCCGCGGATGGATGGTCTGGAATCAAACTGCTGATTCTGAGGGATGCCGGCAGCGTTGCATTGACGCGTTCCCGACAGTCGTTCCGTAGGCTTTGCGAGCTTTGAACAAAGGAATCTCCGATGTCGACGGAGTCAGAACCGGGCCGCGCCTATTTGAGCGCCGGCAATGCCGCCAGCGCCGACGTGAATCAACGCTGGGAAAAGGACAACCAGGCGTGGTGGGACTGGTACGTCTCTCTGGGCGACAGAGAAATTGGAGCGGTCGAGCAAGCGGCCGCTGCTGGAATTGATTCTGCCAATGAATTCCTGGACAGAGAATTAGGGAATGTGGATATCGCCGACGACGAACTTGACGTTCACCTGGCGACGCCTTACAAGTTGACCAACAAGCAGCGTGAAGCGTTTCGGGCCAACGGCCATGTCAAGCTGCCCGGCGTGTTATCGCCACCAGCGGTCCGACGATTGCGGCTCGAAATGAAGGAAAGCTTCAGGCGGGAATTCGATCTCGATACCGATACCGATAACAACGCGGCGAATCGCTTCCTCAGCATCGAAATGGCGTGGCTGCACAATGCTGCAATCCGTCGCTACGTGCTGTCACCACGGATTGCCCGACTCTCGGCCGAGCTCCTCGGAATCGACGCGATCCGGCTATATCACGACAACCTGCTGGCCAAGCAACCGGGTTGCGGACGCACGCCGTGGCACTACGACCGCCATCATTTCCCGTTCGCGACCGATGATATCGTCACCGCCTGGATCCCGGCCCAGACAATCCTGCCGCCGATGGGTCCGCTGACGTTCGCCGGTCCGATAGAGGCGCACCAACACGTGGAGAACATCGAGTTCGACAAATTCGGATCCAGCTATGATCGACGCGTCGAACATGCATTTCGAAGCAGGTCGAAACTCATTCGTATACAAGAACAGGCATTCGCCATCGGGGACGTCAGTTTTCACCACAACCTGTGCTTCCACAGCGCAGGGCCGAATCGAACGCGTTTCAGCCGTATGGCGCTGGCCAATACGTATTTCGCAGATGGCGCGCGCGTGGTCGAGAGCCCGACGATGGTTTCGGGCGACTGGCAGAAATTCATGCCCGGCGTCGGACCCGGCGATGTCGTCGACAGCGATTTCAATCCTGTATGCTGGTCGCGTGGGAACTGATCCGTGCGCCTCGAAGAATGGTTATCAATGCCACATTGGCAACGATCAGCAAACATCCACGTTTCCTTTAATCGGTTTCAGACGCCGTATCAGCAGCTATTGCAAGACAACGCCGCATCATGCGGCAAGGTAAATCATGGCCACTTCCGCCAAAGACCTTCGCGTCACCATTGACGATCATCTTGGAAAGCTTCCTTCGCTGGACGAGCTTGGCGACGCGCGATATCACTCGACACACGAAACGTTCGAAGCGGCCAGCAATCAGCGAGCGCTGATCATCGACTGGCTGGAAGACCTGGCCGACCGAACGCCGTTTCCACGCAATCGTGAAGCTCGGTTGCTGAGCGTCGGCTGCGGTGGCGGCGTGATGGATCGGCGCATCGTCGATGTTTTCGCGGATCATGTCGAGTCACTCTCGCTGGTCGGCGTCGATCCAAATCCGGAGCATACGTCTGCTTTCATGGAACAGATCACGAGCGGAGGATTCCCGGTCCAAGTGCATACCGGCATGTTCGAGAGCTTCTCGACCGAAAAGCAATTCGACATTATCCACTTCGTCCATTGCCTGTACTATTTCGAACACATCGAGCCGGAATTGCGCAAGGCCGTCGACATGCTTGCGCCCGGTGGTGTTCTGGTTGTTCTACAAGCGCCGAACGAGGCACTCAATCATCTGGCCGATCGCGTCTGGAAGAAACAGTTCGACCAGTCCGCCTGGTACAGCGACGACGTCGTCGCCGTGCTGAACGGGATGGATGTGGACTATCGCGTCCACCGAATCGACGCCGAACTCGACGTCACAGCCTGCTTTGAACCCGACAACGAGACCGGCCAGGAAATCCTCGACTTCATTGTTCAGGCCGATACCCGAAAGCTCACCCGGACGCTTCAGGCGTCGATCGACGAAAGCCTGCGTTCAATCTGCCGTCAGCGGGGCCAACACCTGTTTTGTGCGCATCCGGTGGATGCCATTGCCGTCACGAAGCGCGCTTGACCGGTTAAGCTCTAAGCAGCTCTCATCGAGCAGACCTTCAACTGCCTTTTTTAAAGGGTTTGGTTGTCGAACGAGCTCGGGCCGAGCAATGCTTCGGTGAGTATCGCTACGCTGCACGCCTTCTGCAAGATTGCTGCCGTCCGCGAAGGGTGTGTAAAGACGAAGGCATGGGGCACCAACGCACCATCGCGTTCGTTGCGCAATCGCAGTACCGGTTACGAGATTGGGGTAGCTGCTTGGTCAGAAATAGACCGCGGGCGTCATACGGCCACCGGCGATCAGGAACTGGGTCTTGACGCTGCGAGTCCGGGTCGCGACGTAGTCGACCTTTCGCGCGTCCAGCCACTTGAGAGCCGCTTCGATGGTATCGAGCTCGCCGCGTCTCTCGGCGTCGTCGAAAATCACCAGGAAATCTTGCGAATCCAGCCGTTCTAGCCAGTGCAAGGCACCCCAGCGCGAGCGGCGCTTCGACTTCTGCGGGCCGTCGACCAGAAGTACGTCGACATCCGCACGATCTACGGCTTCGGGATCATGGACCGAAGCAGTCCAGCCGCAGAGTTGACGTTCGACCAGCGGCGCCTCGAGCACCCGCGCATAAGTACACTGCGCCTGTATCCGCTGCGCCCACGCCGCCTCGTGCTCGAGACTGACGACCTCAAAGCCCTCGCGCTCGGCCAGTGCATCGAGCAGCAGCGTCGATTGACCGCAGCCAAGCTCCAGCACCCGCCGGACCGGCAATTCGGTACAGATGCGAAGCAGCAGATACAGGTAACTGTAGTTGGCCGCGGCCCCGACCGCATGAATCGGGCGATCGATGCCCAGGCGGTCCAGGTCCCGATGAACGATGCTTTGGAAGACGTTCTCGCGACCGCTCAAATAGGCACCGGGCGCGACGTTTTTCGCCCACCATTCCAGCGGTCGGTTCAGCCAGCGCATTTCGAAAAGTGCGGGACGCAGCTTTTTGTAGGAACGTGCCTGCATCTTGACGCCTCCGATGGCCGGGTTGCGGCAATGATCGTCCAATCGAACGGAATCATAACCCGATCCGCATTGATGGGTTCGTTCGCATGAGACGCAACTGTTCAAACGCCATCCGTGCAACGGTCGATACGAACGTGCCGAGTCCTTCTTCGAACACGGGGCACTGAAAGGCCCCGACTCGGACCTGGAATATCCGGCCGGGCGGCAATGGGTCGGCCACGCAGTATCAGATAATCTGCAGCGTGATGGCCTTGAGAACCGCGCGCGTTCGATCTCGCGTATTGAGCTTGTCGAGAATCGTGGAGACGTAGTTTTTCACCGTACCTTCGGCCAGGTGCACCGTGCGCCCGATCTCCCGGTTCGAGTAGCCGCCGGCAATCAGGCGGAGAATCTCGACCTCGCGACTGGAGAAATCCTCGACCGGCGGAGAGTCGTCGCGGTAAGGGTAACGCTCGGCGACGCCTGAAGTGCTGACCGGCTGCAGTCGCCCTTCGCCGCGGACGATGGCGTCGATGAGCTCGGCCAGGTCATCGGGGGAGATATCCTTGAGCGCGAAACCCTGCGCACCGGCCTCGACCGCGGCGAGCATCAGCGCACTGTCGTCGAACGTGGTCAGCAGCAGAACCGGCGGCGCGGATTCGCGCTGCGTCAATTGACGGCACAATGCGATCCCGTCCATGCCGGGCATGCGAATGTCGGACACAACCAGGTCCACCGGTTGCTGCGCCAGAGCTTCCAGCAGGGGTTCGCCCGATCCGGCCTCCACAACAACTTCGAGTCCCGGCAGTTCGTTTATCACGGCCTTCAACCCCTCCCGTATGAGGGCCTGGTCGTCGGCCAGCGCGATTCGGGTAAGCATCAGTGCAGCTCCGGTGTCAGAGAAAATTGTCGCACGGGATAACACCGGCGGTGACGACCTTTTTCAATGATTATCAACGGGCAGCGATGCGGTCAACTTCACGCCGCCGAATCCGGATCTGGATATCTCGAGCGATCCGTCCAGTTCGGCAAGGCGTTCACGCATGCCGGTCAGGCCGTTGCCGGGACGGATTTCGCCCCGGACGCTGCCGTCGTCCTCGACAGTCAACAGCAGACGGCCGCTCTCGCGACCGATGCGAACCCGGAGCGTTTCGGCGGGACCATGACGCGCGGCGTTGGTCAGTCCTTCCTGAACGACGCGCAGCATGGCTTCGGCCTGGTCGGCCCTCGGGATGCGTGCGTGTTCGTCCAGGTGCAGATCGAGGCGCGGTCGTGGAAAGGGCCGGGCAAGCGCGCGGAGACTCTCGGCCAGATCTATGCCTTCCGATTCGCGCAGGTGGCGAACCACCGAGCGAAGATCCTGCAGCAGTTCGTCAGCCAGGGCGGTTGCCTTGTCAACCTCAAGCGCCGCTTCTTCATCCAGTCGCCGCGCAAGCCCCCGAAGATTGAGCTTGAGCGCCGTTACCTTGTGTCCGGCCACGTCGTGGAGCTCGCGCGACAGTCGAAGACGCTCCTGATCGCGCGCCGTCTCGCCCAGCAGCGAGCGCGTCGCCATCAGCCGCGCGTTNACCGACTGCAGATCTGCGGCCATGCGCTCGGAGCGCTTGGCGTAGATCATCACCATCACTGCGAACAGCTGAAAGCCCGCCATGCCCAGAAAAGTCAGCGATGCGCTTTGCGGATTGACCCCCCAGGGTCCGATCATGACGGCGCCAAAGTAGAGATTGACGGCCAGCAGAGCCAGAGGAAGCCAGGGCGCTTCGAGCCGGTTGGTGAGCTGGGTGGCCAGGAGAATCAGCAGGATCGGCGTGGTGCCGGCCGGGACGAACCAGAGCACCAGGGCCGTCAGCCCGGTCAGGACGATCAGGGCCGCGTCGTAGACCTGCCGGGTAGTCAGCTCGTCGAGCAGACAGGTCATCCAGCACAGCAGCCAGGCCAGCAGCAGGCCGTCGATCATGGTCGGGAAACCCGCTTCGGGCTGCCCGTAAACACCGCTCACCGCCAGCCATACGGCCAGCCAGGCCGCGTAGGAAGCCCAGGCCAGCGGGTTGAACAGCAGTTCGCGCATTTCGTGGTGCATTCTTTCGATCATGGCTCCTGTATAGCGGGCCGGGCCCACGACCACAACCCTCGGTGCAAAAGTCATGACTTTCGGCACCCGTGATTCCTGACTTTCGGCACCTCATCGGCGGTCGAGCCTGGGTAATCCTGTGACCACGTTGACCCGAAGAGACAAAGCCATGACTATCGATACGACAAGCGCGACGACCATCGCCGAGCAACTTTCCGCAGTCGCCCTTCCCCATGGGCTCATAGGTGCGGTCGCACTGGCGAGCTTCTGGACCGCCGGTCTTGCAAAAAAAGGATCGCCGTTGCACAAGCGTGCCGGCAAGATCTACCTGCTGGCGATGATCGGCGTCGTCGTGACCGCCGTGCCGCTCGCCTTGTCCCAGGCGCTGAAGGGCCAGTGGGTGGGCGCGGCCTTTCTCGGTTATCTGGTAATCCTGGTCAGCCACGCCTGTCGCCTGGCCTGGACCGCCATCCGCTGGAAACGAGATTTCGCACGGTTCTCGGGGACCGGCTATCGCGTCAGCTCAGCAATTCTGGCGACTTCGGGCGCGGCCGTTTCCGTGCTGGGTATCGTCTACGGGTCGTGGCTGCTGATCATATTCGGTCTGCTCGGACCGCTCAACGGGTTCGAAGCGCGCAGACTCATCCGCAACGGGCCGCAAAGCCCGAAATGGTGGATGAAAGAGCACTATGGCGCGATGATCGCCAACGGCGTGGCGACGCACATCGCGTTCCTGCAGATCGGCCTGATGCGTCTGATTCCCGAACTCGGCAACACGATGGTGCAGCACCTGGCCTGGTTCGGACCGCTGGCAATGGCCTTTGTTGCCGGATTCTGGCTCGATCGCCGATACATCCGCCCGCGGCCGGTGCCGGCAACGAAATCGGCGGCATGACGCGCATCGCCAGGGAACCTCGATCAGCGCAGCCTGGTGTACCCACAACGCAGGTCTTGACGCCGGTCACCGGCGTCGAACCTGACGCTCGACCGGCCTCGATCATTCCATTCGCAAAGCACGCTGCTCGATTCCGCCCTGGTGCAACACCAGCGCCTCGACCGAGCCGGCCTCGCCGCGCTCGAAGTGCAGCTCTGCGTCGACGACGCGGTAGAAAAACACGTCATCGCCGCGCGGGTAGATCGGAAAAAATGGCTGCCCGCTCAGTTTCGCCTCGAGCCCGTCATCGACAAGCCGGATCGTGAATTCGGAGCCCGGCGCAAGCTGAAAGCGGCCGGTGTATTCGGACAGCGCGTCGCGCGGCAGGTCAATCGCCTGCCGCTCCAGCGCCGCGGCCTGATCTGCGATCCGCGCCGCGCGCTGAATCCTTCCGTTCTGAACCAGCTCGACCGCCGCAACGCCCTCTTCACTGCGAATAAAGCGAAGGCTCGCGTCGGCGGTGTTCAGCGAATACCGGTCTTCGCCGGCCGGGTATAGCCGGGACGCCGTCTGGCCGCTGAGCTGGGCGACCGGCACGCCATCGCGCTCGAACACGCCGATACCCGCGCCCGGCGCGAATTCATACTGGCCAAAAATCGTTGCGTCGACCGCCTCTGAGGCGTCGCCAGGCCGGCGGAGGTCGAACCACGCCAACGCCAGCTCGGTGGGATCGGTGCGGCCGCTGAACAGCAGCACCAGTGCTTCTCCGGTCGCAGGTCGAAACCCGAAAAAGCTTCGGTGGCCGGCGGTACCGCCATTGTGCCAGTAAACGGGTCCGTCCTCGCTTTCGATGACATGCCAGACGCGCGTCAGCGCCAGCGAATCGGCGTCCGGAACCACGATCTTCCGATTGACATCCGCGTCCTGGACAAGGGGCCAGTCCCGCTGTTCCAGCAGGAATTCGCCCAGGAGCATCAGATCATCGGCCGTGCTCCATAGCGCGCCGGCGCCGGCCAGTGCGTCAAAAGTCCAGGCCGGCACGACTTCATCGCCCGTATAGGCGGCAGAGACATCTCCTATCGGCTCAAAACCGGTAGCGGCCAGTCCCATAGGCCCAATGACGTGCTCGCGCAAGGCGGCACGGTAGCCGCCGCCGTGCACTCGGCCGAGGATATATCCCAGCACACCGGCGCCGAAGTTGGAATAGGCATAGCGATCGGTGAGCGGTTGGTCCTTGCGCACCACGGCCAGTGCATCCAGCAACTTGACTTCATCGAAGGCCGCGTAAGGATCCTCCATGCTGGTCGCACCGAGGTTTCCCGGCAATCGAGGCAGTCCGCTGGAATGCGTGGACAGTTCAAGCAATGAGATCTCGCCGATCCGGGGATTGGCGAATTCAACATCATCACCCAGCACCGAGGCAATCGTCGTATCGAAGGTCACCTTGCCGCGCGCGACCATCTCGGCCAGCAGCAGGTTGGTGAAAGCCTTCGTGATCGACCCGATCTGGTAGGAGGTCGCGGCATCCGGTGCCCTGGCGGCATTCAGTGTCAGGTGCCCGTCGGACCAGGTCTCGACCGAATCATCCGAACGCACGGCCACCACAGCCGACAGCAGGTATTGCTCTGCCAGCGCGTCCTCGATCGCTTCGGTCAACTCCGCTGTGCTTGCCTGGCACGCGCCAACCGCCAGCATCGAAATCCCCAGCATTGAAATATAAAATCGGATGCGCTTCATATCAGTCATTTCCATATTGTTCTCTCGACTCATTTTCCAACAGCTTGATCTGTTCTTCAACCGGCCGCTGAGCGAGTTCAATCTGTTATTGACAGGGCATCAAACTACCTACGGTATTTGATGCACGCGATTTGCGGCGCGTGTCCGCAAATGGCTTCGCTTTGCGGGCACGGCCGGTCCATTGGCGTACTCGACGCCCGCGCGTGAATACGCTGGAAAAAAAACGTAGGTGGGATTAGGGGGCACGCTGTCGGCGCGCATTCGGCATCTGCCGAGAACGACGTATTGTCCCGGTTGCAGTTCAACAATCGAGATTGTTCTGACCGGCACACTAGTGTACCCCGTCGTCAATCCTGTAACTTTCAGCGAGTCGCAAAGCGCTTAGCTGCAAGGCAGGGCTCGCCGGGAATGCTTCGCCTTTCCAAAAGGCCTAACGCCGCGGATGAGCGCGATTGTTCTCTTCTTCGGGCTCGCCCTTCGGGCGTGCGTCTGAGTCGACATTGCGGCGTTCCGGCCCTTGTAAAGGGCGTGCCATTCACTGCAGGACGCGTCTTGCACTGTCGATTCAGTCACACTTTGAATGTTACAGGATTAACGACGGGGTACACTAGGGTATGGATATCCATACCTGTCAACTTGCCGGATGCTCAGTGGCGGTTGATGTCTGATCTGTCAGGTCTGATATTTCGCTTCAGCGCTGTGAACTTCGCTCCGTGGCGTCCGTCCGGGACCGTGGCGAAAAAGCAGTCTCGGAAGCAGTCGCGCGGAAATCGGCCAGCGCCCAATTGACCGACGGAAAAGCGATCTCGTCGATTGGCGGCAGCTGGTTCCAGGAAAACAGTCGCACTTCACGAGACTCCGGACCCGCGGCCACATCCGGGTCCAGCAGGCGCGCACGATAGATGAGCTGCACCTGGCTGATGCCGGTGATGGCATAAGTGGCCAGCAGCTGATCAATTGCCAAGCGGGCCCGCGCTTCTTCCCAGGCCTCCCGTCGCGCGCCTTCGGCGGGGCTTTCGTTACGCTCCAGGTAACCGGCCGGCAGCGTCCAGAACCCATCTCGCGGCTCGATCGCACGCCTGCAGAGCAGGACCCGATCCTCCCAGGTTGCGACCGAGCCAACCACGATCTTCGGGTTCTCGTAGTCAACAAAGCCACAGCGGTCGCAGATCGCTCGCTCCATGTCGTCACCGTCCGGTACTCGGCGGGTGAAATTGATTTCGGTCGGCATGCCAATTCGCTTTAATTCGACATATCGTCGGACGATACCCGAAGATTGTCACCACGATGCAAATCAAACTGCACAAGCAGGCAATACGCATTTCCGTCAACTGCGGCGTTGCAGTCATTCGCTCGCCAATCGAGTTGACGGTACAGAATCAAAGAAGGGGCCATTTTTTGTCGGCGGCCATACCCCGGCAGCCCTGTTCGCCGCATTCGCAGCGCTCGTCGTTTGGAGATACGCGAGCGGCGTCGTTATACCCGCTACCGACGCGGGCTGCGCGTTAGGGTCCGACGCTCAGCGAGCGTTGGAAAGAGCGTTCCAGCGGATCAGGCGAGCGTGGACTATTCAAGCGCGGCGGCCCATCCGAGGGACTCGATTATCCAGTGTTGTCACCCGGCACGGATTCTCCTGGCCCGCTCGCCTGCGGCAACCAGAGCTCGAAACGCGCGCCACCGAGGACCGACGGTCGAGCCCGTACGCTCCCGCCCAGCGCCTGGATGAGCTGCCGCGTCACGGCCAGGCCAAGCCCCGTGTTCGAGCGCGTGGTGTGAAAGCGCCGCCCGAGCTCCCAGACCCGCTTGTAATCTTGTTCACGCGGCAGACCCTCTCCGTCGTCTTCCACGACGATCTGGACCAGGTCGTCGCGGCAGGAAACGGTCACGCTGATCCGGCCGGCCGCGAAACGCAAGGCATTGGTAAACAGGTTCTGTACCGCGCGCCGAATCATCATCGGGTCGGCCACCACGTGAGTCGACTCGAGCGAGACATCGACGCTGACTGACTTTCCGGTTGCAAGGTCTTCGCAAATTCGGGCGACGAGTTCCGCCACTTCAACCCGCTGAAACTGATCGTCATCGGCGAGCTGGTGCCCGCCCGTATTGACCAGTTTGTTGGCCTGGCGGACGTTGCGCAGCAGCATTTCGATGGTCTTCCGCAGGGTTTCAGAATCCTTTATCGACGGGTGCTCGGCCAGTGACGCGACCGCCGCATAAACAACCTGGAGGGGCGTGCGCAGATCGTGCATGACTGCGGCGTTGTGCTCCGCGGCCCGCTGATGCGCCGCCGTGATTTCCTGATTAATTTCGGATAGATCCGCCTCTGCCTTTTCTGCCAGCCAGGTACGACGCGCCAGCTCAATTTCCTCCGCTACCGTTTCGGCAAGAAGCTGAAGCAGATTAAGCTCGGCAGACGTCCAATTTCGCGGCTGGTCGTCGATGACGCAGAAGCTTCCCAGGACATTGCCATTTGAATCGCACAGGGGAACGCCGGCGTACGCAATGACGTTAAGCGCCTCGATTGCGAGGTTGTCGCTAACGCGCTCATCGTTGCGTGAATCGTCGACCACAAGCACACTGCGTTCGTTGACCACGTGCTGGCAGAATGAGTGGCTGAGCGGCGTTTCGCGACGCTGTCTCCAGCCTGCGTCCAGACCGTGGGAGGCGGCGAAGAACTGGCGCTCGCGATCGACCAGCGAAACCAGGCTGACGGGCGCGTTCAGCGCCCGGCTGGCGATACGCGCGTAGCGTTGCAGCGCCAGGCGTTCCGGAGAGTCCAGTAACCCGGTTTCGGACAGCGAACGAAGCCGGTCGCTATCCCGGAGATGCGGATCTGCAGCAGGTTCTTCGCTCATGTTCGGATGTATTTTCAGCTGAATGCCCACATTGGAAAGCGACTATAGAAAGCGCGAGCGAATCCGACTCGGGTTGGGAACCATCCAAACATCGCGCGCCGTTGAAATTATAAACCGACAGCATCCGCCCGCACATCCTTCCAGACAAGCGCTGAGACCATCTCGGCTGGCCCCCGCGCCGACGGCGAATTAGTGACGCAATCCACCCGGCATATCGACGATACCTGGAACGATCTTCTTCGAAACGTTGTGCCCGTGATTACCCTGGAACGCGCAAAAATCAGCTCAAACACATCGCCTCCAACATGTAAGATCAACGTCAACCCGGCGCCCGGAATGGAACATGTCATGAAAGAAATCGGACTTGAGTGTCGTCGGGCCGATCTCGACCATGCGCAGATCGTCGAGCTGCTGTCCACGCATACTCAGAAGGCGCTCGCCGCAGCGCGCTGCAGGTCCGGCCATGCGCTTGGGGTCGACGCCCTGCGGAATCCGGAGATCGAGGTGCGGGCCATCTGGCGCGACGGAGCGCCGGTCGCTGTGGGCGCCATCCGCCGCATGTCTTCCGATCACGGGGAGCTCAAATCAATGTATGTGACGGACTCCGCACGCGGCACGGGCCTCGGCACGGTTCTGCTTGAACACTTGATCGAGACGGCGCGCCGGCACGGCATGACGCGGTTGAGCCTGGAGACCGGGGCGTCCGGCTATTTCGACCCCGCCCGACGCCTCTACGCGCGCCACCAGTTCGAGGCATGCGAGGCGTTTGCAGGCCTTTCTTCACACCCGGACAGCGTGTTCATGACGCGCTCGATATGACGGACCCGATTCTGCAGGCCGAGAGTGCCTGCGCGACGATCCTGTGTCCGTCAGCGAATGATGCGGCGGATCATTCTCAAACGGCCTGTCATGCCCTCCAGAATTTTGCAGTACTGGCGAGGCTCCACAGGTGATTCCCTTTCAAGAGAGCGCAACGCCGCAGATGGCCGCATCGCGGAGCGCTCATATCATCAATTAATACCAGACAGTTAGCTCACCCCGACATTTGGGGAAACACCACGGCCAGCGCCCAGCCGAAGGCCACCGCGCTCGGCAGCGCACTGACCAGCGGATCGCCGGTTCTGCGGTAAACCCAGCCGCCGATCAGTCCGTAGACCAGAAAATAGGGAACGATCACCACGGCGATGATCAGCAAGAAGAACAAGTCCTCGAACGACAGCGCTACGGCCAGCCCGAGTGACAGCAGGAAACACAGGCGCGTAAACAGCTGCGCACCCCAGGGCACGTCGCGCCCGCGCGTCAGCCACTCGTCGGCGAGGAAGTAGATCAAGGTACCGCCAAGCATCAGCGCCAGCAGCAGCTGGCGTGGCTCGGTCACCGCAAACGACGTGACGAAGCGGTCCATCGCGAAGCCAAACGCGCCGGCTGCATACAGCGTGGCGAGCGCTGCGGCCACCAATGCGACTGCCGGCCGGCGACGACCCGGCCGAGCGACGGATTGACCCCGTCGCCGACGAAACCAAACGCAGAAGCCGGCCGTGATCAAGCCATACAGCGCGAAGTGCACCGCGAGATAGCCGCCAACCAGCACGCCCAGAAAATCGGCCGGAAAAGCCACCAGCAGCAAAGGGGTCGCCATTGCCGGCACGAGGGCAGCCGGCAGCAGCTCACGCCAGCCTGGATTCAGTCCCCGCGCCGAGTCAAACACCCGCGGCAGCAATTTGCTCAGCGGCCAGGCCAACAGCAACATTCCAGCGAACAGCAGTACAATCGCCGGGCCGCGAACGCCGGCCTCGCCGGTTAAACCTGCGGGTTCGCGCCCGAAGGCCAAATTCAGCCAATCGACGGATTCACGCAGGCTCGTCTCGCTGTAAAGCACCCCCACGTGCTCGACGGCGGGCGCAAACACCGCGCGCCGCGCGCTGCCGTCGGAAAACCGACCAAAGGTTACGCCCGCCTGCGGCTTTTCGGAAACCAGCCCGACCGCGCGTAAAGCCTCGTCCTTGAGAAATCCTTCCAGGTCGCCCACAACGATCAGCAGGTTTTTCGGCGCGGTTTCGGTCACCGCGGGCGAGAACATCGAGATGGCGACGGTCGCATTCACGCGCGCATCCTCGCCGGCATAACGAACGATGATGTCGGAGGCCATGGAATGCCCGAGAAGCGCGAACCGTTCACCGGCATTGGGCAGACGCAGCGCCCAGTCGGCCACGCCCTCGGTCTGATCGAGCAGTAACCGCGTCGCGCCCTCGATTTCGGTCACGTCACCGGCCAGCGGGTCGAGATTGCGGCCGTGCCCGTAATAGTCGAACGTCACGGCGAGAAAACCGTTGCGCGCCAGCGTGAACGCAAACGACGCCATCAACTGCTGCGAGCCGGCAAAGCCGTGGGAAATCAATACCACCGGCAGCCCGCCTTGCCCGTCCATTTCCCATTGCCCGGCGTACTGCGCGCGCAGCTCCGAAGTGGGGCGAAACACCGTCACCGGCGTAGGCCCCAACCAACCGCGCTCGACTTCCACGTCGGCCTCGGCACCCCGAAGCATGACCAGCGCCACCACGATCAACGCTACGGCCAGCAGCGCTGCAAGCCAGCGCAGGCCTCGCGGCCAGTGCAAAAACGACCGCTCGCTCACAGACAAGCCAGCGCCGACGCCCGATTCAGATTGCTCACCGGCAATGCACGTCGCCGGAGTGCCAACACAGACAGAGCAAGCGTGCACCGATGAATCGGAACCGACCTGGAGCTCGGTTTCGCCAGAGACTGATTTTCACGGTCATCGCTTCCCTCCACTGTCAGCATACCTGATCATAAACCGCACTCATCAAGAATGGAACGCGCAACATCCGGGCGACGGCTATTCAAACCTGAATATTCGAACCAGCACACGCCGGCAGGTCAATGCCGAGCCGGCACTCCACTGATTTTCCTGCATCCACCATACGTCACCCGGAAATCGGCGATGCAATTCTGGAGGTCAGAACCAGGCATCCGCTGACAGACGCGTCCGCAATTCTTTAAAATAAGTGCCGGTCCAGTGCACCCCGTCGTTAATCCTGTAACTTTCAGCGAGTCGGAAAGCGCTTAGCTGCAAGGCAGGGCTTGCCGGGAATGCTTATTGCCTTTTCAAGAGGCCTAACGCCGCAGATGAGCGCGATTGTTTTCTTCTTCGGGCTCGCCCTTCGGGAGTGCGTCTGAGTCGACATTGCGGCGTTGCGCCCCTGGTAAAGGGCGTGCCATTCACTGCGGGACGCGTCTTGCACTGTCGACTCAGTCACACTCTGAATGTTACGGGATTAACGACGGGGTACACTAGCCTTCTTGCGGGAGCAAGATCGACTTGGAACACTCATATCCAATATCGTGATCGACACTCGTTTCCAACGAAGGCATCGGATCTGGACGGCACTTTCGGTGCTCGCAGCAATCCTGATCTTCGTATCGAACTCGACCGCCTGGCCGTATCTGCCCGGGATAGCGGGTATCACGCTGCTGTATTTATTCGGAATCACCAAACGTGCAAACTGGACGGCAATCGTTCCCGGCGGTGCTCTCCTGGCGCTCGCAATCACCTGTCTCGAGATGACCGGGCCAGAACCCGTCGCGCCGGCCGTCGCGGTCATTTCCGGCGCAATGCTGGTCGGCTCGTCATTTACCTTGCTGGCGCATTTTATTGTGGTGCCCCACCGGGCTGTTCGCGTCTCGGCCACTGCCGCCGGCCTGCAGGCTTTCGTCGTGGCGGCGCTTCTTGCTTTTTCGACTGCCGTGCCGCACGGTGTCATTCTGTTCTGCT
>JGI12210J13797_10943463_pt1 | contig 24477 bp, 18 predicted proteins | sample ElkSlonscriptome_3_FD_13797 | JGI IMG/M metagenome (IMG submission 13797)
CCCGCGTGACCGCGCCTCATTGATCGACATCGTGAATGCGGCTCGATTAGCCCAGAGTTTTGTGCAAGAAATGACCTGGGACAGCTTCGACGCAGATATCAAAACCCAATCTGCCGTGCTGTATCAGATTGCCATCATGGGGGAAGCCGTCAAACGTCTTTCGGCAGCGTTTCGAGGGCAACATCCCGCGATCGATTGGCGAGCTATGGCGGGAATGCGTGACAAACTAATCCACGATTACGAAGGCGTTGATGTTGAGCGGGTATGGCTGGTCTTGCAATCTAACCTGCCAGAGCTACTGCAAACCATTGCCGCTATTCTGGAGGACTAATGGAATTTCGCATCTCTGACACCTTTACAGACAGCCTAATCAAGCTGACCAATCAAGAGCAAAAAGCAGTCAAAATGACCTCCTTTGACCTGCAACTTGATCCGTCTAGTTCAGGGCTACGATTCCACAAACTCGATCGCGCCAAAGACCCAAACTTCTGGTCTGTCAGCGTCAACAAAGACATTCGCATCATCGTCCACCGTACCAGCGCCAGCCTGATGCTCTGCTACGTCAATCACCATGACGACGCTTATAAATGGGCCAACAAGCGCAAAATTGAGCGCCATCCCAGAACCGGAGCCGCCCAACTGGTCGAAGTACGCGAGACGGTCGAAGAAATCATCATTCATAAACCTGTCGAAGCTCCTGCTCCCGTCCAGGCTCCCTTATTCGCAAGCATCTCTGACGACGAACTGCTCAATTACGGCATCCCTTTAGAGTGGATAGAGTCTGTTCAAAAAGCTACTGAAGACACCCTCTTTGACGTAGCCGAACACCTGCCCCAAGAAGCCGCAGAAGCCTTGCTCGAACTCGCGACCGGAGGCAAGCCTCAACCTCCAGTCTCTGCCCCTGACGAGACTGATCCCTTCAGCCACCCAGACGCACAGCGACGCTTTCGCGTTATGGGCAACACCGAAGAGCTGCAACGGGCACTCGACTACCCGTGGGAAAAATGGACTGTCTTCCTGCATCCGGCTCAGCGGCATTTGGTCGAAAAAGACTACAGCGGCCCTGCCCGCATTTCTGGCTCAGCAGGGACAGGAAAAACCATTGTTGCCCTCCATCGAGCCGTTTTTCTGGCGCGTCGCTATCCCACTGCTCGCATTTTGCTGACCACCTTCTCTAAAGCTCTTGCCAATGCCCTCCAGATCAAACTCAATCGCTTAGTCGGCAATGAACCCGAAGTCCACCAGCGGATTCAGGTGCGATCCATTCGCGATATCGCTCACGACCTCTATACCGATATCCTCGGAGAGCCCGCCATCACTGACTCTGAACATATCCAGGAAATATTAGCCGAGGCGGCTGCCCAGAGTGACAAAAGCAGTTTCACTGAAACCTTCCTCTGGGGCGAATGGAATGATGTGGTCGATGCATGGCAACTCGACACCTGGAACGACTACCGAGAGGTGCAGCGCTTGGGGCGTAAAACTCGCCTTGGCAGCAAGCAACGAGAACAACTCTGGGCCATCTTTCAGCGCGTGAAAGAATCCCTTCGTCAGCAAAACCTCATCACTTGGGCCGCACTATTCCACCGCGTTACCCAACATCTCGCCCAAACCAGTACCTTTCCCTTTGACTTTGCCATTATCGATGAAGCCCAAGACCTGGGCATCACGGAGATTCGATTTCTTGCTGCTCTCGGCACCCGTTTTCCCGACAGCCTCTTCTTTACCGGAGACTTGGGGCAGCGCATCTTTCAGCAACCTTATTCTTGGAAGTCTCAGGGCGTTGATATTCGGGGGCGATCGCAAAACCTGACTATTAACTACCGCACCTCTCATCAGATTCGCCAGCAAGCCGATCGACTATTGCCCACATCCATTACTGACGTAGACGGCAACACTGAAAACCGTCGCAACACCATCTCCGTCTTCAATGGCCCCCCACCCGAAATCGCCCTCCACGATAATGTTGAGGATGAAATTCAGTCCGTCAGTGAATGGATTGCCAATCGCATGACTGCGGGCATTCAACCCGAAGAAATTGGTGTATTTGTGCGGTCACAGGAGCAAATGGAGCGGGCGATCGCCACCATCCATCAATCCGATGCTCAACCTGTGCGACTTGACGAGTCGATTGCATCGGCTGAAGGATGTATTGGCGTTAGCACCATGCATCTAGCCAAAGGGTTGGAGTTTCGAGCCGTGGTTGTCATGGCTTGCGATGATGAGGTGCTGCCTCTTCAAGAACGCATTGAGAATATTTCTGACGAAGCCGACCTTGAAGAAGTCTACAACACCGAACGACACCTGCTCTATGTCGCCTGCACCCGAGCCAGAGATCATCTCCTCATCAGCGGTATTGATCCGGCTTCAGAGTTTCTTGATGATCTCAACGAGTAAGTCGGTAGCCATAAGTAAACGATGCTATTTGGGGAGGTGCCCCCCGTTCGTTTTAGCTTTGACCACACGCTTAATATAGCAACCCTACTACGGCTTGCTACATCAGCACAGTCAACCCTGACTTTCCTCTATCAGCCGATCATTAGTCCCGATCGTCCCTTAACCTTCAGATCTAGGCGATCGCCCTGCCATTCAGCAGACCCATCACCAAACAGCATTTGGTCAGGACGCTGGCCTGTGCCAACCTGATCCAGCGACAGCGCGACTGTATCATCCGTATCTCCAGCATTCACCGCCACAACGATCACCTCATTCTCCAGACTGCGAGCAAAGACATAGGTCATGCCTTCCGCATAGAGAACTCGATAGTCTCCTAGTCGCAGGGAAGCTCGCGACTCTCGTAGCGCGATTAGCTGCTTGTGGTAAGACAGCACATCCGTATTCCACTCAGATTCGGCAGGAAATACCCGCCGATTGTCGGGATCAAACGCACCTGGCAATCCCACCTCATCGCCATAGTAAATGCAGGGCGCACCCGGAAACGTCATCATCAGCAACACGCCAAGGTAGGTGCTGACCTTAGCTTCCTTCATCGCGTTGGGACGATCTTCTTCGCCTCCAGCCACCGTCAGCACGCGCGCCACATCATGAGTCGAAAGAAAGTTGAGCTGGGTCAATTGAATTTGCCAGTCATAGAGCGCCAGCAAATCTTTCATCTGCGTGGCATAGCCTGCCGCATCCAACGCTGGATAAGGATAGTAGGGGGGCAACTCGACGTGACGCATAACGACGCGATCGCCCGCAGTAAATGCAAGGGTCGGCCCCGTAAACAGATAGTTCATCACCCCGTCAAACTGGGTTCCGTCCAGCCACGGTCGCGCATTCTCCCAAATCTCACCCACAATGTAAGCTTCGGGGTTAATGGCTTTAATGCGATCGCGAAACTCCACCCAAAAGTCATCAACCTTCACTTCTGAAGGCACATCCAGCCGCCACCCATCGATGCCCTGCCGTACCCAATATTCGCCCACCTGCATGATGTATTCACGCACTTGAGGGTTGTGGTGGTTGAACTTAGGCAAGGCTCGATTTCCGACCCAGCCTTCGTAGTTGGCAGGTAGCGACCCATCATAGGCCGACACTGGCCACCCTTCTATATTGAACCAGTCAAGCCAAGGCGAATGGGGGCCATTTTCCAAAATGTCGTTGAAGTAGAAAAAGCCGCGACTGGCATGGTTAAACACTCCATCGAGCACAACTTTCATATCGCGCTGGTGAGCCGCATCGAGCAAATCCATTAGCGCCGCATTGCCGCCCAACAGCGGATCGACCAGATAGTAATCGTGAGTATGGTAGCGGTGATTTGAAGCAGACTGAAAAATCGGGGTGAGATAAATAGCGGTGATGCCCAGATCTTTCAAATAATCTAAGTTTTCCGCGATGCCCCACAGATCTCCACCTTTGTAACCTTGCAACGTTGGGGGAGCATCCCAGGGCTCCAACGGCACCTGCATTGCAACTGTCTTTGGGTGCTGGGTGGTCTGGGCAAATCGGTCGGGAAAAATCTGATAAAAGACTGCGTGCTTGACCCAGTCTGGGGTGTAAATCGCCATAGCTTGTTCCGAAGACCTCCAACGTTAGGCTACAGGTTGATTCGCGGTTCAGACATTCCCATAAGCCAGTCTTAAGAAGACTTAATCTAGGGAAAACCCCGCTTCTCATCGTAATTCCTGTCGGAGATAAGGCATGTGACGGAGGCTGGGAAGACGATCTGCTTAGCCTCGACCCCAGTCATTCAGACCTCGATCCCTGATTGACTGCCAAAACGTCATGCGGTTACCTTACAGGACGCTTTGCAAACAACCGCCAGCCTCGGAACTTTTGTCAGTCAATCGCCCTCGAACCTCAGGCTCTCTCTGATTGAGGGGCTATGGACAAATGGGCTGAAGTGTCCGTTGCGGGAGTATCTGCTGTAGTCTGAGCACCCACTCTGGTCGCCTGAGTCACATTAAAGAAAATATCAAATGACTCTCCAATTTCGTTGGCGATCGCCTGTTCAATAATGGCGACTTCTTCAGAGGTAATCATTTCAGAAGCACGAACAATCAGCTCAATCTCTGAGGCTTTCCAAGTAATGCGGGTTTCCAAAAGCTCAACGTCTGGACGGGAAATTAGCGGACTGTCGCTCAGCAAAGACTGCATGGAATAGTCGAGACGGCTTTGGCGAATCAGTTGGAGAGAGCTGATGCCTAACGGAATGACCAATAGCGAAACGAGAATCGCGCTAACGCCCCAGCTCAAAGATCGGCTGAACTGATTGTTGCGACGGGTATATCCGGCCATAACATAGACAATTGTGCAGGCCAAATTGATGCCTAGCAGGTTTGTAAAGTAAAGGACGAAAGCTCCGCCACTATAAGCCCATTGTCCTTGTGAAATGGTCAAGCCTACTACGCAGAGCGGTGGCATCAGCGCAACGGCGATCGCCGTTCCTGAAATCGCATCGCCAATCTCGGGACGAATTTTGGCATAGCTGCTGATGGCTCCTGCCACCAGGGCGATGGTGAGATCGATCAGCGTTGGCTGAGTTCGAGCCAAGACCTCGCTGCCAAATTCGGGAATGCCTAACAATATTCCGGCTAGCCAGGACATAGCCACGCCCAACAAGGTTCCAATGGCGATAGACGCTGTGCTAATTCTCAGAAGCTCGCGATCGCCCTCAATGGCAGCAAACGCAAATCCTCTCAGCGGCTGCATCAGGGGAGCAATAATCATCGCCCCAATGATGACGGCACTGCTGTTGATAATCAGGCCGAAGGTCGCAATGAGGCAGGATGATGCGATCAGAACCAAGTAGTTGAGCGAAAGCTGCGAATCTTTGAACAAAGAAGCGCGAAGCTTCATGATAGGTACTTTGGCTAACCACTCCTGAATTTGGCTGCCCACCTGCTGAATCGATCGAGTAACTTGCATGGAGTGCCCCTGTCGTGATGTGCGAAATAGATGATGCTTGAAAAAGCATCACCCCTGAGAAAGATGACTCCAGAGTAGCTAAATTGAGCCTGTGAAACGATCGAAATTCAAGGATTCATCAAATCTTAAATGCCCTTGAATCAGCCTTTATCAAATCAGCATTGGTGAGAATCAAACGAATCGGTGAAAGCAAACAAAGTTGCTAAGCTAAAAAGTAGACGAATCAGGGGGCTGAGCTGTTGACCTTGCTACTAACTGACCCGAATCGACAACAAAAGGCGATCGCCATTCACAATCGCCTCTGTGTTGAATATGGCTGTCCAATTCCCTACTTTCACGCGCTCGATCCCCTCAGCGAGTTGATTTCAGCCCTGCTCTCTCACCGCACCAAAAATCGAGACTCCAACCGCGCTTTCCAGCGGCTCACGGCTCAATTTCCAAGCTGGGAATCGGTTCGCGAAGCTGAGACAAAAACGGTGGAAGAGGCGATCGCCCCCTGTACTTGGCCTGAGCAAAAAGCCCCTCGCATTCAGCAGGTATTGCGCCTAGTGGATGAGAAAACTCACGGCAAAAGCTCTCTCGATTTTCTGGCAGATATGTTCGTACCAGATGCTCGTGCCTGGTTGGAATCCCTACCGGGAGTTGGCCCCAAAACCAGTGCCGCCGTGCTGTGCTTCAGTCGCTTGCGGCGGCGTGCCCTGCCTGTCGATAGCCATCACCATCGGGTTGCACAACGGGTCGGTTTGATTTCCAACAGCGTCGCAGTCGGCCCCTCCCATGCAGTGCTAGAAGCATTGCTGCCTGAAGACTGGAATGCCCAGCAGGTCTACGATAACCATGAGGTGATGATGCTCCACGGCCAACGCTGCTGCTTTTACAGCAAGCCAGCGTGCGATCGCTGCGTCATTTTGGATCTCTGTCCTCACGGACAATCCAAAATTCAAACCCTAAAATCCAAAATTCACTGATCCTCATGCCTTCAATCGAGGCATCTCCGCTGGATTCAGCCATCTCAAAATATTGCTTCTCAGATGCTTCAAATCTCGGTATAGCTCCTGCTTCACCACTTGTCCTACAGCATCGAGCGGCGAAAACGCTTGCCCCGATTTCCAACTAATGTCCTGTCCCAAGGGCGTTAAGTGATTGCCCCGCAGGATTTGAATAGCCGTGAGGTCGGGAAAGCGATCTTGCAGAACCTCGTGTAACGCATAGGTTTGGTCAATATCATCGCGGATGAACTTGATCAGCAAATTGCGCCGCACGCGATAGTTTTCCGCCACCATGAGGTTGGTTTCCTCTGGAGACGGAACAAATTCCACCGTCATGTTGGAAGTGAGGGGAGCAAATTGCTCTAAAAATGGAAAAGAGCGGCGGGCTCCGTCAAATGCATTGGAAAGCTGAGAAAATTGCTCCAGCATCGGAACCGATCGTCGAGCTGGAAAGTTGTTGAAAGCAATAAAGATATTGCCCGCTCGCTCTTCTTCAAACAAACTGCAAATGAGTAGATGAACTTTGCAGCCCATGCTGTGGCCGAGGCCATAAATTGGCAGGTTGCGTTGGGGCAACCGATCTTGGAGGCAGTCTAGCGCTTGCTCAAACGACAGCAGTGCTTGACGGGCGATCGCCCCGTGGTCAAAGGTATTAACAAACGGCGTCGCAATCACGGCGTAACCTTGGAGCGCCAGATTTTCGAGCAGCCACCGATAGGTGACATGTGGGGCTGCCGCGATGAATGCCCCTCCCAAAAAATGAATGATTGCCTTGGGGCGTTGAGGGATGTAGACCCAGTTACCTGCAATTTCTTGCCAATCCATGCCGTCGCGTTGTGAAGTCTCTTAGTGCGCTTACATCCTAACGCGTGAGACTTCTTATCGTTTCGCAGCCAAGCATAGTTACGCCCTGCAATGCGCGATTCTGGGTAGTTTAGATAGTTGCCACGCTATCTATTCGCTATCTCATGATAGTTGTGCGACAACGCCCAAAATTCATTTGGAGGTGCGCCAGAATCTAATATCCTTGGCTGTAAACAGCGAGGCGATCGCCCCGGAGCCAAGCATACTGACCCGCTGTAGATGCTGCTAGATACCAGTCATAGCCGTCGCCGCCGCCTGCAATGCGCATCACCGTGACGGGCTGACCTGCTGCAAACCGAGTCAGCGATGGATACACGGAGCCGGGGCCTTCTCGCCCAGACAGATCACCTGCTCCAACCACAACCGCTGTGAAGGGAGACACCTGCTGACCATGCAACAATCGCGGCTCCTGGGTTTGCTGAGGAATTCGGACAGGCTCTTGGATAATGGGCTGAGAATAAATGGGCTGAGAATAAACGGGTCGTGAGTAAACAGGTCGTGAATCAATCGGACGCTGAATGACTGTAGGCGACGGCAGCACAATCACGTCATGCCGACCGTTGGGATAGCCGTAGCGCTCAATAATTCGTCCATCGGGTAAAAACGTTCGCACAACAGGAACATCATCGTTATGTCGATGACCGTAGCGATAGCGACTGCCGTGGGACGATCCCGTATTGATTTGAATATTGATGTCAGCCCAGGCGGCAGGAGTCGCTGTCCACAGTCCTGTAGCAATGGCGATCGCCGATAGAGTTGCAGTCGCCAGGGTTGAAAACATGCTCATCGTAGTTCACTCCTTGAGCGATCGCCCAGGTGTAGCTTTCAGAGTCCCAAATCTGGCAGATGCGTTTTGAACCGCAGTGTGTCGCGAACCTGTCCTAATATCCAAGAGACGAAATAAGGAAACAGAAGGTGCCTCTATTGTAGTCATCTGTAAATGCAATCAGCTTAAAAGTCAGGTGCTTTAGACAGCTCCAGCATGAAAGACGCGACCAATAACTTCCTCCACAGGAGGATCGGTTACCGTCATGTCTAATATTTCGAAGTTTGAAAGCAGATTGGCGATCGCCCTAGTTAACTCTTCACGCTTGACGATAAACCGAGCGACACAGCCATCCAGAGATTCCAATTCTCCATAAGCTGCTAAATCTTCAGCTGAGACAAAGTCGGCCAACTCTACTTTCACTTCTCGATAAGGCGCGAACTGATTCAGCAAATGATCGAGTCCACCATCATAAATCAGCGATCCTTGATAAATCAGCATCACTCGCTCACACAGCGCCGTAATATCAGCCATGTAGTGACTGGTCAGCAGCACCGTTGCCTGATATCTACGGTTGTATTCTTTCAAAAACTCTCGCACACTCACCTGGGCATTCACATCCAGACCAAGAGTCGGTTCGTCTAAAAACAGTACAGTAGGTCGATGAACCAGAGCGGCCATCAGTTCGGCCTTCATCCGTTCACCAAGAGAGAGCTTCCGCACTGGCTGAGTGAGCTTTTGGCCGATAGACAGCATCTCGGCCAGTTCACCGACTCGCTCTTGTAGCTCCGCATCAGAAATACCGTAGATAGCGGCGTTAATCCGAAGTGAGTCTAGCGTTGGCAAATCCCAGATGAGCTGCTGCTTTTGCCCCATCACTAAGGTAATCGTTTTCAAAAATCGCGGATGACGCTGAAACGGCACATGCCCAGCAACATTAACGTTTCCTTTTGAAGGATGTATCAGTCCTGTCAGCATTTTGAGCGTTGTCGTTTTTCCGGCTCCATTGGGGCCAAGAAATCCGACAATTTCACCCGGTTCGATCGAAAATGAAACCTGACGGACGGCTTCAACCATTCGATACGAACGATTCACCAAATGGCTGAGCGTCCCTTTAATTCCCGGCTCTTTCGCTGCGACCGGATATACTTTGCCTAAATTTTCGACATCAATAATTGCCATAGAAAATTGCCATAGAACAGTGTTTGCTCTAAAACACGATTCTCTCAGCCTAGCGTCTCTTAAACATCACATTTTTTCAGAAAAATACCTCAGGATCGATTGAACAAAGTCTTATCGAGTCTTGTACGGAGGTATTGAAGCGGCAACACGACTATGATGAACCCAGCAGACTTTGTGTCCATCCGTAAAGGTTCAGATTTGGATCATTTACAACTGACTCACTCTGATTCACAGCTCAGATGAAATAAGGCTTAATTTGAGTCCTCTTTTTAATGTGGCTACTTCCGGACGGGCATGATAGTGCGTATATAGAGTAAAGGAACCCATTCCAACTGACGATTTCAATGCTTGATGCGCTGAACTTTGTGCTGAACTTTGTATTTTCACCTGCTCCTTACGTGCCCTATGGAAGTTGCTATCTATGGCAAACCAATTTACTAGGGCTACATGCCATCTCTGATTTACTGATTGCGTCAACATACGGCTCGATTTCTATGATGCTGGTGAGCGTCATGCTGAAGCGGCGTAAAATGCCCTTCCAGAGCACGTTTGCCTTATTTAGCCTGTTTATCTTAAGCTGTGGACTCATCCATCTCTCACAAGTTTGGACGATCTGGCATCCGGCATACTGGCTCTCTGGCTCTCTTAAAGGGTTGACCGCTGTTGTTGCAGTCGCGGCAGCGGTTAAATTCTATCGAGTGCTACCGTCCATTTTCAATTTACCCGACTCCAATGAGCTGGAGAAAAACAATCAAGAGCTAGAAACACAAATTGCTGAGCGTAAAAAGGCAGAAGAAACGTTACGTCAGTCTGCCGAACGATTACAAAGAGCCCTTGAATTTGAGTCTTTGCTCAAACGAGTTACTGATAAGGTAAGAGATACCTTAGACGAAGACCACATCCTGCGTTCGGCAGTGAGAGAGCTGGGTCTTGGGTTAGGAGTGCGGTCGTGCAACGCGACCCTTTATGACCTAGAGGCCAAAACGGCGATCGTTCACTACGAACATGCAGCATCTACAGTTCCGGTGCAGGGACGAGTGATCAGCATGGAGAACTCGCCTCAAATCTATACGCAGCTTTTGGCGGGATATCATTTCCAGTTTTGTTCCCTGTTTCCCAATCCGGCGCGAGGCAGTGTCTCGATGCTCGCCTGTCCCATCATTGATGATCAGGATGTTTTAGGCGATTTGTGGCTAATCAATTCGGCAGACTACGCCTTCAGAGATTTGGAGTTGAGACTGTTGCAACAGGTCGCCAATCAATGTGCGATCGCCATTCGCCAAGCCCGTCTTTACCAAGCCACAAAAGCTCAAGTGCAAGAGCTACAGCGCCTCAACAATTTGAAAGACGACTTTCTCAGTACGGTTTCCCACGAGCTGAGAACTCCGGTAGCGAACATCAAGCTAGCGACACGGATGCTATCTCTTTTGATGGATACTTCGAGTCATCCTTCGCCCCCCGGAGCCAACCCAACCGCTAATGGAAGCATCAAGGGCAGGTCTCAACATGAAACAGCGAACAAAGAAACAAGCAATGGTCGGAGTCCAGGGTCTTTAGGCGATCCGATTCTGGATCAAAAAGCTGCACACTACCTTAAGATTTTGCAAGATGAGTGTCAACGTGAAATTGGCCTGATCAACGATCTCCTTGATCTTCAACGACTGGAAGCAAATCGCACGACCCTCCAAGTAGAGCCTATTTGCCTAGAAGAGTGGTTGCAGCAGGTCGTCAAACCGTTTGAGAACCGTGCGGCTAGCCGACAACAAACCCTCTCTCTCCAAACCCAATCTCCACTGCCTATCATTCAATCCGACTCGGTAAGTTTGGGACGCATCTTGACGGAATTAATCAATAATGCCTGCAAATACACTCCCCCCGATGAGGCGATCGCCGTCCAGGTCACTTCTGACGATAACTCAGTCCAGTTCGCCGTCAGCAACTCTGGCGTAGAAATTTCGGAACGGGAAATCACTCACATTTTTGATAAGTTCTATCGCATTCCCAGCGCCGATCCTTGGAAACAGGGAGGCACAGGACTCGGACTGGCTCTAGTCCAGGAATTGACCGAGCATCTGGAAGGAGAAATTCAGGTTGCAAGCAAAGACAACATCACAACATTCGCTGTCGTTGTTCCTCACATGCTAGCTATTGCCAACAACACAGCAGACATTGGGCTAGATGCGGAAATCCTTGACCCTAAACAAGATGAAGAGATCGGTGTAGAAGAAACGCCGAGTGAAGTGAGGCAGCGTCCCCTTTAGCATTAGCCAACAACCAATGGTGAGAACTCACTCACTAACCCGCTGCCGACCGCAACAACCAGCCCACCAAAATACCAACCCCACCGAACCGCACCGCCATCCAGAATGGTTCTTTGAGGCTACTCCAGGAAAAAAGCTGACTTTCGAGGGTCACCTCAGCCTCGTCAATCTTCTGTTGGAGAGCTTGCAGCTCAGATTTTAGCTGTGTCGTGCGATGGCGGCTGAGTTCGCTTTGAGTTCGATTATATTGGGTACGCAGTTCGCTTCGGCGAGCCTGAGCTGACAAAACATCCGCATATCGATTTTTCAAAGCTTGGAGCGCTTCCTCCAACACACGAATAGACTGCTCGACTTCTGAAGATTCCGTTTCGGGGATTTCAGAAGACTGACCTTCACCAGACGAGCCATCCCTCGCCGGAGCAATGCTCGGTGGTTCTCCATCGCTGGGTTGAGGCGCATCGGACGGTGGAAATGAAGAATCGTTGGGCGGACTCATGAAATTTAGATTTTAAGAATATCGAGTTTTGAGTGACGGATTCAATTCAGGACTTAAATCCAACTGCAAGAATCACTACACTAGAGACTGAGGTGAAAAGTGAAAATAAGAATCCACGGATTTTCTGTACCTTACGATAGGCGTGGATAACTTCATTCTCTATCTCACAGCTATCTTTTCGTCGTTGTTTGAGGAACCTCTTTTATGAGCATGAATTTCAATTCTCTCATTACCGATTCGCTTGCCACCAGCAGCAAGTTTGCTGATGTAGAAACTGCCGAGCTGGCTCAAGCTTTAGCTGAAAGGTTGGCGATCGCCCCCAGTGATTGGCATCGGCTCAAAGGCAACCGGACAGCCCGAGCCCAAGAGCAAGTCGCTACAGCCCTTGTCTATCTAGTCAACAATAACAAGGAAGAAGCCCTAATGCGTTTACAGCAAGCAACAGGATGGCTCGACCGCTCCATTTCTGCCCCCCCTTGTCCAACGCACGGCTCACAAAAACCCGTGTCAGAGTCAGACCTCGATGCCTGAGAAGCCTCCAACAATCTTTACGAAGCTTCGTCGTCAGATTCTTGAACCGCTAGTTTCTGACGACCAGAGGTAAGGAGTCCAGCTTTGACTAGAAAATCGACTTGGGCGGGAGATGTCGATGCCGTATTCATGCCAGTGCTGCTAGCCGAAGTTGTACTCACAACTCCCACACCCTGATGACACATCAGACTTAATACGCAAGAACACACGGCAAGCAGGCAAAGATCGATATTGCGTCCAGACATCCAATCTGATGGGCGATCGCCACCTAGCGGAGAAGGCTGTGCGATCGCAAGAGGATGCGCGGGACGATTCACAGAGCGAGGCGATCGCGATAGTCCTTTCGAGTTGTAATATTTAGCAAGCTGAGATCGTTTCAACGGGGTGCCTCTCCCTAGCATCAATACATTAGGCATAATTACTTTAGCGCAACGCTCCAGGTTAATTTCTCTTAGACAGCCACTTTGGTAGATTGCCCCTTGTCAAATCAGAAACTATCAGTAAACGTGCCAAAACATATTCTGGACGAGTGGTTCACTCTTCGCTGTGGCATAGCACCGTGACCTTTGAGCCAATGCTGGAGAAAGAAACATGTGCTGAGATCTCGATCTCCATGTTTCGAATTAAAGTCTCTATTCGCAGCTTACTCTCCAAAATGGAGGACTGCATGGATGCCGCTTCTGAGACAGGCAGCGCTAGTTCAAACCTGGGATAAACCCACCACTGAGACGCTGCAAAGCCCGTTGAGCAACATCGCCATAACGCAGCTTACCCGCCAAAATTTGAGCCATTCGCCTTGATGCTGACGGGCGCTTGACTCCGATCTGATAGCCCACTTTTGGGAAACGATAAAACGCTGCGGCCAATCGACTAGCCCACTGCAAATCAGCGCCCCACTCCTGCGCCATCGTGTTTGTATACCCCTCTAAAGCATTGATATCACCGCTTAAAGCTGCATCCAGCGCCTCTGCTGCCTTAATGCCACTAAAGATTGAAGGCCGAATGCCCTCTGCTGTGAAGGGATCGACCACGCAAGCAGCCTCACCCACCAAAACAGCATGCTCCGTATGCAATCGCTGATTACCGTCCCAAAGCGTGATGGGATACCCATACTGACGCGTATCACTAAGCTCAACATCAAACTTTCGAGCGTATTGAGTCAGAATTTTGCGAAAGTCTTGGGGTTTTCCCCCTCGAAATGCTCCAACACCGATAGAATAGCCGTCGGCTTTAGGAAAATTCCAGATGTAACCGTTTTGAACCATGCCAAATTCGAAGTAGACAGGCATGTTTTCGGGCGTTGAAACAGCAGCTTCAACTTCTAGAGCCCCGGCAAGCTGACGTTTACGGTCTTTGAACCCTAGCCATTTGGGGAGAGGCCCTTTTGCACCATCAGCTGCGACAAGATATCGTCCTGCAACCGTTTCTTCCCCAAGGGTGACCCGCCAATGGTCGCTCTGAAACTCAATGCTAGTCACTTCCGTGTTGTCTCGAAGCTCTGCTCCCTGTCGCTGAGCTTGCTTGACCAAGAAGTGATCAAAAACATCGCGCCGCACCATCCAGATTGGTTCGAGATCGTTTTCTAAACGGACTTCGACTGCATCTTCCATATTCCAGGTGTAGTGCAGAGTATCAACCTTGAAAGAAATAGCTGGAGAAAAGTCAAAATCAAACCATTCCGCAACTTGGGGAGATACGCCGCCACCGCAGGGCTTATAGCGAGGTAGAGACGCTTTTTCCACAATCAGAACTGAGCGTCCTCGCTTCGCGAGATGGTAGGCTGCTGCCCCGCCTGATGGGCCTGCGCCTACAACAATGCAGTCGTACATAGAAATAGACAAGCTTTTGCTGCTTTACAAATTACCTTCCATAGTTTAATCGCAGACTAGCCGTGATGCGTATAGAGAATAAGTTTTGTTCGAGGCAAAGATTAGCATGACACAACTATGCAAGCCAGATAGCCACAACTTGAAAGCGATGTGAGGCCAGTTAGAGTACTTCATTTACTGACGAAGAACCCTTTCTCTGAATTATTTAATAAAGCCACTCCATCTTCGTACAACTCGCAAAGACTGTGGCGATCGCTCTCGATGCGTATAACTCATAACGTTCACACAAGACATCGGAGCCTTGAATTTCAATGCTTGTACGGAGTCGGAGTTTTCACTAACCTCTTAGAATTTAAGACAAGAGACGACTAAGCAAATTCAGGTTTTGCATCCAGGGTGTATGAAGCTAGGCGACTCGAAGTGAGGTTAGAGAGATTTGCGGCATCGATCAATTCTCCCTAGACCTAACGGTTCAAGTCTTAGCAAGAGTCGCAATAAGCAACTACATATTTCATCGGCTTTCATCGGCGTTCTGTCAATACTCAAGGGAATCTATCAATGCAATGGCAAGTGTGTATCCAATATGCGGACGGCAGTGAGCGAGTGCTCAGATCTTACAAAAATCGTGAGACCGCGATTCGTTGTATTGATGCGATTTATCTAGAAGGGTATCCCCTTCATTACGCCTATGTGGTGCGCGAAGCACCCGCGATCGCCATAGTCGCAGCATAAGCCTCTTCTTCACCGTCTAGCTCCCACCTGTCACAATTCAACGGTAGACTGGCGACGGTTGAGATGAGAGTGCTATGAGTCGGCAGTTTTACATTGGGTGCGCTGTATGGTCGTTCAAAGATTGGGTAGGGGATTTGTATCCTCAAGGAAGCCGAGCGGGTGATTTTCTCAGCCTGTACAGCCAACGATTGACTGCTGTAGAGGGAAATACGACTTTCTACTCTGTGCCAAGCGAATCCATGGTGCAGCGGTGGAAGTCAGAAACGTCGTCAGAATTTAAGTTCTGCTTGAAGCTCCCCCGCGACATCACTCATCAAGGTGAACTCATGCCTCGCTTCGAGGAGGCAGCTGCTTTTCTCGATCGTGTGAAGCCTTTGGGCGATCGCCTTGGGCCATTTTTCGTGCAGCTTCCTCCTAGCTACAGTCCAGCTCAATTCACGGATTTAGAAACCTTTCTCACCCGATGGGATCGCGCAACATACCCCATCAGTGTAGAAGTGCGTCATTTAGACTGGTTTCGCCCTCAACAGACTGAGGATCTCAACTCCATGCTCCAGAAATTAGGCATTGGGCGAGTGCTGCTCGACAGTCGTCCTATGTATCAAACTCCCGATGATCCCCAAGTTGCTTCTGAGCGCAAAAAGCCCCAAGTGCCCCTTCAGCCTTACCTCACAAGTGATTTCAGCATTGTGCGCTACATCAGTCATCCAGACTCCGATCTCAACCAAAAATATTTAGCAGAGTGGACAGAGCGAATTCGGCAATGGCTCGACCAAGGAACGACTGTCTATTTCTTTGTGCATTGTCCGATTGAAGCGCGATCGCCAGGTCTACTGCGCAGGTTTCAGCACCAGCTCGAACAAGCGGCTGTTCGTGTCGAATCGTTACCTTGGGATAGCTGTCAGGACAATACTCCGGCACAGCTATCTTTGTTCGAGTAGCCGGGGTTGAGCCTATAGCGTTTATGATGTTTTTCGTCGCCGTTGAAGCAGACACGGCAACTCAGTAGAACCAGGCTTAGCCTCAGTCCCGATCTCCGAGTCATTACCTTTCCATGAGGCCTATCCGATCCAGACAACCTGCTGGTTGAATGATTCTTGTAGTTGAGTAGTCTATAGCGTTACCGCATCGCATCACAGCCCACAAGCCAATTCATTTTCCGTACAAAAGTGCTCAGAGTGAACAAAATCTTTTTCTTTTCGCGTAAAAGTCTTTTTATATGCCAAAGAACTAGAATTTGTTAGACAAAACCTCATAAGATTATCACGGTATCTCGCTAGGACAGGCCATGAGTTCAACTCTGCACTCACCCGATGACGCTTCTCGCTCGAACCTATTAGTCACATCACCTCAGAATAGTAAAGAAGATTCCGTTGCTTCGAGCTCAGACTTCTTTTTGCGACACCGCCTCAAGATTGTTGAAGACCTATGGGAATCGGTGCTTCATCAAGAGTGCGGTCAAGACTTCGTGCAACTTTTAAAGAAGCTCCTCGCGATTTGCTCTCCCGACGGTCTTGCGTCTGCGACTCCCAGTGCCGAGGTCGTAGAGCTAGTCGAAGACATCGACCTCGATGAGGCGATTCGTCTCACGCGTGCATTTGCGCTTTACTTTCAGCTGATCAACATCGTAGAGCAGCACTACGAACAGCGAGGTCAGCAGCTGCTCTATCGAGCCGCCTACGAAACCGGAGCAGATTCGAGCGATCGCGAGAAGCGTTCCTTCTTTGCGTTCGACGCAGTCCCCCCTTACCTTGATCCGGAGACAAAAGACAACGGAATTCAAGCAGGCATCCTCGAAAAAAGCCTGCCGGACACATTGTCCCCTCGACGAGAGGCTAGAACATTTCAAGGCATGTTCCCCAAACTCAAGCGATTGAATGTTCCCCCCCAACACATTCAAAAGCTGATCGACAAGCTCGATATTCGGCTGGTGTTCACCGCTCACCCCACGGAAATTGTGCGCCACACGATTCGCGGCAAGCAGCGCCGCATCGTCCAAATTTTGAGAGAACTGGATCGAGTCGAAGAAGGAATGCAGTTTCTGGAAGTCTCCTCTTCATGGGAAGCTGAATCTTTAAGACGACGGCTTACTGAAGAGATTCGCTTGTGGTGGCGCACAGACGAACTTCATCAATTCAAACCAACGGTGATGGATGAGGTAGACTTCACACTTCACTATTTTCACGAAGTTCTGTTTGATGCCATTCCTCAGCTTTATCAGCGCTTCAAAACCTCTCTACACAGTACTTTTCCGTGGCTACGTCCACCTAAGTACAACTTCTGTCAGTTCGGCTCTTGGGTTGGTTCCGACCGCGACGGAAATCCCTCGGTCAAACCCCAAATCACATGGCAAACAGCCTGTTATCAACGCAACTTGGTTCTGGGAAAGTACATTCTCTCTGTTGATCGGCTAGTCGAGTTGCTGAGTCTCTCACTCCATTGGAGCGACGTTTTACCTGATCTGCTGGAATCCTTGGAGCAAGATCAAGCGCACTTTCCAGACATTTATGAAGCTCTAGCCATTCGATTTCGCCAAGAGCCTTATCGTCTTAAACTCACATATATTGCTCAACGGTTGAAAAACACCCTGGCTCGCAGCCAGCAGCTCTACAGCAGCGATTGCTTTCGCGACGAACTACCGGAAGTTAATTCTGCTCTCGCTTATCGATCGGGGTCTGAATTTTTAGCTGAGCTACACCTGATCCAGCACAACCTCAGCGAGACAGGACTGACCTGCCAAGAGTTAGACGATCTCATCTGTCAGGTCGAAATCTACGGCTTCAATCTGGCTCACCTCGACATCCGTCAGGAAAGTTCTCGCCATTCCGATACGATCAATGAGATTGTCGATTACTTACAAATTCTGCCCAAGCCCTACGACAACTTGTCTGAGACAGAACGCACGGCATGGCTTGTCCAAGAACTTCAAACCCGGCGTCCGTTAATTCCTAACGATCTCCCCTTTTCCGAAACGGCTCGTGAGACTGTGCAGACGTTCCGAGTCGTGAAGACTCTGCACCATGAGTTTGGTCCTGACATTTCTCAAGCCTACGTCATCAGCATGAGCCGTCACGTCAGCGATCTGCTGGAAGTGCTACTACTAGCAAAAGAAGCAGGTCTCTATGATCCGGCAACAGGCATGGGTAGTCTTCGCGTTGTGCCGCTGTTTGAAACTGTCGAGGATCTGCGCCGAGCACCCTCGGTCATGGATGAGCTGTTTAAGCTTCCTCTGTACCGAAAGTTCTTAGCCGGAGGGGACTCGCCTGAGCAGTCGCCTCTCATGCTGGACTTACAGGAAGTTATGCTGGGCTATTCAGACAGTAATAAAGATTCGGGATTTCTTAGCAGCAACTGGGAAATCCACAAAGCACAGCAGGCGCTTCAGAGTACGGCTGAAAATTACGGTTTAGCGCTACGGATTTTTCACGGGCGGGGAGGTTCCGTCGGTCGAGGAGGGGGCCCCGCTTATGAAGCTGTTTTGGCTCAGCCTGGGCGCAGTATCGATGGCCGCATCAAAATTACAGAGCAGGGTGAGGTGCTGGCCTCTAAGTACAATTTGACGGAGTTGGCTCTGTACAACTTGGAAACCGTTACCAGTGCAGTGATGCAGGCTAGCCTGCTAAGCACAAAATTTGACAGCATTGCGCCTTGGAACGAGATCATGGAGCAGTTGGCGATGCGATCGCGCGATCATTATCGCAATCTCATCTACGAGCAACCTGACTTTATCGACTTTTTCCATCAGGTCACCCCCATTGAGGAGATTAGTCAGCTCCAGATTAGCTCTAGACCGGCACGACGAGGTAGCGGAAATAAGGGACTGTCGGGACTCCGTGCCATTCCCTGGGTATTTAGCTGGACTCAAACTCGGTTCTTGTTGCCTGCTTGGTACGGCGTTGGCACTGCGCTGAACGAATTCCTGCAAGAAGAACCCCAAGAAAATCTAAAGCTTATGCGCTACTTTTACTACAAGTGGCCATTTTTCCGCATGGTAATCTCCAAAGTAGAAATGACTCTCTCGAAGGTCGATTTGCAAATCGCCAAGCACTACGTTCAGGAACTCAGCAATCCAGAAGATCTGCCTCGTTTTGAGTTGCTGTTTGAACAGATTGCCCAAGAGTATCATTTAACAAAAGAATTGGTACTGGCCATCACGGGTCATAAAAAATTGCTAGATGGAGACCCTGAGTTGCAGCGATCGGTGCAGCTCCGCAATGGCACCATTGTCCCTCTTGGATTTTTGCAAGTATCGCTGTTGAAACGCCTGCGGTATCACAAAAACAGTACTGCCGCCGGAGTGATTCGATCGCGCTATAGTCGAGGCGAATTGCTACGAGGAGCGTTGCTGACAATCAACGGTATCGCTGCAGGGATGAGAAATACGGGCTGATGATCTAGAAAGACGTTAGAGCAGAGCAATTCTAAATCGGCTTTGGTAAGGGCAAACAGCCGTTTACCCTTACCCATAGGTTTGTCGGGTAGGGGCAAGCAGCCGTTTGCCCTTACCCATAGGTTGGTCGGATAAGGGCAAGCAGCCGTTTGCCCTTACCCATAGGTCTGATCGCGATGTATTTGCATCAGGGTCGTCTCCCACACAAGACGAGGCTGCACATAGTTGCCAAGATGCTGGCGCGCCGTTTCGAGTTGCTGGATTATTTTCGGACGATAGCTCTGATTCCAGTAGTAGTGTTGTAAGTACTGGATGAGCCAAATTTGGTCTTCAGGATCAAGAACCTTAGAGATCCTACGTGCCAGTTCTAATGAAATCCGCAAACTCGTGAGAGGTCGCTGAGCTGCACTCAACAGCTCAGGATCAATCGTCTGAAGCCGTTTCCAGCTTGCGATCGCCAATCCTGGGCTACCTTGGGCGATCGCCATCACTTCAGACTGACCTACAATTTCTGACTTTTCATTCCGTTCTAGTACCTGCTGCATTTCCTCTGGTGTCAGTGGGGCAAACGGGATGCGTTGGCAGCGAGATACAAGAGTAGGCAATAGCGAATCGCCCCCCGGAGCCAGTAGAATCAACGTGGCTTTTCCCGGCTCTTCGAGAGTCTTTAATAGAGCGTTAGCAGCAGGTTCTGCCATCGTTTCAGCATCTTCGAGCACCACCACTGCTCGTTCTGACTCTAGGGAAGGACGACTGAGGAATCGAGTAATCTCACGAATCTGTTCTAGGCGAATTTGAGGGGGCGATCGCCGTTTCACGCCCAATTCTTCTGCCTCAGAGATCGACACCCGTTTGCCCTGATGCAGATAGGTCGGTTCCACCCAAAACAGATCGGGATGGTTGCGCTGTTCAATACGCTGCCGCAAAACGGACAAGCGTTGAGTCGATTGTTGAGGTGTTGGAAGGGAGCGATCGCCTTCTGGAGTTGTCCCGAGTTCTATCTTTAAGCGTGCCAGTAATCGCTCTGCAAATCGCTGAGCCACCAGACATTTACCAATGCCTGTTGAACCCGCAAATAGATAAGCTGGGGCGATACGGTCGCGGGCGATCGCCTGGGCCAATAATTGAATAGCTGAAGACTGACCGACAACATCTTCAAATCCTTGAGAAAGTGCTTGCAGAGAAGTCATGCTGACGGCTTGGTGGGGGGCTTTTAACTTTCTTTAATTTTTGGGCACTTGCTAAGACGAGGCTTGATCCGAAGAGCGATCGTTCGATTTATCCGGAGAGGGATTCAGATGATTGATTTGGGTCTCGATGTCATGGAGCATTTGTGTTAGCTGGGGCAACAGCTCAGCATGATTGTCAGAAAACTCCCGCACACTACGACTGCGATCGCGCAACTCTCCCACTTTACTCTGTAACGCCTGAGCCATCGTCAAAGCATCTCGTCCAATGCGGGAAAGCTGCTGCTGTTGATAAAACCGTAAAGCCGCTCCTCGCAATACCTGCAGAGTTGCTTCTTCCCCAGTCTCCGTAGGAATAAATCGAAACCGGAGCAAAATGCGTTCATCTTTATAAACCCGTTCCAAATCAACCTGACAAGACTCTTGAGCTGGGGCTAAAGGAAGGTGGGTCATGCCCTTCAGTTCGCTGATCACACCTCGAAACTGAAGCGGAGTGAGGTCATCAACGATCGATTGGAGAATTCCATTTTCGCTCCAAAGAATTCGGCCTGACTGTCCTCTCTGTTCAAAGTAAAGGCGTCCGATTCCCTGATCGAGCACTCGAACTAACAACTTTTGCAGCAAGGACTTGGGAGACATCCCATCCACTTTACTGAGTCGATGCTGACTAAACGGCTCCAGTATATTAAGACTCAGAGGCAAATCAGCATTATTTTGCAACGAACTGGAAGCATGAGACGACTCTGATGCTTCTTCACTCTCAGGTGTGCCTAGAAGAATAGAGTCAGAACTCTCGGGTTCGGCAGCTTCTAATTGAATCGGATCAGATGCAATGGCTTCTGCAACAATCGACTCTGGCGAACCTGATTCCAATTGGTTCTCAGATGCTGCCGCAATATCAGGCGCAATCACTTCTGACGATACAGGCTCGATTACTTGATTTGCCATCTCTGCGCTAGAAGCTTCTAAAGCAATCTCTTGAGGAGAAATCACTTGGGTTGCTTCTAGTTCTGCCTCGTCCATAAGCGGCGATTGACTCGGCTCGGTCTGCGGAGTTTTTGGCTGATTGGCTTCCGACTGTTGAGTCTTTGCTCGATTGGTTTTCTCCGTAGCCGAAAAGGGTTGGGGCTGTAGGTTCTGAGCCTTGGCATCACTGTCACTACTAGCCTGAATGAGCTCTTCTAGCGACGGATCGATAGCATCAGGGCTATCTACAACAAGGGTCGGGTGATTCGCGGCATCCACTTTTCTCTTCCGAGGAGCCTGGTTGCGACTGAGACGATCGGCTCGACGAGCCGCAGGGGAAGGCTGTTTTTTCGATAGCGCAGACGACTGGTCCGCGTAGCGCAGGTAGGCTGAAAGGGAAGCTTTCAACGCGCCAGAAGAAATTTCCCAAGTCACGAGTGAATAGTTGAGATAAGAAACGATTCGCCGGACATACTCTGAGGCAGCTTTGTCTTCAGGAGAGACCATGCCCAGATGAAGCCGACTTCCTTCCAAAAACAGAGGCAGTACTTGATAGTAGAGACACGCCTCAATCGGCAAGACCCCTTCAATCAGAACAAACATCTGCTCGATATTTAGGCGATCGAGCACCGTAGGATCTGTTTTTTGATCTGCTTTGAAGCATGCGACAACTCGCCGATATCCGGAATGTTCAGCATCAGATGAGTTAGGAAAAGAAGGACTCGGGGGCATTTGCTTTCTGCCGTATGAGGATTGCCCTGATCGTGTTTCTGAGAGAGACTCTTAAAACTATTGACTATTGGTGATGCATAAGAATGACAACCATCGGAAGCTGAATTCTAAACTGGAAAGCCAACACGACTGGATACAACCGAATTGTAATTCATTTGCACTTTTACGTTACGGACGGAATTTCAAGCTGACATCGGTGCTGGAGCAATGTCGTTGAATAGCTTCGCCGTATTCGAAAATGAACTGGATTAGTTCATGGTAAACATTTGATTGTTAAACCGAGCTTGATGATACAGGAATTTTGATGTTCCTTTCTAAGCAATGACTCTGTATCTCCTTAAAAATTGACCTAGATGACTGATTCAATCTACCCGTTAGTTCAGTCTGTTCGCGCCATATGCTCTCTCAAATCATTGGAGAACAAAGCAACGATTACAGATTAACCGCCAACGAATCAAGATCAAAACGGCAAAATGTCAGTCTTCTACAACGCTCGACTCTCTTTCTCTATTGTGCCTTTTGATCCAAGGTCATCCTCGATATTGTAGGGAGAGCTGCAAGAAAACTTTACGAATTGCTGCGAATGGACTGAGCGGCAAAATAAAGCTTTGACCACTCGCTCAAAAGCTGACTAGCCTTCGTATTTTGAGCCTGGGCGATCGCCTCCATGCTTTCACCTTGCTTCATTTTGTTGAGCATATTCTGCTGTGCTGGCGTGAGGTTATGCCAAAACTTTTCCCACTGCTGTGGAGTCAGTCCCAGACTGTGCTCTTGCAGAGATGTGCCCAACCAAGTCATCACAAGTTCGGGATGAGATTTGAGGCCAAACCCACGAATCGCATGGTAGCTGATTTTTTCGCGAAGACGATACACTTGCTTGATGGGCATTTCCATCGTTTGGGCGATCGCCTCTTGAGTCTGTCCCTGAAGATGCAGCTCCAGCCATCGAGAGGCATCTTCTCCCACGGTCTCTCTCAGATAATCAAGAAACTCTTGCTTGACGTTGTTACGAAGAATATATTGCTCCTTCCACAGTTCTTGATCCTGATATTGAGAAATCGCCTCGTCATCGAGCAAGCTAACAGGGTTGTCGGAAGCGTCAGGAACGATCTCCTCAGAGACAAGTCGAATCAGATCGCCACCAGGAACTTGGGTCATGCCTGCTTTTTGGGAGCGCCGCAAGTAGTTAACAAAGCGATAGACCAACAGCGGCTGATTACGAATTGGTCGGAGACAATATTCCTCAACGCTGGTCAACATGAGGGCATTACGCAGGCGGCGGTCGTTCGTACACTCACCAATCCAACGAATCTGGCTCTGAATGTGGCGATCGCTCTGAATCATCTCTTGAAGAACTTCTTGTAAGACATCCATGACGCTACGATGGCGATCGCGCGACAGAGACACCCAGGTACGAATCTTGCTGCGAATCAGAAATAGACTACCCAGCCGTTGAATCAACTGCTGATAGGCCCGTTGTGGAGGAGTTCCGAGATAACGCTGCTGCAAAATTCGGTAGCGATAGTCCATCGCTTTACGGGCGATCGCCAAATCACTATCTGGCAATTCATCAAGCTTGCCAACAGGATCTCCAAGTAACCATTGGGTAATACTGTCATTAGCCTGCGGAGATTGCTTTGGAAAATCTGTCTTGAGACGAGATAGCCAAAAGTCTCTCAATGATTCACTAGCCAACATCAGATGACTTTACCCCGTGCTCCAGATTTTCCATAACATTGACCCATAACAATAATTTGTAACAGTTACATGGATGATCAACCGTCTTCGATCTCTTATTAAGTAGGTAGCCATAAGTAAACAATACTATCTGAGGGTGTGCCCCCGCCGGGGGCACACCCCCGTTCGTTTTAGTTTTAACCCCATACTCATAGAATCAATACATAAGCGGCAGAATTGATCAGTCAACGTCCGACTGTCTAAAATGAGTAGCTGTAGCATTGAACAGCTGGGTTCACTAGGTGGCGCTTTCGATTGGCTTCTAATCTCGACCGTTTGCCAATCTTATAACCTAAATACTTTCCTTCAACTACTCTTCAGTTTCGCTCAACCCAAGACCGTTGACACTTTCAACGAGGCGATCGAGATCTAAGCCATTATTATCGCTGATTGTCAGAGCTTGCACAGCTTCGACCAAAACGACGTTGTATTGCTGCTGCCGAAT
>JGI12210J13797_10385015_pt1 | contig 24440 bp, 24 predicted proteins | sample ElkSlonscriptome_3_FD_13797 | JGI IMG/M metagenome (IMG submission 13797)
CCTGCGTCGGCGTGAGCGCTATTTGGCTAGTCGCCGCACGCACGTCCTGCAGCGCAGCGCTGCGCGACAGGACCTCGGCCCGCAGCGCCATCACCTGCTGCACCGCGCCCGCCGGACCGACCGCGCTCATGCCGCGCTCCCCGACAGGACCATCCCGCCTTCACGCATCGATGCGAGGCGATAGCGCAGGGTGCGTTCCGAAATGCCGAGGCTGAGCGCCGTCCGTGCGCGATGGCCGCCATTCTGCTCCAGCGCGGCGAGTATGGCGCGCGCCTCGCTTTCGAAGGCAACATCGGACAGCGAACCGATGCCGCCGCGCGAAGCAGGATCGACCTTCGGGTCGGCATTGCCTGCATCACCGATCCGCGATCCGGCTACGGGCGCGGTTGAGGCCGCGGGGGCTGGATTTGCGCCGCCCACCACCCGCGCCGTGCAATCGAAAACGATGTGTTCGGCGGTGATTTCCTTCGCATCGCCTGCCAGAAGGATTGCGCGGCGGACGACGTTTTCCAGTTCGCGGACATTGCCGGGCCAATTGTGCGCCTCGATCATCGACAGCGCATCGCGCGCAATCCAGCCCGGACCGCCATCGCGGCAGGCATGACGCAGCAGCATTCCAAAGGCCAGCGGAGCGATGTCCCCCCGCCGTTCACACAGCGGCGATAGCGACAGGGGAAAGACGTTGAGCCGGTAAAGCAGGTCTTCGCGAAACCGCCCTGCCTCGACCTCGGTCGCAAGGACGCGGTTCGTTGCCGCGATGATCCGTACATCGACCTTCACCGGTGCCGTCGAACCGAGCGGAAGCACTTCGCCTTCCTGAAGTGTCCGAAGAAGTTTCGATTGCAGCGCGAGCGGCAATTCGCCGATTTCGTCGAGCAGAAGCGTGCCACCGTGCGCTGCACGGAACAGGCCTTCGCGCGTTTCCGCCGCTCCGGTAAAAGCCCCCTTGCGATGGCCGAAAAGCAGCCCTTCGAGCATTGCTTCGGGCATGGCGGCGCAATTGACCGCTATGAAAGGACCGTCGGCGCGTGCGCTGACCCGGTGCATGAAACGGGCAAAAACTTCCTTCCCCGTGCCCGTCGGCCCTTCGAGCAGAACAGGGATGTCGCTCGCCGCGATCCTTTCGGCAAGAGTCAGCAAGGCAAGGCTCTGATTGTCGCGCGCGATCGGCCAGGCGCTTTCGCCCGAACAGGCCGCCGCCGCGATAAAGGCGGAAGCGACATCGCCCTGAGCGGCCAGGGCCGGTGACGCGCCAGGATCGTTCGTTTTCGAATCGAATGACCCCGGATCGTACGCCCCCGGATCGTACGACAACGTGATCCGGCTATCGTTCACTTTCGCCAAAGAAGGTTGGCTGCCATGGCGCAGATCGACGGCGACGCTATCGCGTGCACGGCGCGCTGCATTGTCGAAATTGCCATGATCGCCGAGCAGGATGCGTTCGCGCTGCCAGCCGCGCGCCATCAGGGCAAAGGCGGGTTCCAGCAGGGCATCGTGCGGACCGCGAATCGGTGACGAAACCGATGCGCCGGAAACCTTGTTGCGCCGCGTCGCGCGATCGCGAGCGCGCGCGTCCATGATATTCGGCGCGTCGCACCCCAGTTGCTCGCCATGCACTATTCTCATCATCCGCCCCTGTTTTTTCGCCTTCAAGCAATGCTTTGCAGCGAAAGGTCGGAAGCCGAAGGAAACGCCCACCTTGGTAATATTGCCTAATCACCTGTTCGATCCGCGCCCGTGCGCGGGATCGTCCCTTCGTGCGGGTGACGGGCTGCGAACGGATTGGCCGTTCGATAAAGTCGAAGGAAGGCGATCACATCGCCGGCTAAGCCGCCCGATCACACGGCGATTGCAAAACGCCCCTTAAACATCGCGGCGGGCGGTCGGTCTTCTTGGGTGACAGCGGCATTCGTCGTTTGTTGGAACACCAGACCCCGTCCTTTGGGGACTTTCTCGGGAGCTTTTCGATTATGTCCGTTATTAACACCAACATCTCCGCCCTGAACGCAAAGAATGCCGGCATGCGCGCCAATGAAATGCTTGGCGATGCGATGGAGCGCCTGTCCACGGGCAAGCGCATCAACAGCGCCGCCGACGATGCGGCAGGCCTGTCGATCGCCACCGGCTTCACCAGCGACATTCGCGCACTGAACCAGGGCGTTCGCAACGCCAGTGACGGCATTGCCCTCGCACAGACGGCTGAAGGCGCGCTGGACGAGGTCAGCAACATGCTGCAGCGCGTACGTGAACTCGCCGTGCAGTCGTCCACTGGAACCTATGACGCCACCGCCCGCGGTTTCATGAACACCGAGGTTGCTGAACTTTCAGCTCAGATCGCCGACATCATGACCAACACCCAATTCAATGGTGTCGCTGTTCTCAATACCACTGCCGACGTTACCGTCGACGTCGCAATCGATGCCGGGCGCACCGTAACCCTGACCAGCACAGCCATCGCGCAGGACATGAGCACAACGGCGCTGGACGTAAGCGACGCGGCCCTTGCCAATACGACGGTCACTCATGTCGATGCGGCGCTTGGCCAGGTGAACACCACGCGATCATCGCTCGGTGCGGGCCAGAACCGGCTTGAATCGGCTATCAACAGCCTGACGGAAACCGCAACGAACCTGACCGATGCGCGTTCGCGGATCATGGACACCGATTATTCGGCGGAAACGACCCAGCTCGCCAAGGCGCAGATCCTTGGCCAGGCCTCGACCGCGATGCTCGCCCAGGCAAACCAGTCGCAGCAGAACGTATTGTCGCTGCTGCGTTAAGACGCGAAGACCTCTTGCCGCAGGTTCCCTTTCGCCCTTTGGGATCCTTTGGCAATCACCTCCGCCGGCGGAGGTATCATGGAAGCCCGGAACCTTCGTGGTTCCGGGCTTTTCTGTCGTGGAGCGCGGCACTGGGCGACGATCCGCTGATCGAGACTTCACGTCCTGCCATGTAATGACGCAGCCAGCGCGCGAGCGCCGCTGCGATTGCCGCGTGCAACGGCGCCAGGCACGCCCCGCTCCGGCCATGGCTTGCGCCTGTCAGCGATCCGATCCCGCCTGCCGCGATCTCGCTGGGTTTACTACCACCCTATCGTGCGTTGCGGCAAAAGGGGGCGCGATGGCTCCACCATGGCCATTGCAACCCGCAGCCAGTGGGAGCACCGGAACACCCGCTCGATCAGCGAAGCCGCAGACCTGGGCGTAGTTAGCCGAGGATGAGACATTCAAGAAAACGCGATAGCGTGAAGTCACGGGTGTCAGATCGGCAAGCGGCGTTGCGAGGATGAGGGCATGGCGAACCGCCGCCGTGTCCTGGCTACGCCCAACCAGCTAGTGTCGCTGCGCCAGACGAACGCATGCGTGCGTGCGTGCGGGATGGGACACCAGCCAAGCCAGCATCAACGCAGAGCGATGCGGTCCTGTTCGAGAAGCAGCAGCGAGATGCGACGATTGCGCGGATCGGCAGGATTGTCTCCGATCAGCGGCTCCGTTTCGGCGACGCCTTCGATCCGGGCGAACCGTTCCGCCCCGACGTCGTTGGCGATCAATTGCTGACGTGTCGCCTCGGCCCGACCGGCCGAGAGCGACCAGTTGTTTGCAACCACCCCTTCGCGCCAAGGCAGCGAATCGGTATGGCCCCGGAGGATCAGCGGATTGCGTTCGGCGGCCAGCACGTCGGCGATCACTTCGATCAGGCCACGCGCGTCGTCGGTCATCACCGTTGTGCCGAGCGAAAACATCGAAAAATCAGCATCATCGACAAGGTCGATCCGGATGCCATCGGGCGCGCGCAGCACTCTCACCTGCCGTACGAGGTGGGCGAGTTCGCGGCGCTTGACCAGACCATCGTCGATTTTTTCGCGCAGTTCGCGCAGGCGGCCCGCATCTTCCTGCCCGCGGCCACCCCCTTCCATCGGGCCACCTGTCACGCCGCGCGGAATCGTTATGGACCGTGTGCCCGTCTGACCCATCGCATTGGGGTAATTGTCGGCATCGGTCAGCGACGATCCGCCCAGCAGGCCATCGGACCCGGCGCTTTCCTGTCTGGTCTTGATCAGTGTGGGCGCGAAATAATCGGCGATGCCCCGGCGCTGGTTTTCCTCCGTCGCGCCGAGCAGCCATAGCAGGAGGAAGAACGCCATCATCGCCGTGACGAAATCGGCATAGGCGACTTTCCAGGCGCCCCCGTGATGGCTGCCAGCCTGCTGGACCATCACTTTCTTGACGATGATCGGGGCTGGCGGCGTGTTGACGCCGGTCAGTGCCGAGGCCGCCGCCGCAGCCTTTCCTGCCGCCTGTTCCGCCGCCTCTCCTGCCGACAGCGGATCGCCCCCGGCCATGTCAGCGTCCCCGCATCGTATCGAGCAGGTCGGTCAGGCTGGGCCGGTTTGCGGGAGCAAGCCCCGATCGCGCCGCTTCGAGCACGAGTGGCTGCGGATAGCCATGCAGGCTGGCGATGATGACCTGTTTGATCGATTGATAGATCGCCTGATCCTGTGCGTTGACCTGTTTCAGCCTTGCCGCCATCGGCCCCACCAAACCATAGGCCAGCAGCACACCAAGAAACGTTCCGACCAGCGCGGCACCGATCATCTTGCCAAGGATTTCGGGCGGCTGATCGATCGATCCCATCGTCTTTATCACACCCAGAACGGCGGCCACGATACCAAGCGCGGGAAACGCATCGGCCAGCGATTGCAAGGTATGCGCGGGCTCGTCCATTTCATGCAGCCGGGTGCGGATCGCATTGTCGATCACATCTTCGATTGCATGGGTGTCGAGCGATCCCGACGATACGACCATCAGCATCAGCGGATCGCAGACCAGCTCACGGATCGCTTGGTCGCCCTGCAAGCGCGGATATTCGGCGAATACCGGCGAATTTGCGGGATCTGTCACGTGATTTTCCAGCGCCACCGCCCCATCGGATCGCAGGATCCGCATCAATTTGCTGGTCAGGGCGATGACGTCGACGTGATCCTGTTCGGTATACCGCGGGCCCTGAAATATCCGTTTGACCCCGCCGCCAAGCAACCGGATTTCATGCATCGAATTGCCGATCAGGACCGCCCCCATCGCAGCCCCGCCGATGATCATCATTTCAAGTGGCAGCGCGGCGAGAATCGGTCCGAGCGCCCCTCCGGCGAGAGTGAAGCCGCCGAAAACCATCAGCAACAGGACGACGATACCGATGACGGCGAACATGATGAGTTCCTTTTAAAAGGCGCGTGTCGTTAACGTGGAAAACGATCGATCAGATCGCGTCGAACAGGGTCAGCGAGCTGACACGGGCAAATCCCGCCTGCGTCGCCTCCAGCGCGGTCATCGCCTGTTGCAGGCGCACGATCGCATCCGCGATGTCGGTATCGCCGATGTCGGATCGTTGGCGGGCGATGTCGATTTCGCGGTCCGACTGATCGATCTGTATCGATTCGACCCACGCCAGCCGGGTGCCGATTACGGTCTGGCTGCGATTGACGGTATCGATCGCAATGTCGATCCCGCCGACAGCATCGCGCGCCGCCGCTGCAGGATCGGCGACGCCGCCGCGCAATGCTGCGGCCAGGCCCGACACTACGGCAAACGCAGAGGAAGGCACGCCGCCCATTTCGAATTCGAACACTTGCGGTCCGGGCAGGCCACGTTCGACCTCGGTCGCCGGACCGACCGGAACCGCGCCGCTTTGTCCATTGCCCTGATAGGTCACGTTACCAGCTCCGTCGCGTGCATAGGCCGCATCGGATAGCGTGCCGGAAAACAGCGGCAGCCCTGTCAGCGATCGTGCATTGGACCGGGTGAACAATTCTTCGCCCAATTGCTCCACTTCAAGCGCGATCGCCTCGCGCCCGGTCTCTCCCAGCGGGTCGTTGCCCGCAGCGATCGCCAGTTCCCGCACGCGTTGGAGGATCGCGGAAACGCTTTCGATTTCTTTTGATGCGGCGGACAAATCCTGCCCCAACCGCTGCGCGTTTTCGGCCTCGATCCGACCCCGCGCCTCTATGCGGGAAAGCGCGCGCAGGCGCGATGCGCCGATCGGATCATCGGACCCGCGCGAAATCCTCTCGCCTGTGGCGATTTCGGCCTGCAATTTCTCGACCGACTGGCGCAGTCCGCCCATCTGTCCGAGCGTGCGTTCGAAAAACGCCGATGTCGAATTGCTTATCGAGCTCATATCAATCGTTCCCCCTTTGAAATCAGCGCAGGCCAAGGATCGTGTCGAACAGGCTTGTCGCCACCTGGATGACCCGGCTGTTCGCTTCGAAAGCCTGCTGCAACCTGATGAGATCGGCTGCCTCTGCATCCAGATCGACCCCGGTTTCAGCGAGGAGATCGGCCATCGCGCTGTCGTTGATTATCGACAGCCCCTGACGCGTGATGTCGAGCCCGCTGATCCGGCTGGACAGGGAAAGCAGCGCGCGGTCGGTCGCGGCGATCGGTCCGTCATCTGCACCGATTGCCGCGATGAAATTGCCAAGATTCGCGGTATCCCTGCTGCCCGCAGGCGCGCCAGCAATCGCAACCGCCAGACCGGCCCCGTCATTCAGCACGACCGTCATGTCACCGGCCTGCGTCCCGGAAAACAGCGGCTGTCCGGCCGATCCATCGAGCGCCGATCCGCTTGCCTGCGCCGCATTGGCACGGGTGATGGTAGAGGTCGCGATCGCGTCGAGTTCGTCGGCCAGGGCGGCAATCTGCGACAGTGCGGAGATCCGCCCTGCCATTGCGCCGGTGTTCGCCGCGCCAACGCTGCCATCCACGCTGAGCGTGACGGTGCTATCGGGATTGACGGTGGCGGCAAAGGTAGACGCGACCGCGCCATCGACCAGCGTCAAGGGAGGCGCCCCGTCAACTTCGACAGTGGCGGTTCCGAATTCGTCGAATTGAACCGCGATGCCGATCTCCTGCGACAGATCGCGCAAGGCTGCGTCGCGCGCATCGAGCAGCGCGGCCCGTCCACCCGACCCTTCGCGTGCGCTGACCAGTTCGCGATTGACCTGTGCCAGTTCCTGCGCCGCCGCATTGACGTCGAACGCCCGCGCCTCGATCTCCGTCGCGAGCGAGGAACGCGTGCTTTCCATCGAGTCGTCTGCAAACCGGAATGTCTGCGCCAGCTGTTTGGCAGTTTCTATCGTACCGGTTCGCAAAGCGGGATCGGTCGGGTCGCTTTCCAACAGGGTCAGCGACGCCTCGAACGCAACCAGCCGGTCGTAGACCCGCGATTGTTCCAGCGCGGTTTCGGCATTTGTCAGGCCCAGCAATTCGCCATCGGCGCGCGCAACGTCCGATCCGCTGTCGCGCACGCGCAGCTGGAACAGTTCGCTGTCGGCGCGCTGCACCCCGCCAATGCGCACCCCGCTGAAAGCGCTCGACACCTGGAAATCGATGATCGCACTGCCGACCAGTTCGCCGGTATTCAGCCTGCGCCGGGCATAATCGGGGTTCGACGCGTTGGCGATGTTCTGTGCGGTGATCTCGATGCTGGCGCGCGATGCGCGGGCTCCGCTCGATCCGATGGTGATGATATCAGTGGGCATCATTCGCTCTCCTTGACGGGTACGAACCGGGCCAGCTGCGCCTCGATACTGCGCGCAAAGCCGAACGAACCGGACTTTGCGGCGATGTCGGCGAAATGTTCGTCGCGCATGGCGGTGAACTGATCGCGCCCGCCGCCGGTTAACGGCGTGTCGTCGGCCATCGCCGATGCACGTGCGCTTTCCAGCAATTTACGGATCATGATCGCCTCGAACCCCTCGGCCGCCTCGCGCAGTTTTGCGCGGTCCGCGTCACCGGCAGGCGCGTCGATCGTGGCGGCGCGCGGGTCCGAACGAATGGCGGGTGATGGCGCCGACCTGTCGATCATCACAGCACCACCATTTCGGCTTGAAGGGCGCCTGCCTGTTTCAGGCTTTCCAGGATCACCACGAGATCCGCGGCGCCGACGCCCAGCAGGTTGAGCGCATCGACAATCTCGCTCAGCGATGCGGCACCGGGCATCAACGCCACGCGGCTGTCTGTCTGCGTCACAGTAATGTCGGTGGCTTCCTCCTGCGCGGTGAACCCGTTTCCGAACGGTTCGGGCTGAACCACGCGCGGTGCCTCGTCGATGCGGATCACCAGTTTGCCATGGCTGATCGCGGCCGGGGCGAGCCGGACGGCCTGGTTGATGACCACCGTTCCCGTGCGGCTGTTGACGATAACGCGGGCCGCGACCGGGGCCGGAGTGACGGCCAGCATCTCGATCTCCGCCAGAATGTTCGAACGGCGATCCGCACCGTATGGCAGGGTCAGTTCGATGCTGACCCCGTCGGCGATCCCGGCCATTCCGGGATAGCGCGCATTGACTGCATCGCGCACCCGCGCCGCCGTTAGGAAATCCGCCTCGTGCAGGTTGAAACGCAATGTCGAGCTGCGATCGAAACCGGTGGCAACCGTGCGTTCGACACTCGCGCCCGCGGCGATGCGTCCGACGGTTGCGACGTTGACGGTCAATTGCGAACCGTCGCGGCCCGACACGCCGAGCCCGCCGACCGCGACATTGCCTTGCGCCATAGCGTATATCTGCCCGTCCGCACCATAAAGCGGGGCGAGCACCAGCGCGCCCCCGCGCAGCGACCGCGCCTGGCCGAGCGTGGACACGGTGATGTCGATCCGTTGTCCCGGCTTGGCAAAGGCGGGCAATTCGGCGGTGATGATGACCGCCGCCGCGTTCCGCAAATTCGGATTGACGCCCGGCGGCAATTGCAGCCCCAGCCGCCCGGATACGCCGCGCATCGCCTGCGTCACGTATTCAAGGTTATCGTCGCCCGTGCCCTGTAGGCCGACGACGACGCCATAGCCGGTCAACTGGTTGGTCCGCAGCCCTTCGAACTGGCCGAGATCGCGGATCCGTTCGGCCTGAACGACGCCCCCCATGCAAAGCGCCATCAGCGCCAGCAGAACTCGCAGCAAAACCGTTCGCAGCATGGTTCGCTCCATCGCCATCAGAACGGTGTCACAAGGTTGAAGAAACGCGATAGCCAGCCGGGTCGGCTCGCCTCTTGCACAGCCCCATTGCCGGTGTAGATCACCCGCGCATTGGCAACGCGCGACGATGGCAGGGTGTTGTTCGCATCGATATCGACCAGCCGGATGCGTCCGGAGAACTGCACCCATTCGTTCCCCTGGCTGAGCGACATCTGCTTTTCTCCGACTACTTCGGCGGTGCCGTTGGGATAGATCGCGGCGATGGTCACCGTGACCGTGCCGCTCATCGTGCTTTGTTGCGCGGCATTGCCCGATCCATTGAACGACCCGTTGGCCGAAGGATTAAGGGCATCGGGATTGAGAAAGTCGAGCGGCCCCGCGCCCGGCGGCAGAATGGCGAAGCCGCCATCGCGGTCGGACTGGCTGCTGGTGCTTTTCGATGTGCTGGTATCTTCCAGCAGGAGGATCGTGACCATGTCGCCCAGGGCGCGCGCCCGGTTGCCAGTGACGAGGCCGGCATACCCTTGCGATGACTGAAAAATCGCGCCCGCACCCGCATCGGGTTGCGGACGGGCGAACGCGTTCGCCGCGACTTCGGCTGGGTTTGTCGGCGCATCGGGCGCAACCAGTACCGGGCCGGGCGGCGGCGGGGCTGCGAAACCGGGCTGCGGCCCGCCCGCGCCCAAGCACCCTCCGATTGCAGGCGAGAGTACGCACAGCGTCAGGGCGGCAAGGCGCGGTCTGCGAATGGTCACGATCCGCTCCATCACAGGGTCTGGTTGGCGTTGCGGAGCATTTCGTCGACTGCGCTCACCATCTTGGAATTTATTTCGTAGGCGCGCTGCGCCTCGATCATCTCGACCAGTTCTTCGACCACGTTGACATTGGACCCCTCGAGCATCCCCTGGCGCACCTGTCCGCGACCGAATTGCCCGGCTATGCCGAGTTCGACCGGTCCGCTGGCCGCGGTTTCGACGAGGAAATTGTCACCGATCGCGCGCAGGCCCGCCGGGTTGACGAAGCTGGCGATCTGCAATTGACCCAACTGGACCGGGGCAGCCTGACCGGGCTGCGTCGCGCTGATCGTGCCGTCGGGGGCGATCGCGACGTTCTGCGCGCCCTGCGGTATCTGCACCGGAGGAGTGACCGCGTATCCTTGCGATGTGATCAGGTTGCCCTGCGGCGACAGCGTGAAATTGCCCGCCCGCGTGAACGCGATCTGACCTCCGGGCGGCAATTCGATCTGGAAAAAGCCCGGCCCGTCCAATGCGATGTCGAACGAATTGCCGGTCTGGTTCAGCGTGCCCTGACCTTCCATCCGGCTGGTTCCGGTCACCTGGACGCCGGTGCCGAGATTCAACCCGACGGCATAGGCGGTCTGGTTGGTCGATTGCTGACCGGCGACCCGTTGTTCCTGATAGGCAAGCGTTGCGAAATCGACGCGGTCGCGCTTGAACCCGGCCGTGCCGATATTGGCAAGGTTGTTGGCGATGACGCGCATCCGCGCATCCTGTGCCTCCAGCCCGGTGCGGGCCACGTGAAGGGCGGAATTGGGCATTATGGTTCTCCTGTATGATCTTTGCCGCGCGCGTGGATCAGCTCATGCCCATCAGGCGGGCGCTGGCCTCGTCCAGTTCACCGGCAGTCTTGATGATGCGCGCGCGCTGTTCGAATGCGCGCTGCGCGTCGATCATCTCGACCAGTGTGGCTGCGGTTTCGACGTTCGACCCCTCCAGCGCGCCGGGAATGACACGGGCGGTTGGATCGGGCGGCAGGACGCCGCCTCCGGGCACCTTGAGAAAACTGTCGATCCCCTTGGCCAGAGCGCTGCCCTCTGGGGAGACGAGCCTGATCTGATCGAGCTGCTGCGCCGGTTCGCCCGGCGCTGCGGGATCCTGCGCCAGCACGCCGCCATCGGGCGCTATGGCAATGCGAAATCCTGCGGGGACCGTGATCGGCCCGCCATCCCCCATGACTGGCAGCCCTTCGCCGTTTTCCAGCATTCCGCCCGGCCCCACGCGCAGGTCGCCGCGGCGCGAATAAATCTCCCCGCCATCCGGCCCCTGAAAAGCGATCAGCGCCTTTCCCTCGACCGCCACGTCGAGCGGTTGGCCCGTAGGATTGACCTTTCCCCCGGCCATGTCGGCGCCGCGCACATTGCCACGCGCCACCGCCCGCGCCTCTATCGGGCCGCCACTTTCCTGCGTTTGCAGCGTGGCGGCAGTGGCAGCGAACACTTCCTTGCGAAAACCCGGCGTCGATGCGTTGGCGAGGTTGTTCGCCACCGATTTCTGCCGGTCCATCGCCGAATTCATCGCCGTCAGCGCGGTATAGATCATGCGGTCCATCGGTCGGCCTTCCTACGGCTGTGGCGTTATCGCTGAAGGTTGAGGACGGTCTGCGAAATTGCCGTGGCGGTATCGATCGCGCGGGCATTCGCCTGGAAATTGCGTTGCGCGGTCAACAGCGCGACCATTTCGTCGGCCAGGTCGACATTCGACCGTTCGAGCGAGCCGGCCATCAACTGCCCGAAATTGCCGACCCCCGGATCGCCGTATTCCGGATTGCCGGAATCGGCGGAGGCTTCCCACTTGGTCTGACCGATCGGGCGCAATCCGCCCGTGGCAGGGAACGAGGCGAGTGCGATCTTTGCGACCGCCTCGTTCGATCCATCGGAGTAGGAGGCGCTGACAACGCCGCGCCGGTCGATGGAAACGCTCGACAGCGTCGATCCGGCACCGTTGGTGGTCGGCACGATGACGTCGGCCGGAACAGTCGAGGTCGTGTTCCCCGCCGCATCCACCGTAAATGCCTGTACCAGATCGCCGCTGGAATCCTGCAATTGACCGTTTGCGACGATTTGCAAATTGCCGTTCCGGGTAAAGGTCAGGTCACCGGAAATCGGATTGGCGGTAGCGAAGAAACCATCGCCATTGATCGCCACGTCCAGCCCGCGCCCGGTCTGTTCGAGCGAGCCGAGGCCGAAATCCTGGTTTATCGAGGACACCGCCGCACCAATGCCCGGTGTCAGGCGCGGATCGGCGCCGCCGCCGGTCGCCACCAGGTCGGAGAACGACGCGTTGCTTTTCTTGAAGCCAGCGGTCTCGGCGTTGGCGATGTTGTGTGAAATCACGCGAAGATCGGTTTCGGCATTACGCATACCGCTGAGTGAGGTGAAGAAAGACATGGCGGGGTTCCTTTAGGCTGAGGTGGAATTGGGAGGTGTCGGTGCGGCTGCATTCAGCGCAGCCTGAGCGGCGCGTTCCTGCGCGGCGATCAGGGCGTCGAGCTTGGCTGAAATATCGTTCAGCACGCTCGAAGATGACGTCGTCGCCTCAAGGCTGGAAAACTGGGCAAGCTGGGCGAGCATCTGTTCGTTGCCCTGCGGCTCCAGCGGGTCCTGATTGGCCAGTTGTGCCGTCATCAGGCGCAGGAAATCCGCCGATCCAAGGCTTGCCGCCGCGCTTTCGCGGCGCGTCGCCGATGGCGCGTTCAGCCGGTCGAGCGTGTCCTGCAAATCCGCCCTCGCGGGCGCACTGGGTGAAATATTCGAAATCGTCATCGTCAACTGCTCCTCAATGTTTCGAGCATCAATTGTTTGGCGGTCTGAAGCGCCTGGACCATGTTCTGGTACTGGCGTGCGCTTTCCATGATCTCGACCATCTCAGCCGTTTCATCGACCGGCGCTTCGAATACGTGGCCGCTTTCGTCGGCCAGCGGATGGCCGGGATCGTAGCGTTTGGTCGCGCTCGTCTCGGATCGAACCAGCCCGTCGCTGCGAACCTGCGAAAGGCCCGATGCGCGGTCCAGTTCGACTGCGAACACCGCCCGGATCGGGCGGTAGGCCTCGGCCTCGCTCGATGCGACGGACCCTGCATTGGCAAGGTTCGACGTCGCGGCGTTCATCCGGACCAGTTGCGCGGACATCGCCCGCTGGGTCATGGAAAACAGGGTGGGGGCGGAATTGTCAGGCACGCTCATTCCCCTTTCAGCGCGCGGGTGATGGTGTTGACCTTGCCCTGAACGAAGCTGAGTGTGGCACTGTAGGCGAGCGCGTTCTCCGCAAACGCCACCTGTTCCTGGCCGAGTTCGACCGTATTTCCGTCGAGCGAGGGCATCACCGCCTTGCGATAGCGCAGTTCGGCATCGCCGCCCGATTGCAGGGTCTGCCGGTCGGGTTCGAGCCGGGCGTCCAGAGCGGCGTTGAAATCGATGTCACGCGCCTTGAACCCCGGCGTTGCCGCATTGGCGATATTCGCCGCGATCACGCCCATACGCCGCGAACGCAGTTCCAGCGCCTCGCCGTGAATACCGAAAATGTCGCTCATGATCGGTGCCTTTCCCGATTGCGGTCCAGTTATTGCGATCCGTTATGCATCAAGCGTGCCAAACCGATCTCCGGGGCGGAAAGACGGCGTAGCAAACCGGGTGCGGCAGAACTTTGCCGGTGTTGCCGATCCCGCATGGCAAGGATTTGCCCGTTCGCGGCGGCGCGCCCTGAGCACCCGCCCCTGCTGCCTGTGCTGCCTGTGCTGCCCTTGGCGGTGCCTAAACAATTTTGCGGCCGCGCCGTTCTTACTTGTCGATGGCGCACAATGATCACTTCAAAACAGGGGCAGGTAACCGATGCCGGTCGATCTAGGCGCGCTGTTCGATCCGGCTTCGGCTGCGTTCGTGCTTGGCGGCACGGCGATTGCCACTGCGGTGCGATGCGGCTGGGATCAGTCCCGCGCCGCGTGCGCTGCGCTCGTGCGATTTCTCTCGTTCCGGGTTGCCGAACAGGCCAATCGCGCGGCACTGGCGCGCGCGATTACCGAAATCGAGCGCAGGGGTTATCTGTGCGCCGATATCCCCACTCCGCCTGACCCGCACCTTGCCGATGCGCTGAACCATTACCGGCGCAAGGGATCGGCCAGCGCAATGGTCGCCCGTGAGCATGACCGCAGGGCCGAGCGGGACGCGATCCTATTGCGCGCAATTCAACCGTTCGAACAGGCTGGCGAACTCGCCCCGGTACTGGGCCTCGCCGGGACGTTGATCGCCATCGCCCAGTTAACGCAGGATGGAGCTGTCGGCGAAACCGGCTCTCTGGTGATAAGCGCCGCCATCGCCGGCGCGGTGCTGTCGTCTCTCTATGGTGTTTTTCTCGCCCACTTCATCGCCCTGCCCCTGGGCCAGGCGATAAAGCGCAAGGCTCTGCGCGATGAAACCGTTCGCGCCGACCTGCTCGAATGGGCGGCGATCCTGATTGAAAACAGACGCGACGCCGACCCGGCGATTGCCATGAGAACTGCGGCGTGACCCACTTTGCAGCAAGCTGGCAATTGCTGCTGGCCGACCTTTCGCTGATCCTGTTCCTTTCGGCACTGGCGGCCATACCCGCGATGTCGGACGCTGACCGAGTAATTCCCGATGCCGGGCACAATACGGAGAAGCGACTTACGCTACAGGGTTCGGCCATCGCCCCGGCACAATCGTTGTACCGTGACCGCGGCGACGGCCCGTCCTTCGCCCGATGGCTATCAGAGCGACCCCGCGATCCCCGCGCCGCCGTGACCGTCTTCGCCCGCCATTCGGGCGGAGATGCGGATGCACAATGGGACCGGGCGCGGGAACTGAGTGAAATCGCGCGTGCAGAAGGATACGCCGTGCGGATCATCGTCAGTGAGGGTGCATCCAGCGAAATGTACGTCAGTCTCGCCTATGATTGGCGGCAATGACATGGCTGCTCGCGATCAAATGGCGACGACGCGATTGCGACCCGCGCTCTTTGCGTCGTAAAGCGCCTTGTCGGCGCGTGAAAGCGCGTCGCGCGCGTCATGCGGTCCTTCGACCTCGGCGATACCGCCTGAAAAGGTGATCTTGCCAAACCCCTTTCCGGTTTCGCGATTGACCAGCAGCTTGCTCGCCTGCGCACGCCGGATCGCTTCGAGTTTCCTGACCGCCGTGTCCTTGTCCGAACCAAAGAACAGGAGGACGAATTCTTCGCCGCCATGCCGTGCGACGAAGCATTCGTCGCTGGCGTGCAGGCTAAGCGTATCGGCGATGGAAACCAGCACGCGGTCGCCTGCATCGTGGCCATGGCGGTCATTGATCGATTTGAACCGATCGATATCGCAAAACCCGACACAAAGGTGTTCGCCGCGGTCCTGCGCCCGCTGGACCGAGGATATCAGCGTGCGTTCGAACGCGCGCCGGTTGGGCAGACCTGTCAGATGGTCGACATCCGCTTCGAGCCGTGCCTTGGCCAGGCTTTCGCGCAAGTGTTCGCTTTCGGCCTGGCTGCGGGCCATCGCGGCTTCGATCAGTTCCACGCGTTCGACCATTGCGCGCGACAGGCCGATGATCCGCGCCACATTGTCGGCCCCATCGATTGACGCGCCGCCAGATTGCGCTGCCTCCACCATCGCGGCGTTCTCTTCCATCGCGACGATCTGTGCATCGATGGTGCCACGATGTTCGCTTGTTTCGACGTGGGCGGTGCGCGCCGTCTGCGTAAACCGCATCAACGAAAATTCGAGCTGGTCCATCAATCGTTCCAGTTCGTCCATCCGCTCACCCGTCTGCGGGTCGAGCCTGACCACGGTGTCCAGCCAGCGTTGATCAATCGGCTCACCGGAAATCTCCCGCGTGGCAAAGGTCTGCGCCATCACCCTGCTGGACCCGGAAAGCGCGGCGCAAATCGTTGCCAGGTTCGGCCCGTTCACGTCGAGATCGTGGCGCATGACGAACGCGCCGATCCGGTCCAGCAAATCCCGGCGCGCGGTTTGTACGCGGGTTTCCGGATACTCGGTCGCAACTTCGTCGCAGTGATTTTCCATTACCCCAGAGCCCTCGGTTCGACGATCAGTAATTGGCGATATCGTTTTAAGGAGGGTTATCGGACGCACTGCGTAACGCCCCTTATTCCCCCTAGCCGGATCATCGGACGGCAGTTGGCACGGCCATTGCTTTAATTGTGATCCTAAAGGGGGCACGCATCGGATGTGCTTTCGAACTGGAGCTTTATCGTGCCCGATCACCGTCCGCACATCACTGCAGCCTTCCAACCGCGCGGGAACGCCCGGTTGGCCCTTTTGGCCGCGATCGCCGCAATGACCGCCCACACACCAATTCCCGCCTTTGCCAATTCGGCCGCACCCGGATTTACCGATCCCGCCACAATCGATCGCGCAGTGGCCGATTTCACCGGCGCGACCATTGGCGAGATCGGCGGAGCGCGCGCGGCGACCGATCCGCGCCTGCGGCTTACGCAATGCGCCGTTCCATTGTCGGTGAATTGGCACGGCACCAACCGTTCGATGCTGGCGGTCGAATGTCGCGCATCTGAAAGCTGGCGGATATTCGTCTCGGTCCGGCAACAGCAGGGCGCACCGGCACGCGCCCCCGCGATTTCGCGCGGCGACCCTGTCACCGTGATGGTGCGCGGCCGCGGTTTTTCAGTCCAGCAAAGCGGCGAGGCAATGGAGGCGGGACGTGTCGGCGACTGGATCTCGATCCGCACTGCGCGCCGTTCGGACCCGGTGCGCGCGCGGATCGAGCGGCCTGGCCTTGCCGTGATCGCAGCGCAGTGACGGTTTTGTCGCCCGCCCCTTAAAAACCCGATCCACCGACCGTTCCTAAAATCGCTATCCCTTTTCCCGGAGACGACGATGCCCTCTTTCGAACTGAACAAGCTGCAGGCGGTCAGCGGGATCCGCGGTCTCGCCGAAACCGATGATCGATCGATCGAGGCACGCTCGCCCCGGACATCCGGCCCGCCGACTGCGGCCGCCGCACCCGCATCAGGCGGCGTGAGTATCGAGGTCGGTTCGGGTCTCGATGCCTCGACGCCGCCGGTCGACAGCGATCGCGTGTCCGAGATTCGCAACGCGCTGCGCGACGGAAACTACCCCCTCGTGCCAACGAAAATCGCCGACGCGATGATCGCCGCGCAATTGCGGCCGATCGTCGGCGAGTGATCGGCGTGGCTCTTTCCGACCGCTTGTGCCCGCATGGCGATCCCTCCGGCAATCTGCGGCAGATGATTGCCGTCCTCGAACAGGAGCGGCAAGCGCTTGCCGCGCTGGACAGCGATGCCCTGTTCGAAACCGCGCGGGCAAAGAGGGCGTTGTGCGACAAGCTCACAGATCTCGGCCCGGACGCGCTCGATAATGAGGGACGCGAACTGGCGATGACGGCGCGGACGCTCAACGACGTCAATCGCCGGGTTCGCAACCTTCTCGCGGCGAATGTTTCGACCCGTCTCGAAGCGCTCGGCACGCCGCGCCATTCCTATGCTGCCACGTCCGCAACGACGATTTCCTACGCGATGAGGGATTCCGGTCCGCGCTGATCGCCCGTGCGGAGGTCACCGCCGCTTTTGGCACGGTGCTTGCACTGTCCGAACCGAGAGCGCGTCCGCCCGGTGGCGATGCGAACAGGCAGACAGGGCGCATTTCGGCGTGAACCAGCAATCGTTCCCAGCTTCCGCAACCGTTCCGCGCCCGGCGGCCCCGCGTTCCGTTGATGCCTCGGCGCGCCCCGCCCGGCCCGCCGGCGGTGAAGTCGAATCCGCGATCGCTGCCGCCGCACGGCGCAGCACGGTCGGTTTCGATTTTCTCGTCGCGCAGGCCCAGGTCGAATCCGCGATGGATCCTTCGGCGAAGGCCGCGACATCGAGCGCAAGCGGGCTGTATCAATTCATCGACAGCACGTGGCTTCACACCATGCACCGCCACGGCGAACGTTTCGGTCTTGGCGCTGTCGCGGCGCAGATCGACGTATCTGCCAATGGCGGCGCGCAGGTCCGCGATCCCGCCCGCCGCGCCGCAATCCTCGACATGCGAAACGACCCACGCATTGCCGCCCTGATGGCGGCTGGTCTGGCCGAAGATAACCGCGCCCATCTTGCCCCGATCCTTGGCCGCGAACCGGGATCGAACGAATTGTATCTCGCGCATTTTCTGGGTGCGGGCGGCGCGGGCCGGTTCCTGCAGGCGATGGAGCATAATCCGCAACAGGACGCGGCGGCGCTCTTCCCTGCCGCAGCGCGGGCGAACCCCGCAATCTTCAACCGTCCGGGCGGTGTGCCGGACAGTGTCGCAGGGGTGATGCAGCGGCTGTCGGATCGATTCGAGCGGGCAGGCGATATTGCCGCAGCGCAATCGGGAACGTCGTTCGGCGCACTCGCCCGGTCCGAGGCGTCAGTCGAAATGCATCGCCCTGCGCCGGAATATACGCAGCCAGCGACCCGGATCGCCGCGAGCAGCACGGGTTGGCCATCGGACCGCGCCCCCGCGCGGGGCGTGGAGCCGCTGCCACAGCCAATGTCCGGCCTGTTGCGGGAAGCGTTCGCCATTGCCGATAGTGGCTCCGATCAGCGTTCCGGCCGCCATGTTCGGCGCGCCTACGAACAATTGCGGGCGTTCGGACTGTGACGGTCGGCATCGCAGGCAGATCGAAGGGCGCGTCGCTGGTTCAGCGGTTGAAGGGCGCACCGGCGGCGATGGCCCTGCCGCTGGGCATATTCGCGCTGTTCGTGTTGATGGTCCTGCCCATTCCGCCGTTGCTGCTCGACATTTTCTTCGTGCTCAACATCGCGATTGCGGTGGCGGTGCTGATGGTTGCGCTCAATGCGCGAACGCCGCTCGATTTCTCCTCCTTTCCCAGCGTGCTGCTGTTTGCGACCCTGCTGCGGCTGGCGCTCAACGTCGCATCGACGCGCATCGTCCTGGTCCAGGGGCACGAAGGCGGAAATGCCGCGGGCGAAATCATCCAGAGCTTCGGCCAGTTCCTCGTCGGCGGCAATTTCGCGGTTGGCCTGTTCGTATTCTGCATCCTGCTGATCATCAACATGATCGTCATCACGAAGGGCGCGGGCCGCGTTTCCGAAGTGTCGGCACGGTTCGTGCTCGATGCCCTGCCGGGCAAGCAGATGGCGATCGATGCCGATATCGCCGCCGGCCTCGTCACTGCCGAAGAAGCGCGCGAACGTCGCCGCGAAGTGACGGTCGAAGCCGATTTCTACGGATCGATGGATGGCGCCTCGAAATTCGTCAAAGGCGACGCGATCGCCGCGCTGCTGATCCTTGCCGTCAACATCGTCGCCGGGTTCGCGCTGGGAATGATCAGTCACGGCCTGTCCGCAGCCGAAGCGGGAGAGGTTTACGTTACCCTCGCCGTGGGCGATGCGCTCGTCGCGCAGGTTCCCGGCCTGCTGCTGTCGATTGCCGCCGCCGCGATCGTCACCCGCGTTGCCGACAAGAGCGACCTGACCGGACAGATCGGCGGGCAATTTGCCGACCCGCGCGGCTGGTTGCCCGTCGCCCTGATCCTTGGCGCGATCGGGACCGTCCCGGCGATGCCCCAGTCGATTTTCCTCCCCGCCGCGGCGATCGCCGGGGCGATCTGGTGGGTTCTGAAAAACCGGCCCCCGGCATCCGAGGCAGTCGAGCAGCCGCCGGAGGAAGATCCTTCCCCCGACCATATCGCCATCGCCGATGTGTCCGACAGCACGCTGGTCACCATCGAGCTTGGCTACGGCCTCGTCCACCTGGTCGATGAAAACAAGTCCGGGTCCGCCGCAGCCCCGCTGCTCAGCCGGATCACCGGCATTCGCAAACAATTGAGCCGCGATCTCGGTTTCGTCCTTCCCCAATTCCGCATCCGCGATTCGCTAGACGCGGCGGCGAACGATTACGCCGTGCTTCTGGGCGGGGTAGTGATCGCGCATGGTTCGGTGCGCCCGTCGCGCCTGCTCGCGATCGATACCGGCGAAGTGCGCGCTGCGCCGCCCTATTCGCAGGTCGGCCTTTCCGGCGAACAAACCCGCGATCCCAGCTTCGATTGTCCTGCGCTGTGGATCGATCCCGGCGCACGCGATCATGCCGTCGCCGAAGGTTTCCTCGTCGTCGATCCGGCCACGGTGATCGCCACCCACGCCAATCAGGAATTGCTTTCCCGCGCCGACGAATTGCTCGGACCGGAGGAAGTGAACGCGCTGATGGATGAATTGAAGGACCGGTCCCCGGCACTGGTCGAGGCGGTGTATCCCGATCCACTTTCACTTGCGGCGATCACCCGCCTGCTGCGCGCATTGATCTCCGACGGATTGTCGCTCGGCCATCCGCAGCCGCTTTTGACCAGCCTCGCACTCGCGCTGCAACGCACGCAGGATTTCAACGCCCTAGTCGATGCCGTTCGCGCGGATATGGGCGCGCGCCTCGTCGCGCGCATCTGCCAACCGGGCGAACGGTTGCAGGTGCTGACCCTCGATGCCGGGCTTGAAGGCGCGATCCTGGGCGGCATGGTCGATCCGGCCACGGGTCAGCCGATGATCGAACCCGATTGCGGATCGATGATCGCCAATGCGGTGTCGGCCCAAACCGATCAATCGAACGGGGCGGTGGCATTGATCGTCCAGCCGCCCGCGCGCCGGGCGCTTGCCGACCTGCTGCGACAGCGCGCGCCGCGCTGCATGGTGCTGTCCATCGCCGAACTGCCTGCGACGCAAGCGGTCGAGGTGATCGGCGTGATCGGCGCCGACGATACAGGCGATCAAACCATCGCAGCGCCAGCGGGCGATGCCGAGGATCCGTCATCCCGTCCAGAACATAGCGATCAAATGGTGGCAGCATGAAACACGATACCGCCGCGTTCACACACGCCGATCCGCTGACCGCACCTCCGACCCGGCCCCGTGCGGCGCCGGTGCCCTCCGGCGCCTATCGCAATGCGTCGCGGGCCGAAGTGGAGGACCGCGTTCGCCGTTTCCTGCCCATGGTCCGGCGCGCAGCATGGCATATTTACGGTTCCGGTCGCGACGGGATGGAGGTCGAGGATCTGGTGCAATCGGGAATAGTCGCACTGACCGAATGTGCGCAGCGGCATGACGGACCGGGAGAGGACGGTTTCGCCGCCTATGCGAAAATCCGCGTGCGCGGTGCGATGATGGATCACGTTCGCAGACAGCTTTCCGATACGCGCACGGCACGGCGCAAACGGGCGCGCTATGTCGACACGGTCGAACGCCTTCGCGCGCGCGACGGCGTCGAACCGACACGCGCGGCGATCGCCGCGGCCCTCGGCGTAAACGACGCGCAATTGCTCGAAATCGAAGGGTCCGCCATCAGTATCGGGTCGATCGGCGATGCCTATGACGAAGGTGACATGGCCTTTGCCAGCGAGGAACCCGACCCGTTCCAGTCGCTATCCAGCGCGCAGGATCGCGAACGTCTGGTGGCGGCTCTCACCCACTTGCCCGAACGGTTGCAACTGGTGCTGCAACTGTTCTTTGTCGAGGAATTGAACCTCACCGAGATCGCAGCGGTGCTGGAGGTCAGCGTGCCACGGGTGCACCAGTTGCGGGCCAAGGCGCTGAAGGACATGAAGGCGCTGCTCGCGTCGGGCGCGGCCTAGTCGTCATCCTCCCACCAGTAGGCGCGCCGCTGCGCGTCACCGGTCACGACCTCGTTCATGGTAGCCGCATCGTATAGCCGCCCGCCCAGCATAACCCGTTCGATCGAGTCCGAATTGCGGATATCGGTGCTGGGATCGTCGGCAAGGATGACCAGGTCGGCGAGTTTACCGACCTCCAGACTGCCGATATCGGCATCCATGCCAAGCGATTGTGCGGGCATGATCGTGCCCGCCTTCAACGCTTCGACCGGGCCCATTCCGCCGCGGGCAAAGCTCCACAATTCCCAGTGGGCGGCGATGCCCGCCTGCTGTCCGTGCGCGCCGATCGACACCTTGACCCCGCGCCGGGCCAGCTTCCGCGCTTCCCGCGCGGCATTGTCATCGACGAATGCCCAATCGGGCGCCGTGGTCCGGCGCGCGGTTTCGGCAATCAGGCGGCGCGGCGGCGTGTGGATCATCAGGGGATGGTCGAACACGTCGGTCGCCTGACGCCAGTACGGATCGCCTGCTAATCCGCCATAGGTCACGGTCAGGGTGGGCGTGTAGTTGGAATTGGACTGGCTGAAAAATTGCAACACGTCTTCGTAGAACACGTCGCCGGGCACGTTGTGTTCGATGGTCGAATTGCCGTCCGCGATCAGGTTCATGTCCATCCCGAACAACGACCCGCCCTCGGCCACGACGAGCATGTCTTCCGCCGCCGCCGCACGGGCAACCATCTGGCGTTGTTCACGGCGGGGCTGGTTGTAATTCTTTACCGATATCCCGCCCTGCGCCTTGATCCGGCGGACATGGGCCAGCGCATCGTCATAGCTGTCGATCCGGGCATAGACGCTCGGCGATTTGGCCCCGTAGATGATCTCACCGGTCGAAAAGATGCGCGGGGCGAGCAATTGGCCCGCGCGCTGACGTTCGGCGGAGGCGAAGATCTGGCTCGCCCGGTTGGACGGATCGTGGACCGTGGTGACGCCAAGCGCCAGATCCTGCACCAGCCGCCAGTTCTGTTGCGGGACAAGATCGCCAGTGCCGTGCGGCCCGTGGGCATGCGCATCGATCAGGCCAGGCATGATCGTGCGGCCCGTGGCGTCCACCGTCGTCGCATTCGCGGGAATGTCCACATCGCCCGCCGCGCCGATGGCGGCAATCCTGTCGCCTTCGATCACGATCACGCCATTCTCGATCGCGCCGGGGTCGTCGTATTGTGTTCCCTCCGCCATCGTGAGGATGCGCGCGCCAGTAATGGCCACCGTTCCGGTCGGCTTTGCCGCAGGAACCGCCATCGCAAGCGATATGCCGGTATCGGGCGGAGTGAATTCGCTGTCCTCGTCTTCGCCGGCGGGGGCGGAGCGGAAAATCTCGCCCACGGCCACGCGCTGCAATTCCGGTCCGATCGACCAGAACAGCGTCTCTCCACCGTTTGCCCAGCCAAGGTAATCCGCGCCGCCTTCGCTGACTCGCGTGATCGGTAGGGCGGAGGTGTTCTCTCCGACTGAAACCGCAGGCCCGCCGGGCAGCAGCGGCATGGCGAAAACTTCGTAATTCTGCCGGAAAGCGAGCGTTTCGCCATCGGGCGCGACGCGGAAATCGTTGACCAGCGCGCCTTTGATATGGGTGCGCTGCGCCTCTCCATTCAGGTCGGCGGATACCAGTGCCAGGCCGCCATCCTGTCCGACAGTCATGAAGATGCGCGAACCGTCCGCCCCGAATTGCGGGTTCGATCCGGACCGGCTGACGCGCGATGCCTCGCCGCCCGTCGATGGGATCGTGTAAATGCCGGTATTTTCGGAATATTCCGGCGGCGTCAGATAGCCCCCGGCGCGCTTTTCATAGGCGATCGTGGTGCCGTCGGGCGAAAAGGACAGCCCGCCGTAATGACCCGGCTGCGCGGTGACGACCCGGCGATTGCCGCCATCGGCATCGGTGACGACGATACGGCCCAACCGTTCGTCGCTCCATTCGACATAGGCAATTTGGGTGCCGTCGCGGCTGAAAGTCGGGAATGCCTCGATCACGTCGCCCGATCCGGTCAACCGGCGCGGCGCATCGCGGCCCCGGGTGGATTTGGTATACAGCTTGCCCAGGGTTTCGAACACGATGCGCGATCCATCGGGCGATAGCTGCGCGTGCTTGACCATGGTGGTGGTGAAGCGATCGGGCGCAACCTCGATCCGGGGGTGCGGCGCATCGGCCACGCCGCGCGTGTCGTCTATGGCGAACGGGATGACCGCCATGTTCGATCCGTCACGGTCGATACGGCGCAGCTTCCCTCCGGCCCAGAACACGATGGCTTGGCTATCGGGGGTCCAGTCCATGTTCGGATAGACGCCATAGACCGCCCACGTTTCCTGCAGGTCGAGGTCGAGCGCGTCGTAGATCATGCGTTCGCGCCCGCTGGCAATATCCTTGATCCAGAGCTGGCTTTGATCCTTGTCCCGCCGGACGAAGGCGATTTCGCTGCCATCGGGCGACGGAGCAGGACGGACAGCGCCGCCGAACCCGTCGACCGCCGTGGTCACCTCTCCCGTGGCGAGATCGTATTTCTCGATCGCGAAAATGCCGGATTGCGAATCCTGTGCGTAGATGAAGGTGTTTCCAGGCGTGGTGTTACGGGTGTAATAAACCGCATCGCCATCGGGGGCGAAAATCGGTTCGCCCAGTTCCTTTTGCAGGTCCTCGTTCGCGCGTTCGACAATCGCCACGCCGCCCCCGCCGGACACGTGATACATCCACAACTCGCCGGTCCCCGCCGAACGCTGCGTCGTGAAATGCTTTTTCGCCACGATGAAACGGCCATCGGGCGACCATGTCGGCTGGTTGAGCAGGCGGAAATCTTCCTTCGTCACCTGCTGTTTGTCCGATCCGTCGGCATTCATCACCCAGATATTGTCGCCCCCGCCGCGATCGCTGGTGAAGGCGATGCGGCTGCCATCGGGGGAAAAGCGTGGCTGCACTTCCCATGCCAGCCCATCGGCGATGCGGCGCGGCGTGCCTCCGGTTATGGGCATGGTGTAGATATCGCCCAGCATGGTGAACGCGACCGTGCGGCCATCCGGCGATACGTCTACGTCCATCCAC
>JGI12210J13797_10189928_pt1 | contig 24399 bp, 18 predicted proteins | sample ElkSlonscriptome_3_FD_13797 | JGI IMG/M metagenome (IMG submission 13797)
CGATTGGCCAACTCAGCAATTTGAGTTCCGGTCAAGGTTGTTTTTTGAAGATCAATCTCCTCGACAGGAAGACCTTGTGCCTGAGCAGTAGCCAGAATCTTCTTGGCTTTTTCGGTCTTCCCGGAGTAGTATAGTGTTATTTGGCGGTGTGATGTTTCGATTTCTCCCATTGGTTTGTTTGAGTATTCTCTCAAAGAATAACAATCTGTGAAAGAAAAGTTTTATCGGTTCCCTATCATTTTTGAAGCTTTCAAGGTATTCAGCAGCAAAGCCACTCGTGTCATCGGGCCTACGCCTCCGGGCACCGGTGTGATGGCTTCTGAAAGCGGCGCCACCTCATCGTAGAGCACATCGCCTTTTAAGGCAAAGCCTGACTTCTTCGAATCATCGGGCACGCGAGTGGTTCCCACATCAACAATCACTGCGCCGCGCTTTACCATGTCGGCAGTTACGAATCCCGGGCGACCCAGAGCGGCCACGAGAATATCTGCCTGACGGGTCCAGTGCGCCAAATCCTTGGTACGGCTGTGGCACAGCGTTACGGTAGCATTCCCCATGGTGCGGTTTCGCGAAAGCAAAACACTGAGCGGTGAACCAACGATGTTGCTGCGCCCCAATATCACGCAATGCTTTCCCGAGGTTTCGATGTCGTTTCTTTTCAGCAATTCAATAATGCCCGAAGGGGTCGCAGGAAGGAATCCATCCAAACCTAAATTCATCCGACCAACATTGGTAGGATGAAAGCCGTCGACATCCTTATCGGGGTCAATTGCTGTAATGACTTTTTGAGAATCAATGTGCTTGGGCAATGGCAACTGAACGATAAACCCGTCGATGTCATCGTTGACATTGAGCTCGGCGATGAGCTCGAGCAGCTCATCTTCAGTTACGTCGTCATTCCTTCTGATAAGGGTGGAATCAAACCCGACTTCTTTGCAATCCTTGACTTTGTAGCTCACATAAGTTTCACTGCCGCCGTCATTTCCTACGAGCACAGCAGCCAAATGAGGAACTTTTTTGCCCGCCTCTTTTCGCTTGGCCACTTCAGCAGCAATCTCTTGCCTGATCTCCTTCGCCGTTTCCTTTCCGCTGAGAATCTTGGTTTCCGCCATCTTACATTCCGGGTATTCCACGGCCGCCCATCATCTTCATCATGTTGGCCATGTTCTTTTTGTTCGACATCATTTGCATCATCTTGCGGGTCTGCTCAAACTGCTTGATCAGTTTGTTCACTTCTTGTACGTCGCTACCGCTTCCTTTGGCAATTCTCTTTTTGCGGGAACCGTTGATGATTTTGTGATTGTTCCTCTCTTCGGGAGTCATGGAATGAATGATGGCCTCAATGCCCTTGAACGCATCGTCGTCAATGTCCATCCCCTTCATGGCTTTTCCCATTCCCGGAATCATTCCCATGAGGTCTTTCATGTTCCCCATCTTCTTGATTTGCTGGATTTGATCCAGAAAATCATCGAAGTTGAATTCGTTCTTGGCAATCTTCTTTGAAAGCTTTCGCGCTTTCTCCTCGTCGTATTGCTCTTGGGCGCGTTCCACGAGCGAGACAACGTCCCCCATCCCGAGGATTCGATCTGCCATCCTTTTCGGATAAAATAGATCGAGCGCGTCCATTTTCTCTCCCGTACCGACAAACTTGATGGGCTTGTCAACTACGGTTTTGATGGAAATCGCAGCTCCACCTCGAGTATCACCGTCGAGTTTGGTAAGCACTACTCCGTCAAAGTCGAGCCGCTCGTTGAAGGTCTTGGCGGTGTTCACCGCATCCTGACCCGTCATGGCATCGACCACAAAAAGCGTTTCCGATGGTTCGATCGTGCGCTTTACCGCTTCGATCTCGCTCATCATTTGCTCATCGATGGCCAATCGACCGGCTGTATCGACAATCACCACATTGTGGCCATTGCTTCGGGCATGAAGGATGGCAGCTTGGGCAATTTTTACGGGGTCCTTTTCTTCCTTATTGGAAAAGACCTCCACTCCTATTTGATCTCCCACCACGTGCAGCTGATCGATGGCCGCAGGGCGGTACACATCACATGCTACCAAGAGTGGGTTCTTTCCTTTTTTGGTTTTGAGGTAGTTGGCGAGTTTTCCCGAAAAGGTGGTCTTACCCGATCCTTGCAAACCCGACATCAAGATGACGGCCGGATTGCCCTTCAGGTCAATCTCTTCCTGTTCGCCACCCATTAGCTCCACGAGTGATTCGTGGGTGATTTTCACCAAAAGCTCTGAAGGCTTCAGGGCTGTGAGCACGTCGCGCCCAAGCGCTTTCTCCTTCACTTCATTGGTGAAGTCCTTCGCTGTTTTATAGTTGACATCGGCATCGAGCAGGGCTCTTCTTACTTCCTTCAGGGTTTCGGCTACATTAACCTCGGTTATTTGGCCTTGGCCTTTTAAGACCTGAAACGCTTTATCAAACTTCTCGGTGAGATTTTCGAACATAAAATCAATGATTTTGGGAGGGCAAAGTTAAAAGAAATCAGTATTGAGTATGGGGTACTCGTATTGGATACTATTACCCGGTTTCAACCCTCAATATTTTCGACCTCTTATCCCTTTAGATTTTTTACATGGTCTGTCATTTTGACATCAATATCTGCCTACATTCTGTCGGGAGACTCAATTCCCAACAGCGCCATTGACTTCTTAATGATCTCTCCGACTTGCTTGGCCAGCAATGCACGGTAATTCTTCAAATCCTCGTTTTCGGCGTGTAGGATGCTTGAATTTTGGTAAAATGAATTGAAATCTTTTACCAAGTCGAACGTATAATTGGCCAAAATAGCCGGGCTATAGTCCGCAGCGGCCTCCTCGATCACCTTAGGAAAAGAGTGGATTTTGAAATGAACGCGTCGTTCGTACTCATCGACTTGAACATTGGCCGAGTCAAATTTCAATTCGCCCGTAATGTTTCGCAATACCGACTGGATACGCGCGTGGGCATATTGAATGAAAGGCCCCGTATGACCGTTGAAGTCGATGCTCTCCTTCGGGTCAAAAAGCATATTCTTCTTCGGGTCAACCTTGAGGAGGAAATACTTAAGCGCCGACATTCCGATCATCTCGTAGAGACTTTCCTTCTCGCTTTGCTCCAGTCCTTCGAGTTTTCCAAGTTCGGTGGTAATTTCTTCTGCCGAGTCGGCCATAGCCTGCATAATGTCATCCGCATCGACCACGGTCCCTTCACGCGATTTCATTTTGCCTTCGGGCAATTCTACCATTCCGTATGAGAGGTGGTGACAGTTTTTGGCCCATTCGTACCCGATTTTTTGAAGGATCAAAAAGAGCACTTTGAAGTGATATTCTTGCTCGTTACCCACGGTGTACACCATCTGCGTAACGTCGGGAAAATCTTGGTAGCGCAAAATGGCCGTACCGATATCCTGAGTCATGTAGACTGCGGTTCCATCTTTCCTAAGCAATAGTTTTTCGTCCAATCCATCGGCAGTCAGATCGGCCCATACTGAGCCGTCTTCGCGTTGGGTAAACACACCATCCTTTACTCCTTTGAGCGCCTCGTCCTTTCCTTTCATCCAGGTTTGGCTTTCGTAATAAAGCTTGTCAAAGTCGACCCCCATGCGGTGATACGTCTTTTCGAATCCTTTGTAAACCCAACCGTTCATTTTTTCCCAAAGTGCATAGACTTCGGGATCTTTCTCCTCCCACTTGAGCAAAGTCTCGCGAGCTTCTTGCATGATCGGTGCCGCGGCTTCAGCCTCCTCCTTGGACATTCCTTTGTCCATAGCCTCGGCAACTTGTTTTTTCAACTCTTGATCGAAACGCACATAGTATTTTCCTACCAAATGGTCTCCTTTCATGCCCGCTGATTCGGGAGTTTCCCCTTCGCCGAACTTCTCCCAAGCCACCATCGACTTGCAGATGTGGATGCCGCGATCATTGATGATCTGCACTTTTTTTACATCGTGTCCGGCAGCTTCCAAAATCTCAGCTACGGAGTAGCCCAAGAAATTATTTCGGAGGTGCCCCAAGTGAAGAGGCTTGTTGGTATTGGGTGAAGAATACTCGACGATGACCATTCCCTTGCTGCCTTTTTCGGCAGAACCGTAATCCTTCTTTTGACTAGCTGAGAGCAGGTTTTCGACCCAGAACTGAGAAGTAAAGGTGAGGTTAAGAAATCCTTTTACGACTCCGTAAGACTCGACCTCAGTCATTCTCGATTGGAGGTATTCTCCCAAAGCGCTTCCCGTCTCTTCGGGCGATTTTTTAGCGTATCGCACCAATGGAAAAGTTACGACGGTCAATTCGCCTTCAAATTCCTTACGGGTAGGCTGCACCTGAATCTCTTCCTGCGAGACATCAACATCAAACAGAGCTTTCACTCCTTCGGCGCACATCGCCGCGAGGTAATTCTCAATCATTTTTTTCGCTTTTCGGTAAAAATACTTCGGCCATCATACAGCGGGCACTTCCGCCGCCGAGGGCTTCGATGGTATCCAATGAGCTGTGAATAATGGTGGCGTGTTTTTCGATGGCTTCTATTTGGTCGGGACGCAGACTTGAATAGGCAGCAGTGCTCATCACCAAAAACTCCTTTCCCTCCTTATTGGCAACATTGAGCATATTTCCTGCAAAGTGCTCTTTCTGGGCTTCGGAAATCTCGATGATTTTCTTACCCGTCCTCTTTAAAGATTCAAGCACATCTTTTCTCTCCGTTTTGTCGTCGATGCAGTTCAGACAGATTACACTGAAATTGCCACCCAGACACATCATCACGTTGGTGTGGTAAATCGGCAATCGCTCGCCGTTGACGGTCTGATTTGCCGTAAAGGCAACGTATTCGTAATCGAACCTTTCGCACCAAGTTTCCAATACAGTGACGTCTGTTCTCATACTGATGGCGGCATAGGCTATTCTATTCTCGCGATCGAGAATCATACTTCCTGTGCCTTCTAAAAAAATCCCCTCAGATTCGAATCCACTAAAATCTTCGATCATCTCTACGTGAAACCCGAAGTCATCAGCCAACAGTTCGAACATTTCCTCACGGCGTTCACCACGGCGGTTTTCGGCATACATGGGGTACGTGGCTATTCTACCGTCTGAGTGAAAAGACACCCAGTTATTCGGGAAAATTGAATCGGGCGTTGAAGGAAATTCATCGTCTTGAAAAACGACTACATCGACACCGTGATCGCGCAATTTTTCGACGAAAGTGTCAAACTCTGCAATGGCTTGTTCGTTGGCCTTAGCCGAATCTAAGCCATCGAGGACTTTTTGATAATAATTGTTCTTTGCCGTCTCTTCGTTAAACCGAAAATTGATCGGGCGCACCATCATAATGGTAGACGTAATTTGCTTACTCATGATCTTCTTCTTAATGGCATGGTCGAGCAGCGCAGCAATCCTTCCTGCTTGCTTATTTCACTGTAAGGTATGGCTTCCACGGTAAAACCCATTTCTCTCAAAATCGAATTTAATCTATCAAATTTATTTTCAGAAACAATCACTGTGGGTGAGATGGAGAAAACGTTGCTGTTCATATTGTACATCTCCTCCCGATCAATTTCGATGATATTCTCTTTGCCAAAAAAGTCGACGAGAAAATCAACGTCTCTCTGATGTTTGAATCCTCCCTGGAATAGAATTGCTTTGTCTTTGCCCACAGGCTGAAAACAACAATCCAAGTGGAGTGCATTCTGCCGAGGGTCCGTGTCGGATTTATTCAATTCGAAGGCATGAACTTCCCACTCTTTGAACTGATTGACCAGAAAGTCTACTCCTTCTTGATTCGTTCTACTCACTTCGTAATTTCCAAAATCTTCAGGCTTGGAATAGCCAACGAAAATATGCCCGTTCCATGGCATCACATCGCCTCCTTCGGCTCTGGCACCTTCGGGCATTTTTATGATCTGACTTTTGTCTATTTGATCAATTAAGTAATGTGCGGCTTGCGCCTCATCTCTTCTGTCGTGTAAAATATTGGGAATGATGAGTTGATCTCCAATGACAAAAAAGATGTCACGCGAGAAGATTTGATTTACATCGGCCAATACCTCAGGCCGATAGACATCGACGCCGTACTTTTTGAGCACATTTTCAAACGCGGTCATTTCTTTAACCATGTCTTCTTCCTTCGGGTATTCACCCTTTTCGATGAAGTACTTAGACTTTGGGTCGTATGCTTCTTCTGCAGAAGGCACAGGACCAAGAGACTTGGCTGTTCCGAGCAGGACAGCTTCGAGCTCATCGGTCTCATTATTAATTTTCAGCTTAAACATGTAGGTGGTGTTGAGGCGGCAAAGGTAGATAACGGAATGAATTTTCAAGCTCTTGACCCGACAATGAGAAAAGGCTTTTGAAACTTTAACCTGAAGTGTCCGTAATGACAGAAGTTTAACTCATTAGACTCATCTAATTTCCAAACTCGTGAAGCCTTTTCAACCCCTTCAATCTAGATTTTCAAAATTTGTTCTTATAGGAGTATGGTCCGCACCCGTGATAATCATGCTTTTGCTCGTAACGGCGTGCTCCCAAATTTCGAATAACGTTTTCGATTCGAAGCCTTCAGAGGGAATTATTAAATACAAAATTTCTTTTCCAGATGTATCAGACGAGAGCATTACGGCCACACTTTTGCCCGATCAAATGACTTACGCCTTTACTCCTTCATCGTTTGCTTCGAATTTCGAAACTGCGGGAGGTGTTTTCAAAAATAGAATTGTAGCCAATCGCGACACGCGCACGGTGGACCATCAACTGAAAGTTTTTCGAAAGAAAATTGAAACTAAAATGCAAGAGACGGACGTCATTCAGATGCTCGCAGATTACCCGAAATCGGCTATCATTCGAACCAATCAGACGGATACAATCGCAGGCTTCCACTGTAAAAAAGCGTTGATCGTTTTTGAGGAAATGGGAAAAAAAGAAATTGAAGTTTATTACACCAATCAAATAGAAATGGACTCGCCAAATTGGTGCACGCAGTACCACGAAATAGAAGGTGTACTGATGGCTTACGAAATAGTAGAGTTTGGGATTCGAATGAGATTGGAAGCCGAAGAAGTGAAAACCCCATTAGAAGATTTGCAAATGCTTCAAGCTGAAGCGGAATATTCAGAAATCACCAAGGAAATGATGGATATCGAGCTTGAGCAACTTGTTCAAACTTTCGAATTATGATGAAATTTTTCCTTTCTGTTTTTTGTCTGTTTATCTTTTCTATTCCAACCTTCTCACAATTTGAGGGTGTAGTTATATACGACGTCACTTACGAGGCCATTGATGAAAGCAAGCGAGAAATGCTTTCCATGCTTCCTAAAAAAAGTCTCCTTTACGTCAAGGGTGAGCAATCTCTGTTTGAACAAACGGTCGCCGGCGGCGGAAAACAATCTTTCTACATAGATGCGGGTAAAGGATCGGGTACCTTGGTGATGCAATTCCTAGGGCAGGCTTATAAAGTAGATATGACTCAAGAGGAAATCGAATCGTTGAAAAAAGCAAAAAAATTGGGGATCACGATGACTGAAAATAAAGAAACCATCGCGGGATACTCTTGCCATTCAGCTTTAGCTATTTCAGATTCGGATACTCTGAACGTACTTTTTTCCACTGATTTAGTTACAACGTCGCATATCCCACCATTTGCCGATGTAGACGGTATTCCGCTAAAATATGAATTGATCAGAGGCGGGGTAAAGATGACCTATACCGCCACCGAAGTAAAACAAGCTTCGCTAGAGGAATCCACATTTAAATCGGAGTCCGGTATTAAATCGATGGAATTTTCAGACTTCGCGAAGTCATTCGCCATTGTGCAGTAATGACACTGTTGGCCACCAAAGACTGATTTTCAAGACAACGTTAGTTATACCAAAGTTTTACTTGAGTAGCTCCTTGTCCGTAGCGAGAATAATCCGCATCTTCAAAACTGCAGTTCGACAGTGATTTGAGCCTTTTTCGCAACTCATTTCTCAACCTCCCTTTCCCGATTCCATGAATATAAACCACCTTGGTTAACTTTCTGCGTTTGGCTTCCGCCAGCGTTTTTTCGAAATGCTTCAACTGGACCATCACCATATCGTGATTGGAAAGATTTCTAGTATGATCAACCACCATGTGAATATGCAAGTCGACTTCCATAAAGGCAACCCTTCCCTCTACCATCCTGTAGCCGTCGGTTTCATCAGTTTGGTGAACGAATCGTTTCGAATCTTTATCCAGTTCAGTAAGTTTTGGCTGCCAGTCCACCTTTAGCACCAATTCATTTTCCGGAAAGGAAAAAGTAAAGCCATCCTCATCCTCCACCAATACCAGAAATTCTTCATATCCCACTACCGTTCCACCCCCGACTTCATTTAAGAATTCTACTCGATTACCCTTTTCGAATTTCATTCGTCTAGTTGTATAAGTTGGTGCTTCATTCAAAATGCTAATTTCGCAACCTCATTCAGTTTTCCATGAAATCCACCCTGATTTATCGCGTTTTATTCGGAATCGCAGTCTGTTTCTCCTTATATGCCTTGGCTTACGCCAAACCGCTTGAAGCAGGCAAAGAGAAGACCGCTGTCATTGGCTTTTACAATGTTGAAAATCTTTTCGACACCATTGATGATCCCTTAAAGAAGGACGATGAATATTCGCCTGACTCCGCAAAAGGATGGAATAGCGAGCGCTACCAACGGAAATTAGATATGTTGAGTGAAGTCATCGCCTCCATGGCTAGTGGGTCCAGCCCCGCGATTATCGGACTATGCGAAGTTGAAAACATCGATGTATTGCACGATCTCTCAGCTAACGCACAAATTAAAAAAGCCAAATACGAACCCATACTCATTGAAGGCCCCGATCAGCGAGGTATAGACGTAGCGCTGCTCTATTCCAAAAAGCAATTCAAACCAATCTCCAGTGCTTCCTACCGCATTGATCTCGGATCCGATGAACGCCCTACGCGCGATATACTTCACGTAAGAGGAAAACTCAAAGGAGGGCCAAACGTCCACGTCTTTGTAAATCACTGGCCGTCGCGCTACGGAGGAGCGGAAAAGAGCGAGCCGAAGAGAATTGCCGCGGCCCGGGTTTTGGCGGCAAAAACGGATAGCATTCATAAGCTATATCCGGATGAGGGGATTATTTGCATGGGAGATTTCAACGACTACCCCGACAACCGTTCGTTGACAGAAATTCTTCCAACGGGAGAGAAGGGAATATTCGTGAATTTGATGAAGGGTTTGAAAGAAGCAAAAAGAGGTTCTTACAATTACCGCGGAGATTGGGATTTCCTTGATCAAATAATTGTGTCTCGCTCGCTAATCGATGGAAATCTTCCCGATATCCTAAGTGGAAGCACGGCGCCGTTCTTCACCGACAGTATGGTATATACCCATCCAAAGTATGGAGATGTGAAGCCTAAGAGAACGTATGGAGGCCCTGAATATCAAGGTGGATACAGCGACCACCTGCCTGTTTATACCATTTTGAGCTACTAGAAATAGAGCCAGTGCCACTGCGATTGCCCCTGACTAAACTCCAGAGTCGGGGCGGGAACTTTAAGAATGGCAAAAGTGGAAAAGACAGTATTCAAGAATCTGGATTTGGTCTTTATTTTCGTAAGATCCACATCCAAACTCAAATAGTACTGACGATAAGCGGTGACCTGTGGCAAGGCTTCGCCACCCTCGTTAAAATCGGGATTGGCGGTTCCTCCCAGCATATTCTGTCCACCGTATCCGAAAGATAAACAGAGCCAATCCGGAATAATCTTTTCGTCAATGAAAAACGATCCCGGCGAAACAGATAGCCAAACCGTTTGACCATTGTAATCTTTGAAAATCTTCTCCAAATTCCCGGACCCCAGCAGCTCGGGTCTATATTCAGCCAAACTCGACTCGGAGTAAGAGAATTTGAGCATCATTCTTTGTTCTTGCCAAAGCAACTCTTGGCCGACAAAAAGTCCTGCTCCCGAGACATTGGCTCCAAAATCCGCCCAACTGAACCCCCACCCTTTTGAGTATGCGTCAAACACCTCCACATTGGTAAGAAACAAGAGGCTCACTCCGCTGCTCCACCACATGCTTTTTCTTTTCTCTAAACCGGTCCAACGCAGAATGTCATAGCCATAGCGAGAAATCTGATAGGCCGTAAGTGCATGCCCTGCTTTGTCCATACCGAGCCATTGCTTCGAGTCATCAAAAAATCGAAATGAAGTAGACTCATAGTCGGAGTACCACATCCCGTAAAGAGCGGTCATGCCGGCGGCATAGGTCCCCCCCGCTGAAATTGCAACGGCATTGAGCCTTTTGCGATTTAAGGTATCCGGGGTGTAGCTTTCTTGCGCCCATATACCTTGACTCAATAGCCAAATGCAAAGGGATGCTGAAAAGAGTCGAGTCCTAAATCCGGCATTAATGTTTTCGAAAGAGCTCATGGTTAAACGGCAACTGTTCATCTTAGAGAGAATCACCTGAGGTTGCTTTTTATTCGGCGTTTTGCTTGAATACCAAAGGTAGTTGATAGTTTAACCCGGGTCGAGTTTGATTGTGCGTTTTGTTTCAATTATTGGATTTTCTACTTCCTGAAAAACTTTCTAAACCGATCATTAAGCACAAAAGCGTAGATGACCGAAAATCTTGTAGCGAAGATTAAATTCCGTTAACACTCTCCTGTTAAAATACGGCCACACCCTTTTCCGTTTCAATGGTTCATACCGTTTATCTTTGATAGTTGATCCCGTCCGAAACGACGACTGAACACATGGCAAAAAAAAATAGGACTAAACCCAAAACCGCAACCAAAGCGAAAACTACTTCAAGCAGGAAGGTTAATCTCAAGGCGATGCTATCTGACCGCAGAGTGAAAAGAGTCAGCGGCTTGTTCTTGTTTTTCTCTTGTATTTACCTCCTGATCGCATTTACGGCTTTCATGTTTACCTGGAAAGAAGATCAATCGCTACTGTCTGAAAACTGGTGGGTGGTGCTTCGCGAAGGAAATTACGAAGCTGAAAATTGGTTAGGTCCCCTCGGCGCCATGATGGGGCATCTCTTTATCTACGAGTGGTTCGGAGTGATGAGTTTCTTTTTTGTCTTCCTGCTTTTCCTGTATGGATTCAAGGTGTTGTTTGGAAAAGGCATTCTGCCCGTTTGGAAAGCTACACTCGCCACGGTGGTGGCAATGCTTGTATTTTCCCCTGTATTTGCCTTTTTGTTCGACGCACCCAATTATCAAATTCTCGGTGGTCGATACGGCTTTGAATTGAACCATATTCTCGCAGGAAAAGTTGGGACAATTGGAACCGGATTTTTACTTCTCTTTGTCGCAGCCGGGTATATTGCGGTAGTGTTCAACCCTTCGTTCGCATTTTTGGGCAGTTGGTTTACTGTGGCTTCCGCCAAAATGAGCTCACTTTTTGATTCTGTCGGGAGCAAAATGCAGAAATCGGCTTATGAATCCGAAGAAGACATAGATAAAAGCAAGCACTTTGAGGATACCATAGGCGACATGGATAACTTCAAAGAAACAAGTGCAGCCGACTTGGCTATGGCTGATTTGGATGAGGAGGAAGAGGACACTCCAACCCAAAAGATAGAAACGGATAAAAAGAAAGATGGTCAGGCTTTAGAATTGCAAGTCAATGAAGAGCCTGCTACCTCAGAGTTTGAAGATTTTGAAAAAGTAGAGAGCAAGCCACTGCCACCAAAAGAAAGTAAAGAAGAATTTACCGTAGAGGCTCCTAAGGAAGAGAAAGCTCTTTCTGACAGGGAGGTAAATCAGAAAGTGAAGGATTTTGGGGAATACGATCCCACCTTAGACCTATCGAACTTTCAAATGCCGCGTATTGACCTCTTAGAGGATCATGGAAGTGGTAAAGTGACGGTGAGCAAGGAGGAACTCGATGCCAATAAAGACAAGATCGTCACCACACTGTCCCATTATAAAATTGGTATTGAAAAAATTAAAGCGACCATCGGACCAACCGTTACGCTTTATGAAATCGTACCCGAGCCCGGTGTACGAATTTCGAAAATCAGGAATCTCGAAGACGACATTGCCTTAAGTCTTGCTGCCTTGGGAATACGAATCATTGCGCCAATTCCCGGCAAGGGAACGATTGGAATTGAAGTACCAAATAGCAATCCCGATACGGTTTCGATGCGATCTATCATTGCATCGGAAAAATTTCAGAACACCAAGTTTGAATTACCCGTGGCTCTCGGAAAAACAATCAGCAATGAGACTTTTGTAGCTGACTTGTCCAAGATGCCTCACCTATTGATGGCAGGAGCCACCGGTCAAGGAAAGTCGGTAGGGCTGAATGCCATTTTGGTATCGCTTCTCTACAAGAAGCACCCTTCGCAAATTAAGTTCGTACTGGTAGACCCCAAGAAGGTGGAACTTACCCTTTTCAATAAAATTGAGCGACATTACCTGGCCAAGCTTCCCGACGAAGAGGAATCCATCATCACCGATACGGCGAAGGTGGTAAAAACATTGAATTCTCTTTGTATTGAGATGGATGACCGCTATGAACTGTTGAAAAATGCGGGAGTCCGCAATTTAAAAGAGTATAACGCAAAATTCGTTCAGCGCCGATTAAATCCCGAGGAAGGACATAAATACTTGCCTTACATCGTACTGGTGATTGATGAGTTTGCCGACCTGATCATGACGGCAGGTAAAGAAGTAGAAACACCAATAGCACGTTTGGCGCAGCTAGCCAGAGCGATTGGTATTCACCTCATCATTGCTACGCAAAGACCATCGGTGAATATTATTACCGGGGTTATCAAAGCCAACTTTCCCGCACGAATTGCCTTTAGGGTATCCTCAAAAATCGACTCGCGTACCATTCTCGATGCAGGTGGTGCCGATCAATTGATTGGTCGCGGTGACATGTTGCTTTCAACGGGAAATGACGTTATTCGCATACAATGTGGATTCGTAGACACACCCGAAGTAGATGAAATAACCGAATTTATCGGAAATCAACGCGGATATCCATCGGCCTTCGACCTGCCCGAATACATCGGTGATGATGAAGGAGGAAATCTCGACATCGACATAGCGGATCGCGATGCGATGTTTGAGGACGCCGCAAGGCTGCTCGTGGCGACTCAGCAGGGTTCTACCTCACTTATTCAACGAAAGATGAAATTGGGCTACAACCGAGCGGGTCGTATTGTAGACCAACTCGAGGCCGCAGGAATAGTAGGCCCATTTGAAGGAAGCAAGGCCAGGCAGGTTTTGATTCCAGACGAATACAGTTTGGAACAGTTGTTGAAAGCTGAGTCTGAAAATGTCGAAAACTAGATTGATGAGAAATATACTTAAAGTAACGGCTACCCTATTGATTGCAGTAGTAGCGATAAGCGTACAAGCTCAAGATGCCAAAGCAAAAGCAATCCTAGACGAGCTTAGCGATAAGACGAGAAAGTATCCCACCATAACCAGCGAGTTCACCTTTACCTTAGAGGACAAAGCTGCCGACGTGAATCAAGAACAAAAAGGTTCACTCAAAATGAAAGGAAAGAAATACAACATCATTCTTGGGGACAATCATATCTTTTCCGATGGGGACACGAGATGGACTTACAGCGAAGAGATGAACGAAGTATACATCGACTTTACAGATACCGGAGACGAGGTATTAAACCCAAGCGATGTGTACACTATTTGGGAATCGGGGTTCAAGCAGTATTACAAAGCAGAGGAAACCATCGACGGCAGGGAAACCCATATCATTAAGCTCGTTCCGGTAGATGCTGAAGACAAAGACTACCACACTATTTTAGTTTACATCGACAAATCCAAAATGGAGGTGAATCGAATAGAAATCAAAGGAAAGCAAGGTGTTGATTACACGTATGCCGTGCAGTCGTTCAAGACGGACGCCGACTACAGTGATGCCACATTTGTTTTTGACCCGACTGATTATCCGGGAGTAGATGAAATTGACAATCGTTGATCAATTACGTTTGATATCCCTCAAACGAAGGAATGGATACAGAGCCCAATTGCCATGTCAATTGGGTTTTTTCATGGTCAATTCCGGTGGTTCTTCAGAAGAATATTTCCCGAAAAGTTTTTACCCCTTTTAGCAAAAACGACACGCTTTCAGAGCGCAATTCTTAGGCGAAATCTAGAGTTAGCATTGGCAGAACACGAAAAATCGCAAACCAATAGTAACGCTTAAATTCCTACATTATCCATAGCAGATTCGTAAATTTACCGTCTTGATTTAAGAAACTATGAGAAGATTTCTGATTGCCTTTTTGTTGATATCTGGTTTCGCTTCGCAAACGGCCCGAGCTCAATATCCCGAAGGTTTTATCGAAGAAGTGGCGTACGACGAGTTTACGCTTGCCGCAGGAATTTTATTCGCAGATACAAATCTGTCTGTGGTTTGGGAACTCAGCGGAAAGGTTTGGTTGATCTCAAACGATCAAATAGGAGATTCTCCCGTGATTGACATTTCAGAAGAAGTTGCTCTTTACGGAGACTTAGGAATGATTGGAGCGACTTTGGATCCGAATTTTATGGAAAATGGTTACATCTACCTTTTCTATTGCGCAGATACTCATTACTTACGATTCTTTGGCACGCCCGATTATGATCCGAACGCCAGTGAAAACAAGGTCTCAATGGGGAGGATCACGCGTTACACCATAGATCTCGAAAATTCTACCGTCGTTGATAATAGTCGAAAAATACTTTTAGGTGAAGAAATAGGAACGGGACTTCCCATCTGCGCTCCTGCTCACGGTGTGGGCCAATTGATGTTTGGAAACGATGGATCATTAATTGCATCGACGGGAGACGGCAACACTTGGGTAGGCTCACCTAATGGAGGCGGATTTAATGGAGAAGGACCACTTCCGCAGTATGCCAATGACAGTACTGCTCTGGATTACAACATCATAAAAGAAGAAGAACAACTTGGAGCTTTCAGAAGTCAATACATGAATGGGTTAAATGGTAAAGTTTTAAGAATCAATCCTGAAACGGGTGATGGTTTGCCCAATAATCCTTTCTATGATACGGATGACCCTTCAGCCCCTCGTTCCAAAGTTTGGGCCATGGGTTTCAGGAATCCCTACAGATTTTCGATTAAGCCAAATACGGGAGGAGGAGACATGGAGACCGGAAACCCGGGAACAATTGTCTTGGGTGATGTCGGAGATTGGGTTTGGGAAGAAGTAAATTTTATTTCAGATCCCGGGGGGAACTATGGGTGGCCAATTTTTCAGGGGCCCATGCGCTATTCGTACTATGCCAATAAAGCCACGAAAAATTTGAATGCGCCAAATCCGCTGAACTCGGCGACTTGCGATGAATACTTGAATTACCAAGATGTCTTGCAGCAGGAGAATTTTCAGCACGACTACTTCTTTCCAAATCCTTGTGATCCGTCAGCTACTATTGAAGAGGAGGTTACAACTTTTGTTCACCAGCGCCCCGCATTGAGTTTTGCTAATTCGGCTAATGAAAACAATGAGATTGTCCCTCTTATCGGCGCTGTTTCCTCTTTCGATGAAAATGGCGTTGCCAACTACACTTCAGTGGAAGATGCGGGTGTTACAGGATCAAACTTTACGGGAATCAGCGGCACCGGAGGAGTATTTATGGATGGAGATGCCATACCCGAGGAGTACCAAGGATGGTATACTTTGGCAGACTTCTCAGGTTGGTTGCGCGCGATCAAGTTTGACGAAACAAATCAGCCGCAAATAATTGAAACATGGAACAATTCAATTGGCCCCGTCATTCACATCACGCAAAGTCCTTATAATCAGTGTCTTTATGTGACCACAATCTCCCCGTCAGAAATCAAGAAAATTTGTTTTGGTGGAAACCTCAGACCAGTACTCGAGGTAACTCCCGATACAGTATACGGAGTTGGCACCCTTGTGGTAGAGATGGACGCTTCAGAAAGTTATGACCCTGAAGGGGAGGATTTAACTTTTACTTGGACTTTTGATGATGGCTCGGAAATGAGCGGAGAAATCATTACCAAGACTTTCGAACCCGAAAGTGGAGCGATTGACACGGAAAGCGTTCTACTCAGAGTAGAGGATGCATCGGGAGCCGCTTCAGAACAGCTTATTCACGTTTCCCTAAACAATACGCCACCCAAAGTGGATCTTGCCAGCATCATTGAAGGAGAACTGTATTCCACTTTTAGCCCTACCGTGTTTGACCTGATTGCGGATGTTACGGATGATGAAAGCAATGCATCAGAAATCACCTATGATTGGACACATATCCTTCATCACAATACTCATTTTCACAACTTGGACGTTCTGTCGGGCAATGGGGAAAAACTCACCATTTTTCCAACAGGGTGCAATCCTTTTGAAACGTATTGGTATGAAATTGTGGTTAAAGTGACTGACCCGGGAGGCCTTACCGCAACTGACTCCAGAAACATTTATCCAGATTGTGAAGAAACGCCGGGCAACGGTGATGGCAGCGAAGAGATAACTATCTCACCAAACCCCGTCGAAAGCGCAATAACCGTAACATCTCAATCTTCATTTTCTCAGGAAATGGCGTATCGCATTTTTGATCCTGCAGGAAATCTCGTCAGAGATGATAAATTATTCATCTACAACAACAGGAGTTTTTTCAGGATTGGAGTGGAAGAGTTACAAAACGGAGTTTACATTTTGGAGATCAAGCATCTGGGTAAAAATCACCGAATCCGTTTCGTGAAGCTTTAATCGTTTGTTTTTCTAGGATCAAGTCTATCGTCTTCATCCTCCAGCTCCTTTAATTTATTCGCTGCAATAAAAGAAGTAGTCAGCTCGGTGAGCATATTGCTTGCCGCGCTTGGGTTGTTTGGAAGAAGGATAAGGCTGCTTCTACTTTTCTCACTCACAGACTGCAACGTATCATAATGTTGAGTGACTACGATGAGCGCTGAGGCTTCTTGAGAATTGATACCAACCTTATTTAAGACATTAACAGAGTCTTCCAGACCACGGGCTATTTCTCTTCGTTGATCTGCTATCCCCTGCCCCTGTAATCTCTTGCTTTCGGCTTCAGCGGTTGCCTTTGCTACAATTCTGATTCTTTCCGCTTCGCCCTCGTACTCCGCAGCCGTTCTTTGCCTTTCTGCGGCGTTAATGCGGTTCATCGCAACTTTCACTTCTTCTGCCGGGTCAATGTCTGTCACCAATGCCTTAATTATGCCGTATCCATACTCATTCATGGCCTGCTCCAGTTCTCGCTTTATCGCAATGGCTATGTCGTCTTTTTTCTCAAAAACATCATCCAACCTTAATTTGGGCACTTCTGCTCGAACGGTATCAAAGACGTAAGAAGTAATTTGATCATTCGGGTTCTGAAGTCGGTAGAATGCATCGTAAATCTTATCCTGTAGCACGAGGTACTGAACTGATACTTTCATTTTGACAAAAACGTCATCCTTGGTTTTGGTTTCTACATTCACATCCAATTGTTGGATCCTAAGATTAATTCGTCCCGCTATTCGATCGACGAAAGGAATGCGCAGTTGAATTCCAGAATTCCTAACGCTGTGAAACCTCCCGAATCTTTCAACTAAGGCAGCTGTCTGCTGCTTTACGGTAAAAACTCCGAGGAGTAGCAATACTAAAAGGACTGCTATAATAATTGGTGTTGCCATTGTTCTGCTTTTTGTTCAGCGCAAGATAAGTATTACCCCGGTATCTTCATTTACTCAATGTAGGTTAGATATTTTCGACGTATTGCGAAATTTAACGCACGAAAACTTGCTAAATACCAATAAGAGTAAGATATTTGAAAGAACTGATCAAACACCAATCACATGATGAAACACTTATTCCAACCAGTCGCGATTTTCCTTGCTTTTTTCTTTGGAAGCGCGGCATTCGCACAAGAATGTTCCAATTACAAACTCTATTACACGCATGAGGCCGCCGGTGATGACGGTTATGCTTTGATAGAGGTTGATTTAAACGAAGGACTAGCTTCACTTAACGTATTAGAAGAAAACATTGGGGAGGCTCACATTGCTTTATCTCCTGACGGAGGTTTTATCTATGTTTTAGGAAATGATCTTAGGATTTACGATGTTGGTTTGGGAACATTGTCTGACCCCATTGCTATTCAGACGGAAGATGGAGCAACCTTAACAGGATTCCCGAGTGCTGTATGCGATGCCAATGGCATTCTTTACGGAGGCCACTCAGGAACGGACCAAGTATACACCATTGATCTAGACGGAACGGCAACTGCTTTCGGTCCAAGCGTAGATGTAAATGGAGGAGACTTAATATTTGTAGGAGAAGACCTTTGGACAATCAACAGAGGTTCAAATGTCTTTACAAAAGTGCTGACGGGTGATACATTCTCCGTTGACGTAAACGAAATTAACGGAGCTGCTGTTTTGGCAAATGGAAATGTCATCGTGGCAGACGGAAACGGTGAAGGTTTATTCAAAGAAATAGATCTCTCAGATGCCAGCGTCGTTGCTGAGTATGAATCGGGTCTGGCGCTGTTTAACGGAGACTTTGCGGGAGGATGTTTGGATAATAATCCCGATGGTGCCGCGTGCGATGACTTCAGCATATTTTATGCTAACCATGGTCCCGGCATAGATGGAACGGATATTTACAACGTGGAGATCAGTGGTGGAATGGCTGACTTGAGCATTGAAAATAACTTGCCCTATGAAGCACATATTGCTTACCAAGAAGATGCATCAATCCTGCTTTTGGTAAATGCGAATGGTAACTTCATTGATTTTTATGATCCCTCGACGGCATCTATCGAATCTCAGTTGTCATTGGAAGACGGTCTCGACCAAATTTACGCAGTAGTGTACAACGCGGGTGACGAGAAATTATACGTGGGTGATGATGGTGACAATGCAATTTACGCCATTGATTTATCCGATGGCTCCTACGAATTTGTTGCTGATGCTCCCATACAAGGGGGAGATTTAGTTTTGATTGACGGAGAACTCTTCGTGGCTACTCGCCAAGGAGATGAGTTGAGAAAAGTCGTGGGAAATACAACGGAATTCGTAAGCAATATTCCCGTCGAAGTGAATGGCGCTTCAGCAGATTCGAATAACAATATTTTACTGTCCAATTTTGGGAGCAATGTCTTTACGATCGTAGACACAGATGGAAATGAAATTGAGGGACTGCAAGTTATGCTCGACGGAGAACCTTTTACTACAAGCAACGGAGATTTAGCCGGAGGATGCAATGACAGTGACGGAGAAGAAGTATGCCTGGAATACGCGGTTTACCTTATCAACAACCCCGAAGAAGGAGGATCAACTCTTTACAAAGTAAACATCGCAGGTGGAGCGGCAACATTAGAAGTAGAGGCCGAATTTGAACACGGTGCTCACATTGCTCTGGGTAACGAAGGACAAATCTATTTAGTGGCGGCTCTTCAAGGAAAGTACAGTGTATATGATCCTTCTTCTAATACAATGAGCGCTCCTATTCAAATTACTTTTAACGGCGAGCCTGTAAACGGAACGCCTCAAGCGGTGGTAGATCCTGAAACGGGTGACCTCTACGTGGCTTCAGTGGTTGACGGTGCGGTTTACCAAGTGAATCCCGCAACAGGAGAAGCTGAATTATTCGCATTGACAGGAGTGAGTGGAGGTGATTTGGTATTTACGCAAGACGGAGATCTTTGGATCACGAATCGATTCGATGATGTTTTCCTCAATCTTTCTGATGGCACGTCATCTTTCGAGCCAGGACTTTCAAATATCAATGGAGCTGCAATATTGGAAGATGGAACCATTATCGTCTCAAACGCCGGTAGTACTGAACTGAACTTGATCGATCCTTCTACGGGAATGCTCATGGAAACGTCATACGAGATCGATATTCTTCTGGAAAATGGAGATATGGCTGCGGGTTGTGTAGGAGGATTTACTGTAATAGAAGATTGTGATGATTTCAGGTACTTTTACATTGCAGACAACACTCCCGGATTCGCTCAAGGAACGGTATTCGAAGGATCTATTGAAGATGGAGAGTTTGTTCTTACGCAACTGTTTGAGTCAAACTTGGTAGCTCACCTCGCGGTAAACACTGATAACGGTAATTTCTACATAGCTAACGGAAGCATACTGAGAACATACAGCTACTCAGGAGTCATGATTAACGAAGTTTCTACAAATTCTATCGGTAATGTGACAGCGGCAGTTTACAATCCTTCAGATGGATTGGTCTATGTGGGAGATGCAGGCGATAATGAAATCTGGACGGTCAATGCAATAAATGGTGACGTAAGTCTCGTTGCTGAAGATGTTCCCGTGCAAGGTGGAGACTTGTTTTTAGATGAGTTGGGTAATCTTTACCTCATCGAGCGAAATAATGACTCACCATCTAAACTTTATAAAATAGAAGATGGTGCAGCAATTTTTGTAGCAGACCTTATTAATTCTGTTAATGGTGGAGCAAGAAGCGCAGAGGGCGGATTGATCGTTGCAGAGGGAGATAATTCAAATAGTTTCTATCTGTATGACATCGATGGTGGAAATGAGATGATGCTTGCAGCTGTTCTGGATGGAAGCCCCTTCCCTGTTGTAGATGGGGATATGGCTTCAGGATGCTTTGACAATACGGTATTCTTCGAACCGGAAGAGGTGGTTGTGGCAGCTGAAAACGTTCCGGCACTCATTAATACTTATCCAAACCCAACTCAAGGAATTTCAAATATCAACTTTGAAGTTATGCACGACGGGTTCACCTCCATCGAGTTGGTTGACTTGAATGGTCGAACACAGCAAGTAGTATTTAGTCAAGAAGCTTTTACAGGCCAGAAATACAGCCTTCAAATTCAAGCTGCTGACCTTCCCGATGGCATCTATATTTACAAGTTGACCACCAACCAAGGTGTTGTAACGAAGAAATTGATGATCAACAAGAATTAAATAACAGAACATAAATAGCTAAATCCCACCCATTGCGGGTGGGATTTTTTTATTACACAAAGGCAAAACTAAAGCGTACCTTTGCAGCCAATTTTAGAAATACTCTAGTATGAGTTCAATTAGAAACATTGCCATTATTGCCCACGTTGACCACGGAAAGACAACCCTAGTTGACAAAATGATCCAGCTGGGTCAAATCTTTGGAGAGCATGAGAAACCGGGAGATCTTATCATGGACAACAACGATCTTGAGAGAGAGCGAGGAATAACCATTTTGGCGAAGAATGTCTCCGTTATTTATAAAGACTACAAAATAAATATCATCGATACCCCCGGTCACAGTGATTTTGGCGGTGAAGTGGAACGGGTGATGAATATGGCCGACGGAGTTCTACTTTTAGTCGATGCCTTTGAAGGACCAATGCCTCAAACCCGCTTTGTATTAGAAAAAGCTTTGACCGCAGGGCTTAAGCCAATTGTGGTGGTAAATAAAGTTGACAAAGAAAATTGCACGCCCGACGAAGTTCATGAAGCCGTTTTCGATTTAATGTTCGACTTGGGAGCAACCGAGGAGCAACTTGACTTTCAGACAGTTTATGGAAGTGCCAAAAACAATTGGATGAGCGAGGATTGGCAGAAGCCCACTGACAACATCACACCCCTCATGGATATGATTATCAAAGAAATACCTGAACCTCACGTGGAGGAAGGCCCATTTCAGATGTTGATTACATCCTTAGACTTTTCGCCATATGTGGGTAGAATAGCTGTAGGAAAGGTAAAACGAGGTACAATCAAAGCCAATCAAAAAATTGCTCTTCTGAAAAGAGATGGCACGGCACCGAAAGGAAACGTGAAGGAAGTCTATGTTTTTGAGGGCCTTCAAAAGAGAAAAGTACCGGAAGTATTTTCAGGTGATATTTGTGCTCTGGCGGGTATTGAGAATTTTGAAATCGGTGATACCGTTTCTGACGCAGATCAACAAGAAGCGCTTCCTACGATTGATATCGACGAACCTACAATGAGTATGCTCTTTACTATAAATGATTCACCTTTCTTTGGTAAAGAGGGAAAATATGTAACGTCCAATCACCTGAAAGAGCGATTGAAAAAAGAGCTTGAAAAGAATTTGGCACTCAAGGTTGAGCCAGCCGAAAAGGGTGATTCATTCAGAGTTTTTGGGAGAGGTGTTCTCCACATCTCGGTTCTAGTTGAAACGATGAGAAGAGAAGGGTATGAACTACAAATAGGTCAGCCACGCGTAATCATCAAAGAAATAGACGGAGTAAAATGTGAGCCGATGGAAGATTTGCGAATTGACTTACCGGATGAATACTCTGGAAAGGCAATAGAGCAAGTGAATTTCCGCAAAGGTGAAATGACCTCCATGACTCCAAAAGGAGACCGAATGATATTGGAATTTAAAATTCCTTCGCGCGGAATCATCGGATTGAGGACCTTTTTAATGACCGCTACGTCAGGGGAAGCCATAATGACTCACCGCTTTACCGGTTTCGAGCCAATGAAGGGAGAAATTGGTGGACGACAAAACGGATCGTTGATTAGCATGGAGCTTGGAAAGGCTATCCCTTATTCACTCAACAACCTTCAGGATAGAGGAAAGTTCTTCGTCGATCCAAATGAGGAAATCTACGAAGGACAGGTTATCGGCGAAAATACACGCCCTGGAGACTTGACGATCAACGTAACAAAGACAAAGAAAATGTCGAATATGCGTAGCTCCGGTGCCGACGACAAGATGAAAATAGCACCCCCCATCAAGTTCTCATTGGAAGAAGCTTTGGAATACATTCAGGCAGATGAATATGTAGAGGCAACTCCGCTATCGTTGAGAATACGAAAGGTTCATTTAAAAGAGCACGACCGAAAAAGATCAGGAAAGGCTTTTGCCTAAGTCTCGATAGAGGGGGTGTAGTCCTCAGGTGTTTTTCCGAAAGTCCAGGAGACGGCCTCCTCGACACTGGACATTCCCGGAGGCACACATAAAAAATAGATCCTCCCCGTTGAGGGACATACCACTTTTGCAAAATAGATGAAGTCGCCTGCGAGTTCATCTATTTTTTTTGTCCGATAGAGAACCAGCTCGTTTCCAAATCGATCGGTCTTTTTATCCAAATCCATCAGGCCCAATAGGCTTCCGAATTTCTCACTGCCAAGCTTTTCCTGATAACACCTTCGCACTTCGGCATTGGTTTCATTGAGAATGTCTGCAGCAGTTATTCTTTCAGGCTCGGTGATTAAGCTGAGTGGCACCTCTACCCCATTCCAGTAGGCTAGATGCGTCTTATCCGGCCAAGAAACCGCTGCATGCTCTTCGTGGTGCAATACTAGGTTATCATTTTTATGTATGTGTACTGGCTTTGGTACTAAAACCGTAAAGTCCCGAAAGAAAAAACCACTGAAAAGACCGTTATCAATTAGATTTGAATAGCTCGTTGGAATTGGGTTTTCGAAGCCAAACAACGCCGAGCAACTGCGGTAAAAATCAAGCCAATCTCTGTCTGCAAATGAGGGATGGGCAGCGAATTCTACCGAATCCAACCCCGTTTGCTTCAGCCGATTTTGAATACTTTTCTCTGTTACGTGGTAGACTGATTGTGAAAACTGGAAATTCAGATCTCGGAATAAGATATTTCTTACTTCTCGAAACTTATCTATACCGAGTGACTCTTTTAAATGCTCTTTGGCTGATTTTGCTCTTGAGAAAACCGAACGATCGATTTCTTTCCTGAGAGAAAAATGGTTCTTTCTCGAACCAAATGATGCGATCTGTTCATGCGTAGTCGAAAACCGCTTCCCAATGAGGTGATTCAAAAGGAAGCTAGCATCGATGGGGCCCTCAGCAATGAAAACCTCCGGCTTTTGCTCACCCAAAAATTCGGTATAAAACTCTTGGCAGGCAACTGAGAGCTCAATGCGGTCAACTCTCATGGAAAAGCCTTTTTCCAAAACACGAGTTTTGTGAGCATAGAGCTCGTTTGCCTCTTCTCTGGTGATATCCATCAGCTATGCTTTAATCCCTTACCGCTCGAATGGCTTTAGAGTACGGATTAAATTCGCGCTGCTTAATCACGCGATACTTTCCGGGTGGTATTGCGATTGGGTTGTGTTCTTGAGTCCACTCTCCGGAATCGATTAAAAGGTGTTCCAATACTGCTTCCTCTCTCACATCTATGTATTGTGTCACCAAACCTCCTCCACTCGTTGTCTCACTGTCTTCAGCTTTAAGAATATCAACTGCATCACCCTTTATAAAATGTCCGTGATTGCGGCCCTCTCCTCTCACCAAAAGACTTTCATTGGTGGCATTTCGATCCGGTAGTACATTCAATTTTTCGAGTAAAACATCTCCTTGTCTATACATGATATTTCCATTTTAAGTGAAAACACTTTAAACTTACAAAGGTTGATAGTCTGTACAAAGAATTCAAAATGGAAGAATATTTTTTTACTTGCCCTTATTGCCTTCAAGAAATATCTATGCTCATAGACATCTCAAT
>JGI12210J13797_10151044_pt1 | contig 24397 bp, 19 predicted proteins | sample ElkSlonscriptome_3_FD_13797 | JGI IMG/M metagenome (IMG submission 13797)
TGTAGTCGGTGAGTCTGCTCGTGACCGCATTTGGGTTGATCTTGTTCGCTTGCTTGCGGAGCAAGTTCGGCATATTGGACACGTCTTTGTGTCCGAGCATCAGGCCGAGTGCGCCGGAACCGAGACAAAAATCTGCAACAACTGTTTTCTGCTCTTCGCTATTGAGGGCTGCGCCCAGGTTGGCCGCGACGGTGGTCGTGCCGACACCGCCCTTGGCCCCAATGACACCAATTACCGTTGCGCCGTCGCCTGCATCCGTTTCGTCTGAGGCTTCGCCTGTGCTGCGCGCCAAAATGGACTTAACACGCGAGGCTAGCTCAGCCGGGTGGGTAGGCTTCGTTAAGTAGTCCTCGGCACCCAGCTCGAAGGCTTTCACCTTGTCGTCAATGAGCGTTTTGGCCGTGAACATGATAATGGGGATGTCTTGCGTACTTTGGTTCGACCTCAGCCGACGGGTGACTTCGTAGCCATCCATGTCGGGCATCATGACATCGAGGATAATCAGGTCTGGTTGTTCGCCTATCGCCTTGTTGACGACCTGCTTGCCCGCATTGGCAGCGATGACCTCATATCCATGACGTTGCAACATCAGTCCGATGAGCTTGAGGCTGTCTATGTCATCGTCAACGATTAGTATTTTCTCGGCCATTCGGGTCCAAACCTACACTATTTGCAGCCTATAATTGCTGGTCAGTTTAACATGAAAGAAAAAGCCGGACAAGCGAGGAGGGGTTGCGGGGTCGCTATAAATCGGCGGGGCTAGAAACTGCTTTCGCAGGTGGAATGTGGTATAGTGGCTACCAGAGATTTGATGAGGACACTAGGACAAAAAGGCTATGCAGACCGGCTCAAACGCTCAAGCGATGCTGACCCTGCCATTACAACAGGCCATCGCATCATCCGACCCGCAAGCTGCTATTGACGAAATATTGATGGGTTTGATGAAGGCTGTTGGCGCAATCGGCGTCAGCGCCTCTGTGTCCAGAGAGCCAGCATCAATGTGGTCTGTAGGGCGCACGCCAACCTGGGCCGAGCCGACTGTTCTAGCGGACTGGGCCACTAAGCTACCAGATGGCATCAGCAAAAACTCCGATTACCCCGAACAGACGAAGTTCCCAGCTTGTTATACGGTAAATCTGCCGGGCAAGGCACTGGTTTGCTTGTGGTTTAGGCAAGCAGATGGACAAATAGACGAAGAAGTCATCAGCGTTTTTAGCAGCGTATTTTACTTACTGGTTGACCGCTTTATTGCCCAGCAGAAGCAACAACTTGCCAGTGCATTAACCCAATCTATCCTTAGCAGCATTGCCGACCCGCTTTTGGTGCTCTCGGAGGAGCGCCGGTTGCTGATGATGAACCCAGCGGCGGAAATGGTCTTCCAAGTACCGGCTAGCGAGGCGGTTGGTAGGTCTCTGTCCGATGTGGTCAACGACGATAAATTGCTAGCGTTGGTAAATTCGCCGCCAGAGGATCATCGTCCGCCAGAGTGGTCGATTGTACTGGAGGATGAGGAATTTACTTTTCTACCACTGATGTCTGTTATTAAATCTGCGGACGATCAACCCAATGGGTGGGCATTGGCACTGCGGGATGTGTCTCGCTTCAAGCGTCTGAACCACAACCAGCAGGAGTTCATGCGTATTGTTTCACACGATCTGCGCTCCCCGTTGACATCTATGCAGGGCTTCGCAGATATGATTCGGATGGGTATGGTCGGGGAAGTGACGGATAAACAGGTTTACTTTGTCGATAAAATTCTCTCCGGCATCAATCAGATGACCGCTATTGTAGAGAACATTCAAGATGCTGGACGCTTCGACATTGAGACAGGTTTCTACGAGATGGAACGCCAGCAAGTCGACCTGAGCGATATGGCCGCGTCTATCGTCCAAAATCATATTATTCCTGCGGAAAAGCAAGAGCTTACGCTGGAGCTACGGGTCGATGACCGTGTTCCCATTCTGTACGTGGACGAAAATATGCTGACGCGGGCAGTTACGAACCTGGTGGATAATGCTATCAAGTACACCCCCAACGGCGGACGGGTAGAAGTAAGCATAGAGCGCCGGGAAGATGATGTGCTGATCAATGTCGCTGACGATGGGTATGGCATCAGCGAAGAAAACCAGCGCCGCTTATTCCAGCGGCATGTGCGCCTAGAGCGCAAAGAGCATCGGCAGGTTAAGGGCACTGGGCTAGGGCTATTCATTGTGCGCAGCGTAGCCCAGCGCCACGGCGGCGCAGCGACTGTGCAGAGCATCATGGGCGAGGGAACCACTTTCACAATTCGAATTCCACTCAGGGAACCCAACCTCACCGGGAAAAATCACCGCTAACTCCCCTCAAAATGACCCAAACAGATGTGCTAGAATACTGCTACATATTCCGATAGCCGTGGTGATGACCTGATGAGCATTACGGTGCTGGACGAGCACGTCATTGCAAAAATTGCTGCCGGAGAAGTCATTGAACGTCCGGCCTCCGTAGTCAAAGAGCTAGTAGAAAATGCGCTGGACGCCAATGCTACAGATATTCATGTGGAGACCAGCGGCGGTGGCAGGCAACTCATCCGCGTGAGTGACAACGGTGACGGTATCCCCGCCCAGGAAGCAGATCTGGCAGTGATGCGGCACGCTACAAGCAAGCTACGCGACGCAGACGACCTACAACGGATTACCACGCTGGGGTTTCGTGGGGAGGGTCTTTCGAGCATTGCGGCTGTTAGTCATCTCACACTGGTCACGCGTTGCCGTGGGGAGGATGTCGGTTTACAGGTGCGGGTCAGCGCTGGGGAAGTCGAGGAAGCGAAACCCGTCGGCGCGCCCCAGGGCACGATTATCACGGTCGAGAATCTGCTCTTTAACACGCCAGCCCGGCTCAAGTTCCTCAAAACTGACAGTACCGAGCGGCGGCACATCACCTCCATTGTGATGAACTACGCGCTTGCTTACCCCGACATTCGTTTTACATTGCAGCAAGACGGGCGAGAAACGCTCCACACCAACGGCACCGGCCAGCTTTCGGATGCACTGGTGACGCTTTTCGGTGTGGATGAGTTTAAGGATATGGTCGAGGTTGAGGGCGAAGCAACGCGACGAAGTGGCACGCCCATCCGTGTGCGTGGCTTTACATCGACGCCTGACTTAAGCCGCGGGGATCGAACCCGGATTCTGCTATTCGTGAACGGACGCGTGATACAAGACAGAAAAGTGACCTACGCCGTCATCCAGGCGTACCACACTTTCCTGATGAAAGGTCGCTATCCAATCGCCGTTCTGATGATTGACCTGCCGCCGGACGAGGTCGATGTGAATGTGCATCCGACCAAGGCAGAGGTACGCTTCCGCGACGCAAACGCGGTGTTCTCCGCAGTGCAACGCGCTGTGCGCAAGGCGATTGTCAGCCAGGCAGAGCCTTTCGCTCGAATGCGCGGGCAAGCTGCGCCGCGGACGGAGGGAAACGCAAACCACATCGAGACGAATCTGGGTGCGGTGGCTCGTCATACCCAGTTGGACATGGACAACTACATCGACGATACGGGCCAGTCTGCGCGCAGCGGCCAGTTGCCCACAAGGGCCTACGGTGTGAGTGAGGCAGACGACCCAACGGCGATACCAGAAGGCATGGGCACGCCACGGAAGCCGCGCACGCTGCCACTGCTGCGTGTCGTCGGGCAGGTGGCGGCCTCTTACATTGTGGGCGAAGGCCCGGCAGGTATGTATCTTATTGACCAGCACGCCGCACACGAGCGAATCTTGTACGAGGAGTTCATGGCTGCTCATCAGCAACGGGAGACAATCCAGCAACAAACGCTGGCCGCGCAAACCGTCCAGCTTTCCCCGCTAGACGCAAAGCTGGTAGAAGAAAACCAGGATACATTAGCCAACCTTGGCTTTCTGCTGGAACCGTTCGGGCCTAACATGTTCACCGTGCGGGCGGTGCCGTCCCTGCTGGCAGATGCCAACCCTCAGGCGGTCATCAGCTCCGTCATTAGCGATCTTGAGCGCGGTGAGGAGCCGGGCGCCAGCGCTATTGAGGAGCGCATCGTCAAGCGCATCTGCAAGCAGGTCGCCGTGAAAGCCGGCCAGGTGTTGAGCATCGACGAGATGCAGGGGCTTATCCGCCAGCTAGAGCGGTGTGAGTCTCCGCACACCTGCCCACACGGACGCCCAACCATCTTGCATATGAGTGCTGACCACCTTGCCAAGGAATTTGGGCGGCTAGGCCGTCGCTAGTTCGCGCTCTGCCACTCAAACGAGCTGATGGGCGCTTCCCGGCTGATAATGTTGTATATCCCCTGGCTGTTGCGGCGGCCCACAGAGACCCACCATTGGAAGCGGTGGGTTTCGCCCGTCGTTGGAATCAAATCGGCGGGTAACTGGTAAGCATTGCTGCGGGTAACGAACGACACTACGTCAGACCCGGCGGTCATGTCTTTGATCTGGATCACGTAAGCCTCGTCGGCCTCAAGTGCTCCCACGCTCACCCATTGCAATTCTACCCGGCCCGGCTGGGCAATGCCGCCGTCAGGCGGGAAGACGTACAGCGGCGCGCCGTAGGGGGGTGTGGGTGTGGCCGTCTCGTTGCCCGATGGCGTGGGTGAAAGGGTAGGCGTGGGCGTGGGGGCTGGGACGGTGACCTCTTGGTCGATTTGCAACGGAACAGAGCAACTTGGGCCGCCACTCAGCAGGTTAAAGTTACACCCAAAAAAGTTGAGTTCCGGGTTGAGCTGTGAGAGCACTTCTAGCGTGGTGTTGTGGATCTGAGCGATGTCGATAATGGTTTGCCCTTCAACCACGACATGCACATTGGTGGGACCTGCAATAGCAGGCGCGCTACTGACAACTTCAGTCTGATCGTTGACCGTTTCGCCCTGAATGTCTCCCTCAGGTGCTACTGGGGCGACAACGGTTGGACGTGGCACGAGAATGGTACTGCCCGCGCTCGGCAAGGCGTCTGCATTGAGCACATTCTCGTTGATTGCGACCACCTCCGAAATAACATCGAAGCTGCGATGCCCGTACAGTTGGATGATGAAGCCAAGCGTCTCGCCAGACTGAATTTGATGCTCGAATGGCCCTGGTGTGCTAGTGGGCAAAGGCGTGCTGGTGGGCGGTAGAGGCGTCTCAGACGGTTCAATCAGGGTATCTGGGGTTGGTGTGAGGGTTGAGGGCTGCGTGGTGACTGTCGGTGGAGGGGCCACTGTGGGGGGTGGGGCCTCCGTCGGCGGGACGAGGGTCGGCGTTGCAACTGGTGCCGGTTGCGAAAAAGAACAACCACCGATGAGCAGCGCGCCTACAACAAAAACGCCGAGCAGACGCCCGGCGGCAGTTGCTTGAGTGTGTAATTGTCTCATTCGTCGTTTTCCTCAGCTTCCTCGTTGACCGCTTCCCACGTAAACAGGCGAGATTCGGTGACGTAGATCGGGTCTTGCGGGTTGTCCAAGTCGATAACGCTGACGCGCCACTCGTACTCATAGCGGTTGCCATCGCGCTCTTGCCAAGCCGTAGGCAGCACGAAATACGATTGGCGGACATCCGTCGTGTATTCTAAGCCAGTATCCAGGTTTTTCAAGCGGACGCGATAGGTCTCGTCCTCGCCAAGCGTTCCTGTGCCAGACCAACGCAGGGTAACCAGTTCGCCGCTGCGGAAGAGGGCACGGTTGCCAGGACGCGACAAATTCGGCGCGTTGAAGGTGGCAGTGGCAGTGGGGGTAGATGTTTCGCTGCCGGAGGGAGTCGGCGACAGGGTCGGCGTGGGGGTAGGGGCTGGCACTCTCAGGCGTTGGCCGACTTGTAACAGCACGGTGCAGTCTGGCCCGCCGGTGAACTCGCCGAAGTCACACTGTGCGAAATCTACCTCTGGGTTGAGCTGCGACAGAACCTCAACCCCCGCCCTGAAGTTATTAGCAACCACAGCGATATTTTCGCCGCTTTGCACGGTGTACCACTGGACGCCGACGGGCAGCGTCGGCGTCGGACGGGGTGTGCTGGTCGAAAAACCGTCGGCCCCCTCAGCAAAAAGAACACCGGCGAAACCCGCGCTGCTTGCTTCTCCTTCTGTCTCGCCTTCGGCGTCTGATGTCGGGGCGCTGGGGTCTAAAGTAGCGGTTGGGCGGGGGACTTCCAAGACCTGGCCGAGTTGTAAGTCGGTGCCGTCCGGGCTGATGCCGTTGATCTCCGCCACTTCCTCCAACACATCGAAATCACGATGACCACACAGCGCGATGATGCCGTAGAGGGTTGAGCCAGTCTGTACTTCGATCTGGCAAGGGCCAAGGGTCGGTATGGGTGTGATCGTCGGTGGGGCGGGTGTGACAGTGGAAAGCTGCCGGGTGGGGAATGGCGTGCTGGTATTGATAACAGCTTGCACGGGCGCTTGCAGTGAGGGGGCCGCACTTGTTGGCGGGGGCGAGGCTACCGTGACGAAGGGGTTCGCGCTCGATCCCCAAGCAAAAAAGCCGACTCCGCCACAAAGCAGCAGCGCAAAAACAGCTAAAATGCTCACGATGATATTGCCGCCCCGCCAACGGTTGTCCGCCTCCATCAGATCTGTCTCTCCGCGTAGGGCGCTGTAGGTGGCTGGCGCGTCTTCTCTTGCTGGTTTAGCGTTGAGCGGTGTACCGCAATTGCTGCAAAAGCGTGCCTCTGGTGGGTTGTTCGTCCCACAGGTGGCGCACGTTTTCTGGGATACTGCCAAGATAAAATTCCTAGGGTTTACGCAACTGTAAGTTTGCTCGTCAGGTCACATTATACAGAAGCGCCAATAGAGTGTGAGGGCTAGGAAAACTGATGATGCTTCCGAGAGGAAACGATTGTATTCTCGATACTTGCGCCCGCTTCGATAAAGCAGTTTTCCAGGACAATCGTGTTTCGGACGTGCGCCTGACGTCCTACGCTGCTACCTTTTTCTAAATATACATAGGGGCCAATGGTGGCTCCCTGCCCGACGTTCACGCCTGGGTCAATACGAACTGGTGGGCGAATGTGGACAGTGTAGGGAAGCTCACTCAGGATGTGGGCGTCGGTTTCCTCCGTGAGCAGATGACGATTGAGTGTGAGGAGATCCTGATCCGTCTGCACTTTCAGTGTCCAACTCGTCCGCGCAACACGTACAACATGGTCCAGGGCGAAATAGTCCGCGGCGATATCGAACAGATTGTGACGGCGACAAGTCGCCTCTGGTGCTTCGGCCAGGAATGCGACAAAGCGACGACCCCACATCGCGGTGTCGCCCAAAATCAGATTGGGCGTGTTCGGTGTGGGCGTTTTCGCTAATAAAACGATTGAATCGGCTGCGAGCTGCGAGGATGGATCTTGTATTGGTTTATCCGTTATCGCTGGCAGGCTTGCGTATCGGTGCTGCTGCGACGCGGATAGGCTTTCCTGGCTCCCAGCCAAGATTAGGTCATCCGGCGAGATTTGGTGGTACTTGAGCAGACGGTCTGAGAGGTGTGCATGGGTGAAGTCGTTGTAGCTGACGACGAGCATCGGGTGGGGGTGTTCGTTTGCGATTTGCGATAGGATTCTACCGAGTGGCACGGTATCGCGCTTGAGAATGTACTCAATGTTGGCATCCGAAACCCACTTCTGATTGATGTGGTTGGCGACGTTACCTTCTTTTTCGCCTAAGATGACAACGTAGTCCCGGATGCCGCTGCGATATAAGCGATTCATGATGCGAACTACCAGCGGTTTGCCCAGTGCGGGTAGCATCGTGCGTGGGCGGTTGTAGATAAGAGCGCTCTCGTGTGTGTGACTTCCCACCGCGATGATGATGGCAGTATGTGGCAAAATTCTTACAACCCCTGTAAGCTCTCAATGTGTATCAATTGTACATCAATTATGAGAGGGCGTGGGGCGTATCGCCTAAAATTAGGTGTGATTTTTGTTATACTTCCTGGCTGTATAGACAGGTTTGTGGAGAGATGAACCGATGACAACACCCAAGCAAGTTTTGAACTACCATCTAAAGCGCTTGGAGAACAAAGACCCTCAAATTCGGCTGCAAGCTATTGAGCAGCTCCGGGAGATCGGCGACGCGACAGTCTTAGAGGCGTTGCAAGCGTTATATCGCAACGATGATGATGAACTGGTACGGCAGGCCGCACAGGCGGCGGGGCGTGATATTTGGTCTAAGCAGAATAGAGCTTGAAGGAGGGGATGCACCACCCCTCCCTGACTTATACGGCTACGCCGCTACTGGCAGAGTTGCTTCAGCCGATCTTCTACCTGTGATTGCGTCGCTTTGAGGTCGGCCAGGCTGTCCCGCTCTCGCTGGACGACGGCCTCCGGCGCGTTGTTGACAAAGCCCTGATTCGCTAGCATTCCCTGCGAACGTTCGATGCCAGACTGAACACGCTCCAGCTCCTTGTTAAGCCGGGCACACTCGGCTTCTACATCCACCATGCCAGCCAACGGCAAGTACATGGTGATCTCATTAGCAACGACGGTCGCCGCCTCATCATCGTAGACCGCCTCGTCTGCGATGAATGTCAACTCTGTTACATTCGTGTTCGGAACTCTCGCGAACAAGTAGCCATAATCCTGGAGCAGCGCTTGGTGGCTGCCGGGTTTGACGACGGCCTCAATTTTGGTCTTTGGCTCCACATTGTACTCGTCGCGGGTGTTCCGCACGCCGCGTACCAACTCAATAAGCAGAGCCATCTGAGCCTCGGACGCCTCGTCGAGATACTTCTCGTCTACATGCGGCCAGTCGGCAATGATGAGAGCTTGACCTTTGACAGGTAAGTAACTCCAGGCCTCTTCCGTCACGAATGGCATAAACGGATGCAGCAAACGCAGCGACGTGTCTAAGACGTGCACAAGCGTGCGAAGTGCGTTCTCACGCGCCTGGTCATCCCCGTCATAGATGGGCGTCTTGGAAAACTCGATGTACCAGTCGGCGAACTCGTGCCACATGAAGTCGTAAATCTGCCGCCCAGCCTCGCCGTACTGATAGCTGTCGAACAGGCGCTGTACATTCTCCGTCAAGCGGTTGAGGCGGCTCAGAATCCATCGTTCCGGCAGGGCTAGCTTCTCGACAGCGGGTGGGCCGGCGGGCAGGTCGGTCACATTTTGGCTGTCCAGGTTATAGCGGACGAAGCTCACCATGTTCCAAATTTTGTTGATGAATTTGAAATGACCTTCGACCCGCGTGGTGTCCAGGTTTACATCTTGCCCAGGCGTGCCACTGGTGATGAGTGTGAAGCGCAACGGGTCTGTGCCGTACTCAGCGGTCAGGTCTAGTGGGTCAATCACATTTCCCTTGGTCTTGCTAAACTTCTGGCCGTGCTTGTCACGAACCAGCCCGTGCAGGTAGACCGTGTGGAAAGGGGCTTCGTCGGTAAACCACAGCCCGAACATAATCATCCGCGCCACCCAGAAGAATAGGATGTCCCACCCGGTTTCCATCACGTCGGTGGGATAATACCGCTTCAGATCGTCGGTTTCTTCCGGCCAGCCCAGCGTGCTAAAGGGCCACAGGCCGCTGCTAAACCAGGTGTCGAGCACGTCTTCCTCTGGCGTCCAGGGGCCGCCCTCCTGCGGGGCTTCCTCGCCGATGTATATCTCGCCATCAGGGCCGTACCAGGCCGGGATGCGGTGACCCCACCACAGCTTCCGGCTGATATTCCAGTCGTGAATGTTCTCCATCCAGTGGAAGAAGTTTTTCTCGAACCGCTCCGGCACAAACTTGATTCTGCCGTCGCGGACGGCTTGCATGGCTTTGTCTGCCAGGGGCTGGATTTCGATAAACCACTCGGTGCTTAACATCGGCTCCACGACTTCGCCGCCACGCTGAGAGCGCGGGACAGACATCTGGTAGTTTTCATCAACCTTCATCGTGATGCCGGCAGCTTCCATGTCTGCCCACAATTTTTTGCGGGCCTCATAGCGGTCTAGTCCGGCGTAGTCCCCGGCGTTGTCGTTGAGGCTGGCATCGTGGTTGAGAATGTTAATCATCTCAAGCTCGTGCTTCTGGCCGATTTCGTAGTCGTTGAAGTCGTGGGCGGGTGTAATCTTCAGCGCACCTGTGCCGAACTCCGTGTCTACATATTCGTCTGCAATGACTGGAATTTTGCGGCCAAGCATGGGGACGACAGCCTGTTTGCCGATGTACTGGCGAAAGCGTTCGTCGTCTGGGTGGACGGCGACGGCTGTATCGCCCAGAATGGTTTCTGGGCGGGTTGTCGCCACGGGGATGTGTCCGCCTTCTTCTAGCGGGTAGTTGAAGTAGTACAGTTTGCCCGTTTCCTGCACAGACTCGACCTCTAGGTCACTAACGGAGGTCTGCAAGCCTGGCGACCAGTTCACAAGTTTCGGGCCACGGTAGATAAGGCCGTCCTCGTGTAAGCGCACAAACGCCTCGACGACCGCATCGGACAGACCGTCATCCATCGTGAAGCGTTCCCGATCCCAGTCCGCGCTTGCGCCCATGCTTCGCAACTGCTCGACAATTTGCCCGCCGTATTGCTGCTGCCAGGCCCATGTCCGGCGCAGGAATTCCTCCCGCCCGACCTCCTGGCGAGACGTTCCCTCACTGCGGAGCAGCTTCTCTACCTGGAGTTGGGTGGCAATACCGGCATGGTCTGTGCCGGGTACCCATAAGGCTGCTTTGCCCCGCATGCGCTCGTAGCGGATCATCAAGTCTTCTAGGCTGATGAACAGTGCGTGACCTAGATGCAACGCTCCGGTTACGTTGGGCGGTGGAATGCTAATCACGAACGGCTCGGCGTCCTCTGGGGCTACTTCTGGCTTGAACCAGCCATTCTCCTCCCACCAGGCATAAAGGCGCGGCTCGGCCTCCTCGTAATTAAAGTTTTTGGGCATATCTTTCTTAGGTGAATCGGTCACAAAGTGCTCCTATCCAGGCTTGCGAGTAATAATAATGCGGTCTGTTCGTTCGGCTTTGTCCTCATAATTGACAAATCCAATCTCTAGCAGGACGACCTTAACTTCGTCGGTAGAGAGCGGGCGGTAGTCTACCCAGCGCTTGAGCGCGTTGTAGTGCTTGCCGTTTTCGCTCTGCACAATGTACAGCTTTTGCTTGGCGATGACGGGCGGCCCATCCTCCCATTCCCACACGTCGAAGGTGATGAGTTCCCCGTTGTCGTCCAGGTCATGGATAAAGCCCGGTATAAAGCGCGGGCGCGCCTCCATAAACGGGCCGAAGTCCCGCATACCGATAATGAGAATGCCACCGGGACGCAATAGGTCGTAGAAGATTTGCAGCGTAAGCTCGATTTCGTCGTCGAGCAGTAAGTGAGGGAGCGCGTTTCCTTTGGTGACAATGGCATCGAAGGGGCCTTGCACGTAGTCCGGCAAGGTTAAGAAGTCTGCCCGCTCAAAACTGATTTTGTCTGCAACTTCATACTGTTCGGCCACTTCGTGTGCTTTGCGTAGCATGCCCGCGCTGGGGTCTGCTGCCACCACGTCGTAGCCCATCTGCGCGAGCGGCACAGACTGTATACCGGCCCCGCAAGAGGCATCCAGAACGCGCTGTATCCCCTGATTACGGAAGATAGCCCGTAGTCCTAACCCCTCACGCTCTAGCTGGGTTTCCCAGTCGCGGTAGAAATAGGGGTAATATTCGGCAATCACATCGTAGAATCGGTTTGTGTCGTTCGAGTGTGTCAATCGTTCACTTCCCTCCTAAACCAACAAAAAACCCCCTCATCCTAACAAGGACGAGAGGGTTAGACCTTTCGCGGTACCACCTTGCTTCCGGCAGCGAAGACTGCCGACGCTTCGGACGCTGTAACGGGCGTGCCCGGTCAACTCTACTCACGCCCGAGGCGCTTTCTGCTGACAACTCGCGGGGGACTAGGCTACGATGGGGGTGAGCAGGCTTTCAGCCGGATGACCTGCACTCTCTAGCACGCGCCGAAATCGTAGATGTTTCCCGGTCTTTGTTGATGGACTGTATGCTTTATAGGCAAAGTATAACACGACGTGCAAAGCCGTCAACGGGGTGCTTGGCCTTGGTTTTGCCGCCCCTGCATCATGTTACGAATCCGGTCTGTGATCATGTCGATGGCGATGGCGTTGTGGCCGCCCTGTGGCACGATCACATCTGCATAGCGCTTGCTTGGCTCTACAAACTCCAGATGCATAGGCCGAACCGTTTCCATATATTGGTTGATAACCGACTCTACCGTCCGACCGCGCTCGGTAATATCGCGCCGAATGCGCCGAATGAGCCGGACATCTGCATCGGTGTCCACGAAAATCTTGATATCGAATAGGTTTCGCAGTTGGGGCAGCGCCAAGATCAAAATGCCTTCAACCAAAATGACTGACTTGGCACCACAGCGCTCTGTCTCATCCATCCGTTCGTGCAATCTAAAGTCATAAATAGGAATTTCGACGGATTCCCAGGCTCGTAGGCTGTCGATATGGGTCGCCATCAGGTCCGTGTCGAGCGAGTTGGGGTGATCGAAATTTACTTTGCGCCGCTGCTCACGCGGTAGGCCGCGCAAGTCCTTGTAATACGAATCGTGCGCCAAGTAGGCGATATTGCCGCGCCCCACTGAGTCGAGGATCGCGTTTGAGACAGTGGTTTTGCCGGAGCCAGTCCCCCCCGCGATGCCAATTGTGATGGGTTTGTCTTCGTGTTCCATACTTGTATCCCCCTTCACACCGCAACAAAAAAGCCCGCACGGGCGGGCTACACTTTGAGCCAACGATGGGACTTGAACCCATAACCTATCACTTACGAAGCGATTGCTCTGCCGATTGAGCTACGTTGGCTAACTACCGGAAAATTATAGCGTTTCGGTAGATGATTGCAAGCCCCGAATTCTTGGAGTTGTTGTCCCGCGTGGCGGACTGTCGGACATCAGTGGCGAAAGTGACGTACACCGGTAAAGATCATAGCGATACCGGCTTCGTTGGCCGCTGCGATCACTTCTTTGTCACGAATGGAGCCGCCCGGCTGAATGACTGCCGTGACTCCCGCGTCTATGCCAGCCTGGATGCCGTCTGCGAAGGGGAAGAAGGCGTCGGAGGCCATGACGGCACCCTGGGCACGGTCTCCCGCCTTCTTGATCGCCAGCTCTGCTGCATCGACGCGGCTGGGCAGGCCGCCTCCTACGCCTACCGTTTTACCCGGATGCGCCAGAACGATAGCGTTAGACTTCACCTGCCCGACCACCTTCCACGCAAACTGGAGCGCTAATAACTCTTCTTCGGTCGGTGCGCGCTCCGTCATCGTCTTGAAGGCCGTTCCGTCGGGGTCGCCCATGTCTTTCTGCTGGGCGAGTATGCCGCGATGAACGCTACGCAGTTCGAACTCACGGCCATCATGTGGCTGCGGAATCCGCAGAAGGCGGCAGTTTTTACGTTTGGCCTGCATCAGCTCACGCGCTCCACTTGTAAAGCTGGGGGCAGCCACGGCTTCGACAAAAATCGATTCCAGCGCTTCGACGAACTCCTCAGTCACAGGTCGGTTGACCGCGATGATACCGCCGAAAGCGGAAATAGGATCGCTGGCGAGAGCGTCCTTGTAGGCCTGAGCAATGTCTTCATGAGAGGCAACGCCCGTCGGTGTGAGATGCTTAACGACAACCACGGTCGGTTCCTCGAACCCGCTAACAGCTCGCCAGGCAGCATCTATATCGAGGATGTTATTGTACGAGAGCGCCTTACCGCCGAGCAGCTCGCCGTCGAAAATATTGTCGCTGGCTTGCAGGCTGTAATAGGCGGCATTCTGATGTGGATTTTCCCCGTAGCGCATCTGCTCTACCTTGGTTGCGCCGACGGACAGATATTCCGGCAGGACTTCGCTAGGCATGCCGACGGACATATCCTGTGATAGAAAAGCGTGGATAGCCGTGTCGTACTCACGGGTGTGAGCGAACGATTTGACAGCGAGATTTCGCCGCGTCGCCAGCTTGATTTCGCTGGATGTTTTGAGTTCCTCGATGACGGCTTCGTAGTCTGCTGGGTCGCAGACGCTGGCGACGCGCATAAAGTTTTTAGCAGCAGCGCGTAGCAGGGTAACGCCTCCAATGTCGATCTGCTCGACAGCATCTTGCAAGCTGACGCTCTTCTGGGCGACAGTCTCTTGGAAGGGATACAGGTTGCAGACAATCATGTTGATAGGCGCATAGCCGTGTTGGGCAAGGTCTTCGTAATCCTCGTCGCGGTCTCTGGCTAAAATGCCCGCATGAATCGCTGGGTGCAGTGTTTTCACACGCCCGCCGAGCATTTCTCCCACCCCCGTGATTGTTTCCACAGAGGTAACTGGCAAGTCTGCTTTCTTCAGCGCACGTTGAGTGCCGCCACTTGCCACTAAGTCCCAGCCCAGTTCAACGAGTGACTGGGCAAACTCAATCAAATCCGTCTTGTCGTACACACTAAGCAAAGCTCTTGGCACCGTATTATCGCCTTATCTGCTGGTATCGTTTTGCAAACAGGGCGTATTATAACGTTTGCTGGCATCGGTGTGGTAACGCTTATGGGTGTCAATATTTTATGGTCTACATGATAGTTACTAGAATGGTTAATGAAAGATGCTTGTCGGACTGCTGTGTGATGACATACTGTGAAATATGTCACAAAAATATAAGGAATGTGTCATGAAAACAGAACGCAAGCGGGTAGTTATCATCGGAGCCGGTTTTGGCGGTCTGTTCGTCGCCCGTCATCTGGCAGACACGGACGTCGACGTGGTGCTTATCGACCGCAACAACTTCCACACCTTCATTCCGCTTATCTACCAAGTGGCAACCTGCGGCCTAGGCGTGGAGGATGTGACCTATCCGCTGCGAAAGATCTTCCGGCAGAACAAGAATATCGACTTTATGATGGGCGAAGTCACTAACGTTGATCATGGGACGCAGCAGGTGACAGTCATTACTGAATCGTTGCAAGAGAAGGTCCCCTACGATTATCTCGTGGTGGCGGTTGGGAGTGTGACGAACTACTTCGGCGATGAAGACCTGAAGAAGCGCGCCTTTGGCCTGAAGACGATTACGGACGCCGTGCAACTGCGTAACCACGTTTTGAAGATGTTCGAGGACGCAGATAAAACCGATGACACTGAACTGCGTGACGCCCTGATGACGATGGTGGTTGTGGGCGGTGGCCCCACTGGCCTAGAGACTGCCGGTGCCATGTATGAGCTTTACGACGATGTGTTGCGCAATGAGTATCGTCACTTGGAAGGTGCGCCGATGCGCGTTGTGCTGGTAGAAATGCAGGATAAGCTGCTTGGCCCATACCCGGAGCGTTTGCAGCGGTCTGCTAAAGCGCAATTGGAATCTATCGGGGTGGAGACACGACTAGGGAACAGCGTAGAGGAATTCGGCGAGAATTACGTCCGGCTGGCTGACGGCACAGTTATTCCCACTCACACGTTGATCTGGGCAACTGGGGTGAAGGCTTCGCCCTTTGCACAGAAGCTAGATGTGGAATTGGCCAAAAACGGACGCATCCCCGTTGAGCCGACCATGGAGATTATTGGGCGCAGCAACGCCTACGCACTGGGAGATGTGGCATACCTGGAACAAGAGGACGGCACACCCTACCCGGAGTTAATTCCGGTTGCCCAGCAACAAGCGAAGCTGCTTGCGAAGAACATTTTGCAGCGTGCGAAGGGGCAGCCGCAAGCGTCGTTCGAGTACTTCGATAAAGGTACGATGGCAACTATTGGACGTAGCCGGGCCGTGGCCTATGTATTTAACCGAATTCAGCTCACAGGCTTCATCGCCTGGATTAGCTGGCTGGGGTTGCACCTGATCACACTGATGGGCTTCCGTAATCGGGTGAGTGTTTTCTTGAACTGGCTGTGGTCATATATTGTCTACGACCGCACTTCCCGTGTCATCCTAAAGTACAACGACCCAGTAGTAGACACGAGCAGCCCTGTTGAAACCCCCGCACAAGCCGAGGAGGCCCGCGAAGAGGCTCGTATAGCCTCCTAGTCTCATTCTTACACGGTCACCACAGCCTGCATCTGTTTGCTAAACCGATATAGCCCGGTGAGGTAGGCTGTGAGGAAGTCTTGCGTGACCTGCTGGGCTAGCTCCGGATGGCCAGCTTCTGCTAAATTAAGCACGGCTGGGCGGAAGTCCCGCAGTGTGATGCGTAATTGGTCGCTGTTGTCCGTCATCACACCCCAGACCAGAATCTTTTTGTCGTTGTCATCCTTGGCGCTCGCAAAGCGGGTGATGGTGGAACCCGCCACCACCTGCCCCACATTGCTAAAGACCTCCTCACCCTTGATAACCTCATTCACTACAGAAAAGTTCCCTGGTATATCATCTGCGATTTGCTGGAGGGCTTGTGGTAGCCCGGCAATAAGACGAATGGCCGCGTGGCTCATGCTTTCTCCACTGACTGCGATTTCTCGATAACGTCGCATGACTTCGCTAAAAGCACTGATGTAAGCTAAGTAGTTTTCCCGCCCACTGCGAAACGCCTGATGTGTGCGGGAGGCATTCGGTTGCTGTTGAAGTTGCTTCAGCAGGGCGATCATAGCTACATGCTCGGCCTTAAAGTCTGGGAATGGGCTACGAAAAGTGCTTGGAAAAACGCGTTCCTTCGGATCGTGATGTGAAGCGTCTAACGGAATAAGCAACGAGGGATTGGTGCGTCCATTGGTTGACCACATAGCTTCGACCTGCTTGGCCGCTGAGCGATCCTCTATGCTGTTGAGCGCCGCGACAAGTTTGCTGTGGGGGGTGTAGTACTGATTGAAGATTGTCCGATAGAGCACAAGCAGATCATTGATTGTTAGTCGTATCGAGGTGCGCATCTGAAGAGCCGCCCTTGCCGCTTGTAGAGGGGCTAGCGGTGCCTCAGCTTCGCCGCTGATGGTATTAATCGCATTTCTGGGTGCACGCCGGACAGCTTGCTCGAAGACCTTCGATGATTTTAGTTGAAGTGGAAGGCTCGGCGGCAGGTCGCGCTTAGTGGGCTTAAGGGCAGAAACCTGCTCCAGCAGACTGGCGGCCTTATTGGTGAGAATCTCCGCAACAGCCATCGCCCAGGCTCCATCGAAGAAGATATGAGAGAAATCGAAAACGTTACTCCCGGACGTGCGAAAAATGGTAAGTGCGTGGTCGCCAATGCCGCGCCGATGATTTCGAATCTGAGTGAGCGGTTGCTGCCGCTTGATCTCATCCCAGTTTAGGATGATGGGGGCCGTCCGCAGGCGTTCTAACTCCTCACGGATAGCAGGCTCTAGGGCAGCGCGGGTGCGTAGCTGTGTATCGCGCGGCACGGTTGCCAGGGCTTTGTCGATATCTGCTGTGGATGGGGAGCGATGTTGCAAAATCATCTCGACCTGTTGACGAAGCAATTTTAGCCCATCGGTTGAGGAGGGATTCAGAGGCTTGAGCAGATAGTAGTTCCCGCCATGAACAACGGCCAACCGACGCTTATGCGGTACGATGGGCTGTCCCTGGTCACTGTACTCGCCGGGTTCTAAGTAGCGATGCAAAGTCATCTGCCGGATGTAGTCGCGCTTTCGTCGTCCGCGCTCTTCTTGATCGGTTGGGTCGAACCAAATGGCGCTGTACTGCTTCCAATCCGATTTAGAAACCCTGGAAAGGTGTGCCTGGCAGAATTGGTCGAATTGCTGGGCACGGTACGCCACAAAATCCGCGTCTGCGGAAGGCGCACGAAAGGGCCGCACCCGCTGCCACTCTCGCCGTAGGTTGGACAAGTGGGTATGTGTCTCAATCGCCTGGATATGAACGCTTTCTTCCCAAACTTGCCCCAAAAGCTCATCATAGACTTGCATCAGCCACATGCTCGCGGCAACCCAGGCGCAAAGCTGGTCAGTTGTCGTGGCGTCGAGTGCGCGAACAGTATTCTGAAAGCCAGTGGTCTCATTTTGGTGATGGGCAGCGTCTTCCCGCAGTCCAAACTCCACATAGAACTGCCAGGCACCATCGGGCAAAAAATTCTCCGGCTGTGCCCCTGCGATTTGCAATAGCATGTTGTAGCCGGCTAGGACGGTGGCCGGGCCAGCAAAAGCAACGTTGTACAGAAGGTTGTTACGCATGAACGACAGCCCCTTAAACAGCGCGCTCAAGTGGGTGCGTCCCAGGCTAGATTCGTCTAGGGCGCGCTCGCGCTCACGGGCGCTCAGGATACCGTTGAGGATAAAGTTAACCACATTGCCGGCTGGCACAATGCGGGCAACCTCACGGATGAGTTCGTCGCGCTCCGCAATGGTGAGCTTTGGCACCGCCGGGGAGGAGTTGTCCTCCAGTAATTTTTCGATGCTGTGGATAGTTGCCTGGGTTGCTTTGTCAATTAGTTGGGCGTCTCGGCGCTGGGGGTCGGTCATGAAGGCTGTCCGTTCGGCTGGGGAGCGCGGTCAGCCAGGATGGACAGGAACGCAAAAATGTATGTTGCCCCTGTAAGGGTCACGGCTGTCAGTACACCGCCTAGCAGCCCGGTGGACAGTGCCACCAGCGGAACTGCCACAAAAGCAGCGCTAGCCGCACTGGCAGATAGATAGTGCAGCGAGATAGCAATGCTGCCATTAGCGGGCATTCTTCGCTGTGAGGCGCGGGTTACTGGCAAGCCTGCAACAAGGCCAAATATGAGACCACAGGCCAGGGCGGTAAAGGTCGTTAACATGAGATGCTCCCGGTCGGGTTCAGAAAAGCGTGTAAAACGGTTGCAAGACTGGGCTGCTGCCAAAGATGATAAAGATGCCGACTATAATGAGCACGATAACCATCGGTAACAGCCAGTAGAGTTTGTTTTCCCACAGGAATTGTAAAAACTCGCCTAAGATGCTTAATCTGGCAAGAAAGTCTTGCATAGTCCTGTACGCCTCACTGCGATACGGAATAGAAACGTTATAGATCCCGTTTGTGCACAATATAAGTGCCCAATACGAGTATATCAATATCACTGTTACGGAAGGTACGGAAGGCATTTTGCGGTGAGTTGACAATAGGTTCGCCGCGCAGGTTAAAAGAAGTGTTCAGCAACACGGGGACACCTGTCGCCTGCCCGAAGCGCTCAATCAGACCGTAGTAGAGCGGGTTCGTCTCACGCTCAATGACTTGCAGGCGAGCGGTGCCCTCGTGGTTGACGGCTGGAATTTCTTCTTGTTTGTCCTCGCGTAGTGGCGCGACCATCAGCATATAGCGGGGGGCATGTTGGTCACTAACACCCGGATAGCGGACGTAATCGGCAGCCCGCTCGCTCAGAATAACAGGCGCGAAAGGGCGAAAGGGTTCGCGGTATTTAATTTTTGTATTGACGATCTCTTTCATCTCGGCGTGGCGTGGGTCTGCTAGGATGCTGCGGTTGCCCAGCGCACGCGGCCCCCATTCGGCACGCCCCTGCATCCACCCGATGACCTTCTGCTCGGTCAGTGCCTCGGTGAGCGTGTCCAGCAGGTCATCTTCGCTCGTGTGATGCGTGTACGAAATCCCCTGTGCATCTAAGTAGCTTTTGTATTCTTCGTCTGTATATTCCTTGCCCCAATAGGCGTGCGGCATCACCCAGTTGCGCGGCTGACCTAAGACGCAGTGATAGGCCCAGAGCGCCGCCCCTAGAGCGCCGCCATCGTCCCCGGCGGCGGGCTGAATATATATCTCCTCGAAGGGAGTCTCGGTAAGCAAACGGTAGTTGGCCTTGGTGTTGAGCGCCACCCCACCTGCCATGACCAAATGGGGGAGTTGGGTTGCCCTGTGCAGGTAGTTCGCTATGTCGATCAGAGTCTGCTCAATGACGTGCTGAATGCTAGCGGCGACATCGGCGTAGTACTGATTTTGCTCGCTGATGGCCGACTTGCTTCCATCGCTGGACGCAAAGAACGGTAAGTCAGGTGGGCGTGGCTGCCCAAACAAATCCAGAAATTTACGACTGTAGCCCCGCGTTCTAGACTGATGAAAGTTGAAGTAGTCCATGTTGAGCTGGTAGCTGCCGTCGGTGCCACGTCGCAGTAACTTTTCCACACGGTCGATGTATCTGGGCGTGCCGTAAGGGGCCATGCCCATCACTTTGTACTCGCCATTGTTCACGCGGAAGCCCAACCAGGATGTAAACGTGGAGTAAAGCAAGCCCAGCGAGTGTGGAAAACGCTGCTCCTGCGTAAGCTCGATTTTGTTTTCGCCCTCAGCGTCGCCCTGCCATTGGCTGGTGGCTGTGCCCAGGGCGGTGGTCGTCCATTCGCCCACACCGTCCACTGTTAGAACGGCAGCCCGCCGAAATGGACTGGCGAAAAAGGCGCTCGCCGCATGGCTGACGTGATGATCGCAGAAAAGGATCTGGTCATTTGAGATGTCCAACTCGCGGCGGATAATATTTTTGATCCACAGCTTTTGATTGAGCCAAGTGGTGATGGCGTCTCGCCACAAATCCGCAGAGCTTGGAAAAGTATGCAGGGTGGTTAGCAGAATGCGGGTGAGCTTAACGAAGGGTTTTTCGTAGAAAACGACATAATCTAAATCTGTGCTGTGGATGCCTGCTTGCTGTAGACAAAACGCGATGGCTTGTTGCGGAAAGGCCGGGTCATGCTTAATGCGCGAGAAGCGTTCTTCCATGCTGGCGGCGACCAGTTCGCCATCACGCAGGAGCGCAGCGGCGGAGTCATGATAGAAGCACGATATACCTAGAATATACACGCGCTATCCCTGACGCTTCGCCCGCTCTATCGTTGTAGGAAGCGGATCGCGCTGTAACCAGCCGACGGGCTGCTGCTTACGCTGTAAGGGGTCGTCGCTCAGCCTGCCGATGAGGCTAAAGGGCATCATGACGACGAAGTAAAACGCGAGGGCAATAGCTCCGCCTATCGCGTCACCAAGCACACTGCGGATAACGGTAACACGCTTGTGTGCCAACTGAATGCGCTCTCGCAAAAATCTGCTCCTTCTCGTGGGGTGCTATTATCCTACAACGGCCACACACAAAGTGCCAACTCAACAAAGGCTAAGCGTTTGCTACTTTCCTTGTGTTCTGTAGGGCAGCCGTTTAGAATGTCACCTATGATCGAACGGTAAAAGTCTGTCTAATCCTAATCGAAAGAGAGCTTATGTCGCAGATAGAGGAATTTAAGAAGCGCGTCCATGAGATGCGGGATGAGAAAGCCATTCCCCATTTGCAACAGTACGCGCCGGTGTGGATTGTGAGCGAGAAACTGGTGCCAGAAGATAGCTCTGTCATCTTCAACGTGCTTTTCCAGCACAACCGCTACGGATGGGTGAGCCGCCGCTACAAGTACGATGGATTTAACAACGTGCTCTACCAGAAAGGACAGAACACCGTCGGCGAGGATGACGCCTTAGACGTGGTTTCTGAGCAGGAACCCTACATCGAGGCGAGTATTTCCGATGTGCCCAACGCCTACGGCGGCTAGAGCAGCGGCCTACAAAGCATAGGCACCGCGTCGCCTGCTGAGCACATCCTCAAAACCATGAAGGAGGCGCTGCGCGATAATCTCCCACGCGTAGCGCTCGGCAAGCGCGGCGGCTTTCTCTCCCATAGCTTGGCGCTGCGCCGGGTGGGTCAGCATATGTGTAATGCGATCCGCTAGGGCTTCTGGCGAACGGGAGGGAACCAGGCAACCCGTTTCGTTGTCTCGGACTAGATAGGCCAGCCCACCGACTTCTGAGGCGATGACAGGTGTGCCCATCGCCATTGCCTCTAGAGCCACCATCCCGAACGACTCGTATTCCGAGGGCATGACGACAGTTGTGGCCGCAGCGTACCAAGTCGCTAATTCTTCTTGATTCTTCGCACCCAAAAACGAAACAACATCCTCCAAGCCGAGCGAAGCTGTCAGCGTTCGAAGCGACAGCATATCTGCATCCGTCTTGTCTTGCGGGTCGCCGCCGATCACTGCAAACTGTGTCCTCTCCAGCAACTCTGGCTGACGCATCTTGATGATATTCAACGCCCTGATGATGCTATCCACGGCTTTAAGCGGTTCGATGCGCCCTGCGAACAGCAATAAGTTCTCGTTTTGGGGTAGACCCAACTTCTCGCGGGCCGCCTGCTCTGTGATGGGCTGGAAACGGTGTATATTGACGCCTGGCGGGCAAACAATGAGTTTGCGCCGATCTGCCCGGTAGAGCCAGAGCAACTGAGCTTGCTCTGCGGGTGTGTTCGCCACGATCATATCTGCCCACTCAATAGTTTGGGTCTCCGTGCGAACCCGTAAATCTGAGACGGGCTGCGTGACGGAGGGGATGCGATTTTTCATGTGGCCGAGCGTGTGAAACATCTGCGCGAAGGGGGTTCCCCAGGCTTCTTTTAGCTTTTGGGCAACCCAGCCGCTGAGCCAATAGTGGCTGAATACCAAATCGTAGCTCAGGCTGCGGCGAATCGTATAGGCGATGACACCTGCGGTGAACTGTTGCAGATGGGGGTAAATCTCGTTGGTGCCCAGCGGTGACACAGAACCCGCTGTAACGGACACCACGTTAACGCCTTCACCTAGGGAAGTGTCCAAGTAGGGTGTCTGCTTATCTGTCCGCCGTGTAAAAATATCGACGGTGATGCCTCGGCTGGCAAACTCCTGAGCAATCTCGCGGACGTAAGTGTTCATGCCGCCGACTTTTTTGCCGCCGGGCAGCGCAACAGGTGAAGTGTGTACCGATAAAATCGCAATGCGTTGCATGTTCTTCTAACTACCCTCTACCGTCGCGTTCAACTGATAAATGTGTTCATCTTCGCCGCCCATTTGGTACTTATAAGTCTCGTCCCCCCGCAAAAAGTCAAATACACGTTTCTCATTGTCAATCGCATGCTGGATGGCGTATTGCAGCAGAATAATGCCTGGCCCAAGCGCGCCGTAGGTGGAGGGGTCTAAGCCGCTGTTATAGACGTAAATGTGGTCGTTGTAGTCAAAGTTGTAGTAGGCGGCACAGTCGTTGCCGTCAATGTGAAGCACAAGTACCTCTAGCCAGCCTGCCGCCTGTGCCTTGGCTGTAATGCGTTTGAAAAAGTCAACATGCTGCTCATTTTGCAAGAACGCCGCCTTGTCAGCATCTGCGCTTTGCATCAGCTTGAGGAAACGCTCAGCAACAGCCTCAACATCTGCGTTGGTCTCGTTAGCAACTTCCCACTCCACGGCGTACAGGCCACCCTCGGCCTTGCGCATCTTACGCTTGACTTCCTTACGCTGTTTGCTGTCGAGTATCTCGCTCAGATAGGTACTGTAATCTGTGGGTAGATCAATGCGGGGCGCGACATCATTTTGCTCGAAAGATACATCGAAGCCTTGTTCGCGCAGCGCGTCGGGGAAGTCGGTATAGGTCGGTGAGGTGGAGAGAATGTTGGCTAAGCCGATACGTTCGAATTTGTCTTTGTGGTCTGCGAGAAACTGTGCATAAGCCGTGTAAGCCGTGGCTTGCTGGTCGGCGTCCACAATTAAATCCATAAAGTCTGTCACGTCAATGTGTCCAATGAACCGTAACACACGCTCGTCGTCTAAGAACCAGGGCGCAATGCCCAGCAGATGACCCGCATTATCCTCGCAGGTGACAACCCATAAGTCGCCAGGTTGGTATGCTGCCCACCAAGCACTGTTCCACTCCCATGTTTGGAAGGGGGTGTTGCTCACACTGCGTTGGACTAATTCGTTCCATGATCGCTCCAGCGTGTCGAAGGCGCTTTCGTCGGTATACTCGGTGAACTTCACGTCAATTGCTCTCCAGTCGTTATGCAGCACTAAACAACGATGACTGCCCTGTGCCTTTTAATTTGATGTTTTTAGAATGAGCCTACTTACGAAAGTATCCTATCGTGAGTACCCCACCCGCTCATAAGAATCTGCTTGGAAAATGCTGATTATTCGCAATGCTGCGTAATTTTCCGCCGTGTTTGGCCCGCTTAGCATGACCAGACACTCCGAAAAGAGGCAACTGAAGCGACGACAAAAACGAACGCGATAGGTAAGCAATTGGCGAATGCAATGAAACGCCCACATAAAACCCAGCAATAATATCGCCAAAACGTTGACAACCTGCATGGATACGGTATTCTCTATCCCATGTCTACTCATACGCTTTCTCACAAACGACGTCGCCCCGTTTCATCCTAACCAATGTTCGGGCAAGTTGACGTTTCCCATTGTGGAGGCAGCAGCAAAGCAGAGATCAATCCCGAACTTAGGTTCGGGTTTTTTATTCACAACAGTAAGGCAAATCTATGGCTCCGAAAAGCAAGTCGGGCAATAAGAACAAGAAGGTGAACAAGGTCGTGCTGGCCTACAGCGGTGGGTTAGACACGTCTGTGATTGTCCCGTGGTTGAAAAACAACTATGACAACTGTGAGGTGATCTGCTTCACGGCAGACCTGGGGCAGGAAGAGGAATTGGACGGCCTGGAAGAAAAAGCGATCAAGTCCGGGGCGAGCAAGCTCTACATCCGGGACATGCGCGCCGAGTTCCTCACCGAATATGTCTATCCGACCATCATGGC
>JGI12210J13797_10006618_pt1 | contig 24394 bp, 21 predicted proteins | sample ElkSlonscriptome_3_FD_13797 | JGI IMG/M metagenome (IMG submission 13797)
CCAGTTCTCGCTGGATTCGGAGGTGGGCCGGTTCGAGGCCGAGGGTGAGGTGGCCGGGGATACACTCCTCACCGTGGACATCCTCTCCGAAGGGAGCGAGCAGGAGGTCACCTTCCGCCTTCCTTCTCCCCCGGTCTTCTCGGCGGTGGTACCGATCCGGGTGGCCCTGGGTGAGGTCCTGGAGGTGGGGAAGTCGGTGCGTCTTCCGGTCTTCGACCCCTCGACGCTATCGACCCGGAACGTCGAGGTCCGCATCCTCGAGCACGACACTCTGGTGGTGGCGGACTCCGCCTCCTTCAACCCCGCCACCGGCCGCTGGACCCCGGCGACGTACGATTCCATCCCGGCCTGGAAGATGGCCCAGCTCTTCGGCGGCGTCTCGGTGGAGAGTTGGGTCGACGAGGACGGACGGGTGTTGCAGGCGTCCTCTCCCCTGGGCTTCGCCATGGAGAAGACGGAGTACGAGCTTGCTCGCCAGGAGCTCGCCGACGTGGGAGAGGCGGGGGCGTCCGCTGGCATGGACGAGGACGTCATCCTCTCCACGGCGATACGGAGCAATGTGGACCTGGGCGAGGTCGAGGAGTGGGACGAGCTCCGCTTCATCCTGTCCGGCGTGGATCTGGAGGGCTTCGAGCTCGACGGAGGCCGCCAGGAGCTCCGGGGGGACACCCTGATCGTACGGCGTGAGGACTGGCCGAATCTGGAGCCCGGCTACGGACTGCCGTACCCGTCCATGGATCTGAGGGGGGCGCTGGAGCCCGAGCCGTTGATCCAGAGCGCCGACCCCCGGATCATCGAGGCCGCCGAGGCCGCGACCCGGGGTGCCTGGTGGCGGGACGACCCCAAGGCCGTGGCCGGCCACTTCACCGATCTGCTGTACCGGACGCTGGAGAAGTCCGTGACCTTCTCGGTCCCCAGCGCGGTCCAGGTCCTGGAGGCCCAGCAGGGGGACTGCAACGAGCACACGGTCCTCTTCGTGGCCCTGGCCCGGGCTCTGGGCCTGCCGGCGAGGACCGCCGTCGGGCTCGTCTACCTCGATGGGTCGTTCTTCTACCACGCCTGGCCCGAGGTCTGGCTCGAGGGCGACTGGGTGGCGGTGGACCCCACCTTCGGCCAGGCGCCCGCCGACGCCGGCCACATCCGCTTCATCACCGGGGGGTTGGCCCAGCAGGTGGAGATCGTCCGGCTCATCGGTCGTCTCGACATCGACGTGGTTCACGCGTCCGAACGTCTGGATGCCACCGAGGCGGCGCACTCGGATCGGCCCGAGGGCCGTTCCCCCCTCGACGCCGCTCCTGTCCCGTCTCCCCCGATTCCTTAGCCCGATACGGGCCGGGCCACGGCCCGAGCCTCACGGAGTGAACCGATGGCACGTACACCCCTCGCCACCGCCCCAGAGCCCACCTCCTCTCCCTGGGCGCCGGAGTCCCCCGCCGTCGCCGAGCCCATCCTCCGCCTGGAGGGACTCCGGAAGCAGTACGGAGAGTTCGCCGCAGTGAAGGGGCTGGAACTCAAGGTCCGCCCAGGAGAGGTGTTCGGCTTCCTCGGCCCGAACGGGGCAGGCAAGACCACCACCATCCGCATGGTCGCTGGCGTGCTGGAGCCCTCGGCGGGTCGAGTGCTGATCGGGGGCCACGACGTGCAGGAGGCCCCCGACGAGGCGAAGCGCCTCCTGGGCTACATCCCGGACCGCCCTTACCTCTACGAGAAGCTCTCCGGCGGCGAGTTCCTCCGGTTCGTGGCGGGCCTGTGGGGACAGTCCGGCGCCGAGGTCGAGGACCGGGCCGATCGACTCCTGGCCCTCTTCAACCTCTCCGAGTGGAAGGACGAGCTCATCGAGAGCTACTCCCACGGGATGCGGCAGAAGCTCCTGATCTCCTCGGCTCTCCTCCACCAGCCCCGGATGATCGTGGTGGACGAGCCCATGGTGGGGTTGGACCCTCGCTCGGCCCGGATCCTCAAGGATCTCTTCCGGACCTTCGCCGACGCCGGGGGCACCATATTCCTCTCCACCCACACCCTGGAGGTGGCGGAGGCGCTGTGCGATCGCATCGCCATCCTGGCCAAGGGTGAGATCATCGCCTTCGGGAGCATGGACGATCTTCGGGAGCAGGCCGCCGGGGGCGGGGACCTGGAGGAGATCTTCCTCAAGGTGACCGGTGGCGACGAGATGGCCGATGTGGTAGCGGGGCTCCAGGGCGCACTGGGGCAGCCGTGAGCGTGAAAGCGCCTGGGGCCCGATGGCTTCTGGGGACCAAGCTCCGGATTCGCCGGAACCGTTGGCGCACCGCCGACGGGCAGATCTTCAAGGTCGCGCTTCTGGGCGGCGTGGGGATCTTCTTCTGGAGCTTCATCTTCCTGGTGATCCACCGGATGCTCCTCTACTTCCGTAACACCCAGGGCATCGGGGATCTCCTGGCGGCCAAGCTCCTGGGGATGGCCTTCCTGACCTTCTCGATGATCCTCCTCCTGTCCAACGTCATCACGGCCCTCTCCACCTTCTTCCTCTCCGAGGATCTGGAGCTGCTGGTGGCCTCCCCGGTGGATCGATTGTCCCTCTACGGCGCCCGCCTCGGCGAGACGATCCTGGACTCCTCGTGGATGGTGGTGCTTCTCGCCGTGCCGCTCCTGGCTGCGTACGGGGTGGTCTACGCCGCCGGTCTGTCCTTCTACCTCCTGGCTGCGGCGCTGGTGGCGGCCTTCGTGGTGCTGCCCGCCGTGGTGGGCTCGGCCCTCACCCTGATCCTGGTGAACGTCTTTCCGGCCCGGCGCACCCGGGATCTGCTGGCGCTGATCGGCCTCTTCACCGCCGCCGGGGTGGTGGCCCTCTTCCGCTTCCTGCGCCCGGAGCGGTTGATGCGCCCGGAGGAGTTCCGGGATCTCGTGGACTTCATGGCGGTCCTGCGCACGCCGTCCTCGTCCTGGCTCCCCAGCGAGTGGATCGCCGACGCCCTCATGACCCACCTGAACGGCGTCTTCGATCCTCACTCCTCCCTGCTCCTGGCGACCACGGCCGGGGCCTTCCTGGTCTTCGGCGCCTGGATGCACGGACACCTCTACGCCGCGGGCTTCAGCAAGGCGCAGGAGGGCCAGGAGCGGAAGGAGGGGCGGGCCCGTAGTCGGGGTCTGGACCGGGTCTTCGCCGGAGCCAAGCCCTCCACCCGGGAGCTGGTGGAGAAGGAGATCCGGGTCTTCTTCCGGGACACGACCCAGTGGTCCCAGCTCATCCTGCTGGCCGTCCTGGTGGTGGTCTACGTCTACAACATCGTCTCCCTCCCACTCCATACCGGTGAGGAGGTGGGCTTCCTCCTCACCACCGTCGTCTCCTTTCTGAACCTCGGTCTCGCCGGGTTCGTGGTGGCGGCCATCGCCGCCCGATTCGTATTCCCGGCCATGTCCGTGGAGGGGCGGGTGATGTGGCTCCTGCGCTCGTCTCCCCTTCGGGTCCGGGACCTCTTCGTGGCCAAGTACTGGGTCGGCACCATCCCCCTCCTGGCGGTGGCGCTTCCCTTGATCCTGACCACGAACGTGGTGATGGAGACGCCGCCCCTCATCCTCCTTCTGACCACCGTCACGATGATCGGTGCCACCTTCGCCCTCACGGCGATGGCCTTGGGGCTCGGCGCCCTCTTCCCGAACTTCGATACCGAGAACGTCGCCGAGATCCCCACCTCCTTCGGGGGCCTCCTCTTCATGATGTGCGCGGTCCTCTATCTCGGGGCGGTGGTGGCCCTGGAGGGATGGCCCGTGTATGCCTATCTGCAGTCCCGCATGGCCGGCGGGTCCGTGAGCGTCTGGACGCCGGCCCTCGGTTTCGGGGGAGCGGTCCTCCTGACCGCCGTGGCAGTCTGGCTCCCTCTGAGGACCGGGATGCGGGAGTTGGAGGCAGGAGACATCCACGACGTGTAGAGGCTCTCTTCAAGGGGCCCATAGGAGGTGGGATGCTGGAAGGGCTGAAGCGATTCTTCTTCTCGTCGATGACCCCGGATGGGGAGGACGAGGGGGACCCCGGCGCTCAGGGCCGGGAGCTGCGGTTGGCGGCCTGCGCGTTGCTCCTGGAGCTTGCCCACGCCGACAAGGAGTTCACCGACGACGAGCGCCAGCACGTGGAGAACGCCGTGCGGCGGCATTGGGGGCTGGGAGCGGAGGAGGCGGGGGAACTCCTGTCTCTGGCGGAGCAGGAGCGGGCCCAGGCCACCGATCTCTGGCAGTTCACCCGGCTGATCCGGGAGAACTATTCTCCAGGCCAGAAGATGGTCCTCGCCGAGGTCATGTGGGGGGTCGTCTACTCCGACGGGGAACTCTCGTCCCGGGAGGAGTATCTGATGCGGAAGATCTCCCCGCTGCTGGGCCTGGAGGTGGGATACCTGTCCGAGGCACGGAATCGGGTACAGCGGAGGGACGCGCCCGACTACCGTCCGGATTGAACTTCCGGCGGAGAGCGACATATTCCATGAACGAGTTCGTACCCTCCTACGAACCGCCGACTCAACCTGCGGAGAGCACGATGCGAGATCTGGTCCCCGGTGGCTACCTCTTCACTCATCTGGTCTTCTGGACCGTCGTGTCCATGGTAGCCGTTGGCACCCAGCTCATGGCCATCGTGCTGTCGGTTGGGCTCGGCCTGCTGGCCCTGGAGTCCTTCAAGCGGTAGGACGGCCGCCCCACGCGTGCTCATTCTCAAGATCCTCCTCGGTATCGCGGCGGTAGGCCTGGGCTTCTGGCTCGGGCTCCCGGGGCGTTACGAGCAGACCCCGGACGAGATCGAGAAGGCCATGGATCGCGGCGGCGCGAAGCGGAATCAGGTCAAAAAGGTCTTCACCCCGCTGGACTGGATGAGGAAGGAGCAGCGGGGTTCCGAGCGCCGTCGCGGGCGCAACCACTTCCGGACGGCAGCCCCTCGGCGGAAGGAGTAGCGGCTCCGGAAGGGACCGCAGCGGTCACCTCAGGAGCCGGTCGACGGCGACGAGCATCACCCCGATGAAGGCGCCGAGGACGTAGCCGAGCTGGACGATGAGCTTCAGCTCCCGGTCCGTCACCTTTCGGACCAGCTCCTCCATCTTGGGCGTGGGGAACTCCACGACCTTCCGCTCGACCCGCTTCGCTACGTCCAGGCGCTTGATCAGATCCGGGACCTGACCCTGGAGCCATCCCCACAGGACCGGCCCCACGCTCCTCTCGATCCGCTCCGCCGCGTCGTCCGGCAGGAATCGGGACGGCGTGCCGATGGGGCGCTCCAGGAGTCCATCGGCCATGCGGGTCACGACCTCCTGGAGGGTCTTCTCCGCCGTCTCGCTCCGGGCGGCCGCCACGACCCACTCCTTCACGCGTTCCGGAGGCACCCGGGACAGGATGTCGCCCCAGGTCCGGGCTCCCGCCTTGTCCATTGCGGTCTCCAGCTTCTCCACCAGGAAGGCTCGACTCTGGGGGTCCCGGGCCATGCCCACGACCCACCCGGACAGCGTCTCCCGGGCCTGCTGAACGTTGTCGGAGTCGGGCTCCCCGAGGACGGACCGCACCGGCCGGCGAAGGAAGTCGACCACCGCCTCGTTCACCCCCCGGGACATGGCGTTCTGGACCGCAGGATCCACCAGGATCTCTGACAGGCGCTCGGCACCCTCCTTCTCGATGGTGTCCAGGATCTTGTCCACGGTGTCGTCGGTGACGACGAGTCGGGCCACGACACGTTGGTGGAACTTCAGGTCGCTCAGGAACCGGTGGAACAGCTCCCGGATGGTGGTCTCGAAGCGGGAACGGGCCTGGGGGTCTTCCAGGAGGGAGCCCAGGCGTTCGATGGCCAGGGGCAGGTAGCTACCGATCGCCTGCTCGAAGGAGCCGACCAGCCCCTGGGGCAAGACCTCCTCGAAGGTCCGATCGACGGCCAGCAGCCGATGCGAGGAGCGCTCAAGGTAGTCCTCCACAGCCTGTTGAAAATCCTCGCTTCCCGCGGCGTTCTGGAGCCACTCCTCAACGGCCTCGGCCACGGCAGCCTCCCGGGCCGGGGTCAAGAGCTGCCCGATGGGCTGGTCCGCTACCGCGTCGAGGATCCCCTGCATCCGCTCTTCCACCACCGCGTCGAACCGCTCGGAGCCCAGGTAGTCCGAGAGTCGGTCCAGACCATGGTCTACGACCCGATGGAGGAAGCCCTCCACCTCTGGGACGACCTCCACAGGGAGGATCTCCCTGAGGCTCCCCCGCTCCCGGTGGAGGATCTCGTCCAGAAAGACCGCGAGGCGTTCGTCGAAGGCGTGTCGGAACTCCTCAGCCGAGAGGATGCGCGTCAGATCGTCGGCGGTGAGGAGGCGATTTCCAACGGTCCTCCCGATCGCTGCCGCGAGCCGCTCCTGGTTCTTGGGCACGGCGCCCTGGAGCCAGTTGATCCGCCAGCGGCCGAAGAGGAGAGGTGGCTCGTAGGGGTGGAAGAGCATCCAGATCGCGACGGTGTTCGTGAGGCCGCCAGCGAGGGCACCGAACACCACCGTCACCAGGGCAGCGACCAGCTCGGTGTTCATCAGCGCCGCCGGTGACGCATCACGCCTCGGAGCTCCAGGACCCCCGGGTCGCCGAGATCGATCTCGCCGGTGACCCCGATGATGCCGTCCACCGGAAGGACCGGCCCGTCGCCGTCCCGGGTCTCGAGCTGCAGCGAGGTCACCTCGAGGCTGCCTGAAACCTCCCCGTCGGCGCTGGCGATCGTGATGATCTCGGGGATCGGTCGCCGCGCCGGTTCGAAGGTCCGGCTCTCACTCCACGTCAGCGTGACTCGAGGCCACGGCCCCTCGCCCTCGCCCCCCGGCCCGAGCACCCAGAGCTGGAAGTCTGTGGACTCTCCGGTGTCCATCGGCGTCTTGAGGACCACGCTCCACCCGCTTTCCGAGCGAAGGAAGAGCCAGTCCCCCAGATCGGGCTCCGCGGACCCGCGACCTTCGGAGACATCCAGGATGCGTCCGTCGATCCTCCGGTCTCCCAGAATCAGGGCGGCATCCAGCATTGTGAAGGTCCCCCCTCGGTCATCGGTCCACTCGGCCAGGGACTCGTCGAGGACGAGCTGGAGCCGGCGGCCGTCGCCCTCGAAGATCACCCGGTCCAATCGGTCTCCCTCGCCGACCAGGATTCTGAATGGGCCGTCGGGCAGGATCCGCCACGGTTCCCGTCGGGGGGGTGTTGCCCACGAGCTGGAATAAAAGGGCTCCCACTCCTCATCACGGACGAGCCAGCCCCGGTGCGTGCGGTCCACACCGCCAGGTCGGGTCACCGCCTCCAGGACCCACGGGACCATGAGGTGATCTTCGGGACTCCCGGTGGCGAAGACGAGGCTCCGCTCGAAACGGCCCCGAGGGCCTGCGTCGAGGGAGTCCCCGGCTGTGACCTCGGCAGTCCCTGAAGGATCGGGTCCGCGGTCACCGCCGCAGGCGGCCGTGGATCCAATCCCCAGAATCAGGGCCCAGTGGAGCAGGGGGAGGCGCATTCGGGAGGGGTCAGCCTGGCTCGGGTGAGGCATCGGGCCTCATTGGATCCAGGATCTGTCCGTCCCGGACCTGGAGGAATCGGTCCAATGCCCTGAAGAAGGCTCGCACTCGGCGGTGGCTCGCCCCCAGGTCCCATCGCTCGGTCCGGCTGGTGGTGCTCATGTCCACCCGGGTCTGGGCGTCCTCGTCCAGCTTCACCTTGATCAAGACGTCGGCGGCGGGCCTGAGCAGCGCTGGACCGATCTCTGCAAGGATGTGCCCCGTGACGTCGTCGGAGCGGACCAGAGACCAACGACTCAACCCACCTCCCGCCACCCCCAACGCCGCCTGCCACACCTCCTCGAAGGGGATGGCATAAGTGCGGCCTCGAAGGCCGGCGTCGACGTGGACGACATCGGTAGCGGCCTGATTCTCCCGAAAGCCCTGGAAGAGGCTCAAGAACCGCCCTCCACGAGCCGGTAGGTGATGGTGACCCCAGCCGACACGGCGTCGGAGCCGGTCTCGATCGGCGTGTCCATGGCCATCATGGCCGCCTCGGCCCGCATTCGAATCGGCGAGGGACGGTTTCCCCCGCTCGCCTGTACGGTCAGGGGAGCCCCCAGCCTCATCCCCAGGGACTCGGCGATTACCTCCGCCTCCCGCCGGGCGTTCGCCGTTGCCTCCCTCAGCGCCTCCAGCCTCGCCCCCTCGGTGTCCGAGGCGAAGAAGGACAACTCTGCCACCCGATTGGCGCCAGCCTCCAGCGCGGCGTCCAGGACGGGGCCTGCGGCGTCGACGTCGGCGAGGACGACCACAACGGCGTTCTGCGCCTGGTAGCCTACGATCTCCGGGCCTGCGTCCCGTTGTGTGGCGGGCCGATAGCGGGGCGAGAGTCCGTAGCCCGACGTCTCGACCCGGTCTTCAGGACCGACCTCGGCCCGGACACCCTCAAGGACCGTCTTCATGGTCCGGGCATTGCTGGCCGCGGCCTCTGCCGCCGTGGCGGCCTCGGTCTCCACCGCGAAGCGGATCCGCACCCGGTCCGCCGGCACGGTGACCTCGGCGGATCCGGAGACGGTCAGCCGTGTCGTGTCGGCCTCGACCTCTACCGGGCGTTCCGGGGACGTCATCGCCCCGCCCTCCGGGAGCGGGGTCGCCGCCGCCGGATGGCACGCGGCGACGACGGCCATGACCCCCGAGGCGACCAGCCACCATTTCCCAGCATTCGAACCTCCCATAACGACCTCGTCACACGTTGATCGACTGCGTCGTGCCGGATGGCCACGGCGCCGTCCATTCTGTTAACCTACGCCGCGGACAGGACTGGACCATCACTCGAGACTCGGACGCCATGAAGGCCATCATCCCACTCGCCGGCAAGGGGACGCGGATGCGCCCCCTCACCTACCATACGCCGAAGCCCCTCCTGAAGGTCGGGGGACGACCCATTCTGAGCTATCTGCTCGATGATGTCATCTCCCTGGGGGTGACGGAGATGGTCCTCATCGTAGGGTACCTCCAGGACGTACTCCGGGAGTACATCGCCACGGAGTACCCCGACGTGAAGGCGCACTTCGTGGTGCAGGAGGTCCAGGATGGTACCGCCGGGGCCATCGCGCTGGCGGAGCCCTGGGCCGACGAGGACCTTTTGATCCTCTTCTCCGACACCCTCTTCGATGCGGATCTGTCCCTCGCCAAGCGGCTCCCTGACGACGAGTCCGGAGTGCTTTGGGCCATGGAGGTAGAGGATTACCAGCGCTTCGGTGTCATCGTCACCCGAGAGGACGGGACGATGGAGCGGATCGTCGAGAAGCCGTCGGAGCCGATCTCCAAGCTGGCCAACATCGGCGTCTACTACATCAGGGACCACGAACTCCTGTTCGAGGGGATTCACCACACGCTGGACCGGGATCCAGGAAAGGGGGGCGAGTTCTACCTGACGAACGCCTTCCAGTATATGGTGGATCAGGGGGCCCGTCTCCGGACGGCACCGGTCACCGGGTGGTACGACTGCGGGAAGCCCGAAACCCTCATCGACACCAACCGCCACCTCCTCACCACCACTCGCGGCCTCGTGGCCGACGACGCCACCATCGAGGGGGCGGAGGTCGTCGAGCCGGTGCGCATCGAGTCTGGTGTGGTGGTTCGGGGCGGGCGAATCGGTCCGAACGTGACCATCGAGCGGGGAGCCCACCTGGTGAACGCCGAGCTGGAGTCGACGCTGGTCGGCGCCGAGGCGGAACTCCGGGAGGTGTCCCTCCACGACTCCCTCATCGGGGCTCGGGCCAAGGTCCGGGGGGTGCGGGGCACTGTGGCGCTGGCCGCCGACTCCGTGGTCGAGCCGGACTGATTCGGCGGACAGGGCGTCGGCCTGGGGCCCGCCGCCCGTCCGCGTCCCGTTCGATGGGCGACCTCCATCTCACGGTCCTCGTCATTCGGTGAAGGCGGATAGCTCGCTGGCGGTCAGAGCGGTCAACCCGCTGGCGTAGCGGTCATCCGGTGGGCGGTGGGGGCGCTCACCCCGCCGCCGCAGCGGTCATTCGGTCCAGGACCAGGAGGGTGAGGTAGGCCCGTAGCGTCCCGTCGGGCCCGCCCACGTTCCGATACCACTCGTCGGGGGTGTGAGCCATCCCGGCCTCCCCTCCAGCGCCCAGCGTGATGGCGGGGATTCCGACGTGCATCGGGTAGTTGGCGTCGGTGGAGGAGGCGGCGAGTTCGGCGTGGCCCGCCACGGCTCGAGTCGAGGCCATGGCGGCCCGGACCAGATCGGCGTCGGGGTCCGTCTGGCCGGCGGGCCGGTGTCCGATCCGCTCCAGCGTCAGCTCCGCCTTCTCGGCCCGGCGGGGCCCGGCGTCGGCGTTGCGTGCGTCGACAGCCTTCCGGAGGACGGAGAGGAGCTGCCCTTCCAGACCCGCCAGATCCTCCTCTTGCTCACTCCGGACCTCGAGTTCGGCCCAGCCTTCGGTGGGGATGGCGTTCACGCTGGTGCCTCCGCCGACCCGGCCCACGTTGAAGGTGCTCCCGGACGGGAGGGGGAGGGCCTCGGCCCGGGCCAGCGCCCTGGCCAGGATCTGCACCGGGTTGACCCGGCCCCAATCCACCCAGGAATGGCCCCCGGGCCCCCGGACGCTGACTCTGAAGCGCCGAGAGCCCACACCGCTGGCGATGACGCGCCGGGAGCCGGCGCCATCCAGGGAGATGAAGCCCCGGGCACCGTCCAGCGCTCCACCCGGGGAGAAGAGGTGCCGAACCCCCCGCAGATCTCCGAGGCCCTCCTCGCCGACGGTGGCTACGGCGACCAGGGGGATGTGTCGTGTCTTCGGATGTTTGGCGAGGGTGCGCACCACGGCCAGGAGGACCGCGAGCCCCCGCGCGTCGTCGGCGACGCCCGGGCCTACCCAGCGATCCCGCTCCCGGCGGATTCGGATCTCCTGGTCGGCGGGGAAGACCGTATCCAGGTGGGCCGAGATCACCAAGGGCCGGGGTCCCTCCGGCCCGACGGGGACGAGGACGTTGCCGACGTCGTCCACCCGGGGAGGCCGGCCGGCAGCCTCCTCCAGGAGGCGGGCCATGGTCGTACCCCGCTCCGTCTCCATGAAGGGCGGGGCGGGGATGGAGGCAAGGCGGATCTGGTCCTCGACGGTGCGAGGGTCGCTCCGGCGAATGAACCGCACCGCGGTCCGAACGCTCCGCTCGCGGAGGAGATCCCGGGCCAACGTCTCAGCGACTCCGGCTCGGGCGGAGCGGTGGGCCAGGGTTCGGGACGCACGTGCCAGCTCTGAATTCATCCCGGAAGCTGCCTTCCCCCCTGCTTGCGGGCAAACCGAGCCGGTGGGCTGCCCCCTCTTCCCGGAGGGCGTGCCGATGCGCTGTGGAGGGCAACGTAACGAGCCAGACATGCGATTTACGTCTCCGTTACGTACGCGACCCGATGCCGTGACCCGCCCGATCTACACTCATCGCGAGACCGACCCATCATGGGTTGGCTGAGCCGAGCAGAGAATCTCTCTCCGGAACAGCTGTACACCTGCACCACTGGACTCGCAATACATGAACAAAATCTCATCGAGCACCGGCCTCTTGATCGCGTGGCTGCTGGTGTTTGGACCTGTCTCCGCCGCCGCGCAGCAGAACACTGGACGGATCATCGGTCGCGTCGTCGACGCCGGGTCGGCCCGTGCGTTGGTGGGCGCTCAGGTGTTCGTGAACGACGGAATCGTAGGGACGCTGAGCGACTTGAACGGTCGTTACGTTCTCACCGGTGTCCCCGTCGGGCAGGTCGATGTGACGGTTACGCAGTTGGGGTACGGGACGAAGACCGTGACCGGGGTCTCCGTGACCGGCGATGAGGTGACGGCCCTGGACATCACCCTGGAAGAGGCGGCGGTGGAGATCGAGGGTCTCACCGTCTCCGCCGAGCGCGAGGCAGGTAGTACGGCCAGTCTTCTGGACGAGCGTCGCACCTCCTCCGCCGTGGTGGAGGCCGTGGGCGCCCAGGAAATTGCCCGGCGCCCCGACTCCGACGCCGCCGAGGTGGCGCAGCGGATGACCGGCGTGACCGTCACCGACGGGAAGTACGTCTTCGTCCGAGGTCTCGGGGAGCGCTACTCCCAGACCTCACTCAACGGATCCTCGCTGCCGAGCCCCGAGCCGGAACGGGAGGTCGTCCCCCTGGACCTCTTCCCCTCCGGCTTCCTGGAGAGCCTCCAGACGCAGAAGACCTACACCCCCGACCTCCCGGCGGACTTCTCGGGTGGATCGGTGCAGATCAGGACCAAGGACTTCCCGAGCCGCTTCAGCATCCGGGCCGGAGTTCAGACGAGCTTCAACAGCCTGTCCCAGTTCAACGACAACTTCCTGCAGTACGGGGGCGGTGGTATGGACTGGCTCGGTGTGGACAACGGATACCGGGACCAGCCCGAGGCGGCGCAGGAGCTGATGGGTGACGTCTTCTCCGGTCGCCGGCTCCCGTCGGATCCCAACGACCTGGTCCGGGTCGGCGAGGGCTATCAGGCTCTCGAGCCCGCCTTCACCCCGATCACCGGCTCGACTCCCCTCAACCGCTCGTTCAACCTCTCCATCGGAGGTCGGTCGGACGCGGGGCGAGAGGGCGAGATGGGGTACTTCCTCGCTGGAACCTACTCGGACAACTACACGATCCGAGGCGGGAACTGCCTCAACAATTCCGGCGAATCCGTCGACCTCCTCAACCCCTCCGGGGATCTCCTTTCGGGGCAGGAGCGGCTGAACACCTCCAGCTGTGACGAGTTCGAGCGGAAGTGGCGGACCTCGGCCTTCGACTCCGCTGCGGCGCCCTTCGAGACGCCCAATGTGAATTACGGCTTCCAGAGGGGCTCTCGGGCCATCAGCTGGGGGACCATCGGCAACTTCACCTGGCGGTTGAACCCGGAGCAGCAGATCAGCCTCCGCACCACGGTGAACCGGTCCACTGACGATGAAGCCCGGGCCTTCCTGGGCGAGAACGACGAGGACATCGGGGGCGCCCTCCGCTCGGAGCGGAGCCGTTGGGTCGAGCGGCTGATGATGTGGGGCCAGCTGTCCGGTGAGCACCAGCTCTTCATGGACTCGCGCCTCGACTGGCGCTTCACCATGGCGCAGGCCAACCGGAAAGAGCCCCTCCTCCGCGAGTCGCTCTACCTCCAGAACCCGGTAAACCTGGGCTTCTTCCTCCTCGACTTCACCGAATCGGGCCGGTACTTCGACTCGGAGCTCGTCGACGACGACATGAGCCTCGAGGTGGACTGGGACTTCCCCTTCCAGTTCCTCAGCCGGGACGCCTCCTTCAAGTTTGGCGGCGCATGGCGGAACCGGGACCGACAGTTCGGAGCCCGGCGCCTCAACTGGCGCTTCCTGGGTCGGACGATCGAGGATCTCGATCCGGAGCTGGAGAACGGGACGGTCATCGCCAACCGTCCAACCTCCTCGGACGAGTTCCAGATCAGCGAAGTGGTGGAGCCTGGTGACCTCTACAACGCGGATGACGAGCGGCTGGCCGGGTACTTCATGCTCGACTTCTCGCTCACCGACAAGCTGCAGGCGATCCTGGGAGCCCGCGTCGAGAACTACGCCCTGGGCCTCGACTCCCGGGGCGACCAGCTCCAGGACCTCGACCAGACGGATGTCTCCCCGTCGATCAACCTGATCTACTCGGTCCGGGACAACATCAAGCTCCGGGCCTCGGCGAGCCGGACGCTGGATCGCCCCGAGTTCCGTGAGTTGGCTCCCTTCCAGTTCACGGAGGCCACCAGCCTGCGTCAGCTCTTCGGAAACCCGGAGCTGGGTGTGGCCACCATCGTCAGCGGGGACCTCCGGGCCGATTGGTTCCCCCGTCCCGGCGAGGTCATCTCCATCGGTGGCTTCTACAAGGACATGCAGGACCCCATCGAGCAGGTCTTCATCGCCGCGGCGTCGTCGGCCTTCTCCTTCCAGAACGCCGAGGAGGCGCAGGTGCTCGGGATCGAGGTGGACGTCCAGCTCGGCCTCGATCGCATCGCCTCCCTCCTGGAGGGCTTCTCCTTCCAGGGGAATTACTCCTGGATCGACTCCGAGGTGAGGGTGCGGTCCGGTGGAATCTTCATCCCCACCGAGCTCGAGCGTCCCCTGGAGGGCCAGGCACCGTACGTGCTCAACGTGGGACTCAACTACTCCAGCTTCGGCGGCTTCGAGGCTGGCGTCTTCTTCAACCGCTTCGGCACCCGCATCAACGCGGCGGGTGGGTCGGGGATCCCGGACATCGAAGAGCAGTCCCGGAACGTCCTCGATGCCTCCTTCGGTTTCCCCCTCTTCCAGGGGGTCAGCGCCAAGGTCAGAGCCAACAACCTGCTGGATGCCCCCTACCTGTTCACGCAGGAGCTGAACGGGATCACGCGGGACCAGCGTCGCTACGTGGTCGGTCGGACCTTCTCCGTCGGCCTCTCTTGGGAGTTCTGAGCGGCTCCCGACTACTCACTCGCATCGCGCACACACAGCGAGGACACCTCATGAAGTTGAAAAGGACAGCAGCCCGCTTGGGAGCGATCCTCCTCAGCACCGCCGCCTTCGCGGCATGTGGAGACGACGACGACGACGGAATGGGTCCGGATCCGGACCCGAACGCCCCGGCGACCCCGACGGGTCTAGCCACATCGCTGGACCTGTACGATCTCACCGTCTCCTGGGACGCGGTGCCCGGTGCAACCACCTACGCGGTGGTGCTGGACGATGGGGATCCCGACACGCCCAACCTCACGGAGGCCGGGGCCGGCAACTCTGTCACCTTCGGGCGGGTCGCCGCCGGGACGGACTTCGATGTCAGCGTGACGGCGGGCAACTCCAGCGGAACGTCGGCGCCGGCCACCACCACCGTGACCACGCCGGGCCTGAACATGACGTTCTTCATGAACGACGGGTACAACAACGTCCTCGCTGATCCGGGCTTCGACGCCTCGGCCTTCAACGCCGGGACCGCTGCGACGCCCCCGGACTTCACGGTGGCCGAGATGCCCGACGGCTACACCGCGGCCACCATCCCCACCGGTTTCGACAGCAACCTGATCGAGCCGGGTGACGGGCGGACGCTGGACGACACGGACTACGCCGGAGCCATCGAGCCCGGGACGGCGCTCGGCGACGCGTGGTACAACGGATGGACCGTCTGGGCCACCGACGGCTCCGACAGCCGCACCGGGTACGACGCCCTTCCCGAGATCGAGGTCACCGGCACCATCATCGACGATGTCACCTGGACGTCGGGGAACGTCTACCGTCTCAACGGGCCGGTCTTCATCGGTGAGGACTGCGGTACGGACGGCACGGATCCGGACTGCGACGAGGCCGTCCTGACCATCGAGCCGGGGACGACCATCATCGGTGAGACGGACATCGCCGACGGTGAGCGGGGATCGTACCTCGTCATCACCCGGGGATCCCAGATCATCGCCGACGCCTTCGCCGACGGAGGGGACCCCACCGGACCTCCCGCGGAAGAGGACGTCATCGTCTTCACGTCGAAGAACATCATCGACGGGACGGCGGCTCGTGCCGACTGGGGTGGCCTCATCATCAACGGCCAGGCTCCCACCAACGCCGGTGAAGAGGCCGAGGGTGAGGGTGACTCCGGTTTCTACGGCGGTGAGGACGAGAGCGACGACTCCGGGATCCTCCGGGGTGTGCGCATCGAGTTCGCCGGTGACGACGTGACGGCGACAGATCAGCTCAACGGCCTCGCCCTCCAGGCGACGGGTTCGGGTACTACGGTGTCCTGGATCCAGATCCACTACAACGAGGACGACGGCATCGAGCCCTTTGGTGGCACGACCTCGGTGGACCACCTCGTCCTTACCGGAGTCGGCGACGACTCGATGGACGGAACGGACGGCTACCGCGGCTTCATGCAGTACGTGATCATCCAGCAGCGGGGCGACAACGCCGACAACGGGATGGAGCTCTCCAACAACGGAGACACCCCGGAGGCGGCGCCTCAGTCCACCTCGGTCGTGGCGAACGTCACGGCCATCGGTGCCGGTGAGAACGTCGTGACCGGCGACATCGCCGGGGCCGAGTCCGACAACGGTGTGCAGCTGCGTGAGGGGTCGAATTACCGGCTCTACAACTCCATCATCACCGGCTTCGGTGAGGGCGGATTCTGCATCCGGGACGGGCAGACCATCGTGAACGCCCTCAACGCCCTCGAGGGTGACACGGATCCGACGGCCACCGTTACGGCCCAGGGGCTCATCCTCTGGAGCAACCAGGCGGCGGACGATTCGGACGACAACTTCGCCGCGTGCGGCGGCGGGTCGAGCTGACCGGACGCACCATGGTGTCACGATGAATGATCGGGGGTGCGGGCGGGCGACCGTCCGCACCCCCGTGTTCATCCACGCAGTACAACGCAGAACGGATCATGGACATGGGACGTGGCTCTTTGAGGAGAACGGCGCTTCTACTGTTGGTCAGCGCGCTCGCAGCGTGCTCGGACCTGGCCGAGGCCTCTCCGCTGGCGAACGCCTACAAGAGCCCCGAGGCGCTGGCAGAGGCCGTGTTGGTGGCACTGTCGGAGCGGGACGACGTCGCGCTCCGCGAGCTCATGATCACCCGAGAGGAGTACGAGACGCTGCTCTGGCCCTCGATGCCTGACCGGGAGCACATGCCCTTCGACTTCGTCTGGAGCGTCACGGGCCCGCGAAGCCGGAAGGCCCGAGGGGAGGCGCTGGATCGGTTCGGTGGCCTGCCCATGGAGTTGGTGAGCATCGAGCTCGGCGACGAGGTCGAGCGCTATGACGACTTTGCCCTCCACAAGGGGGCGACGATGAAGGTGCGGCGCGGGGACACGGGGGAGGAGGGAAGGCTCCCGATGATCGACGTCCTCGTGGAGATGGGTGGGGGGTGGAAGTTCATGAACTACGTCGAATGACCCGCCTGGCGCCTTGCCCCGGCGGGATTGTAACAGGACGTTGACGGATGACCGGGCCTCCAAGACGGAGTATCGGCATCCACCTCTGGACGATCGGCTGACGCCATGAACGAGCAGGACCTCATCTACGACTGGAACACGCTTCCCGGCGCCTTCGATTGGTCTTCGGTCGGAACCGTCGAACTCGACGACGAGACGCTCCGGGATGGCCTTCAAAACCCGTCGGTCACCGATCCCGCGATCGGCGACAAGATCCGGATGCTCCACCTCATGGACGAGTTGGGCATTCATACCGCCGATATCGGTCTACCAGGGGCCGGACCCCGAGCCGTGCGCGACGTCACGGCTCTGGCGAAGGAGATCGCCCGGGGCAGCCTGTCCATCGCGGCGAACTGCGCCGCCCGGACCGTGGTGGCCGACGTCCGGCCGTTAGCGGAGATCAGCCAGGCGACGGGCATCCCCATCGAGGCGTGCACATTCATCGGCTCCTCCCCAATCCGGCAGTATGCCGAGGGCTGGACGCTGGAGCGGATGCTCCGTTCCGCCGAGGAGGCCGTGACCTTCGCGGTGTCGGAGGGTCTCCCGGTGATGATGGTCACTGAGGACACCACCCGGGCCCATCCCGACACCCTGAAGGCGCTGTACGGGAACGCGATTCGTTGGGGAGCCCAGCGTCTGTGCATCGCCGACACCGTGGGTCACTCGACGCCCGACGGGGTCCGGGCCCTGGTCCGTTTCGTCCTGGAAGAGATCGTGGACCCCTCCGGCGAGGACGTAGGGGTGGACTGGCACGGCCACAGGGATCGCGGCCTGGGGTTGGCGAACACGCTCGCCGCCATCGAAGCCGGGGCGAGCCGGGTGCACGGCTCCGCCATGGGGATCGGCGAGCGCGCAGGGAATGCGGAGATGGATCTGATCCTGGTGAATCTCCGGCTCCTGGGGGTTCATCACGGGAATCTCACCCGCCTGCCCGAGTACTGCGAGCTCATGTCCCGGAGCTACGAGGTCCCCATGTCCACGGCGTATCCGGTGGTGGGCCGGGACGCGTTCCGGACCGGGACCGGCGTTCACGCTGCGGCCATCATCAAGGCCGAGGAAAAGGGCGATGCCTGGCTCGCGGACCTGATCTACTCCGGTGTGCCCGCCTCCATGGTGGGGCGGGTGCAGGAGATCGAGGTCGGGCCCATGGCCGGCCTGTCGAATGTGAAGTACTGGCTCCGGTCCCGGGGACTGGACGCCGGGAACGAGGAGCTGACGGCTCGGATCTTCGACGCCGCCAAGCGAACGGACCGCACCCTCACCGAACCGGAGATCATGGCCCTCGTGGCCGATACCAGATGATCAAGCCCTCCCCGAGGACCGACATGGATTCCGCCTCCCGACCGAACTCGACTCCCCGCGTGCTGGTGGTGGAGGACGAGCCCGACATCGCTGCCCTGATCGCCTATCAGCTCACCCGAGAGGGATTCCGGGTGGAGACGGCGTCCACGGGTCCGGAGGCCCTGAAGGCCGTGAATCGAGAAGCTCCGGACCTGGTTGTTCTGGATCGGATGCTCCCGGGCCTCTCCGGCGACGACGTCCTGAAGTCCCTCAAGGGAGAGAGCACCACGCGAAACGTCCCCGTCCTCGTCCTGACCGCCAAGCGAGAGCAGGAGGACCGCATCTCGGGGCTCGAGCTGGGGGCCGACGACTACCTGACCAAGCCCTTCTCGCCCCGGGAGCTGGTTCTTCGTTGCCACGCCATCCTGCGCCGGATCGCCGAACCCGCTTCCGCACCGGGGGGCCGGGTCCTGAAGGCCGGGCCCCTGCGAATGGACATGGGCGCCCACCAGGTCACCCTGGACGGCGAAGAACTCAACCTGACCCCCACGGAGTTCCGCCTGCTCCATGCCCTTTTGGAGCGGCGCGGTCGGACCCAGAGCCGGCGGCAGCTCCTGGAGAAGGCCTGGGACGTGGAGGCGGACATCTCGGATCGGATCCAGACCCGGACGGTGGACATGCACGTCCGCAGACTACGCGCCAAGCTGAACGAGCTTGGAGACTGGATCGAGACGGTTCGGGGCTTCGGTTACCGCCTGAGGATCCCCGGGGACGACGCCTGAGATCGACTTTCTACCGCGGCGTGGGCAGGCGCCCCGGTCCCCCTCCTTGTCTCGTTCCGTTGCCAAGACGAGTCGGTCAGACCTAGCATGGCGGCATGTTCGAACCCTCCGACGAGGCCCCCGAGCCCACTGCGCCGCGACCCCGAGGCCGAATCCCCGAACCCGGGGACGAACCGACGCTGACCGCCGAGGAGGACGCCGAGGTGGAGCACGCGGTGGAGCAGCTTCTCGAGGAGGTGTCAGGGCCGGAGACCCAGACCGAGCGACTGCTCCAGGCCCACGAGTTGAGGGGCCGCTGTGCCATCATCACCGGCGCCAGTAGGGGGATCGGCCGAGCTGTGGCTCTGGACCTGGCCGAGGTCGGGGTCGACATCGCCTTCAACTTCCTGGATGAGGGGGGCAGCTCCCGCGTGGAGGCCCAGCAGCTCGCTCGAGAGTTGAGGCAGCTCGAGGTCCAGGTGTTCTGCCAGGCCTGCGACGTCCGGAACAGCGGGGACGTGAACCACTTCGTCGCCGACGCCGTGGAGGCTCTAGGGGCGGTCCACATCCTCGTCAACAATGCGGGCATCGGGGCGGATCGGGCGCTCTGGCACATGACCGATCTGGAGTGGGAGGCGGTACTCCGGACGAATCTCGACGGGGCCTTTCATTTCCTCCGAGCGGTCGCGCCCCACCTCCGGGCCCAGGAGTACGGCAAGGTGGTGAATATCGCCTCGGTCCACGGGGTCAGGAGCGAGTTCGGCCTCTCGAACTATGCGGCCTCCAAGGCGGGCCTCCTTGGCCTCACCCGAAGTGCCGCCGTGGAGCTCGGGCCCATGAACATCAATGTGAACGCCGTGGCCCCAGGCTACATCCGGACCACTCGTCTGACGGACCGGGTGCCGGCGGAGATCCTCGACCGGGCTCGGGAGCAGAGCGTCCTGGGACGGTTGGGAGACCCCCAGGATGTGGCGGCGGTGGTCCTCTTCCTGTGCAGCGAGGCCGCCCGCCACATCACCGGGGCGGTCATTCCCGTGGACGGCGGCTACCTCTTGTAGATCACCGCCGTGGGATCAGCTTCCCACCCTCTGCACCCGGTCGAACTCCGCTACGGCGTTCAGGTGGGCGATGAGAGACTGGAGCTCGGACAGCCGGGCCTGGGTCACCTGGTTCTGCGCCACCACCAGTTCGAAGTTCGTGGTGGCGCCCACGTTGAACCGGACCTGCTCGGCGGCGGCGTTCTCTTCCGCTGCCTCCCGGCTCCGCTGCGCCGCCTGGTGCTGGAGGAAGGTGTTGTCCACGGCGAGTCCCGCCCCGGTGACCTGGGTGACCACCGAGAGCTCCTGGGCCCTGAGAGAAAGCTGCTGCTGTCGAAGCTCGAGACGGGTCCGCTCCGCATTGGCCCGATCGGGGTTCAGCCCCAGAGGATAGGAGGCGTTCAGGCTGACATTCCAGGTCGGGACGTCGAAGGCGGCGATGGCGGCGAGCCCGTCGATGTAGCCGCCGGGCTGCACGAGCTCCGGAGCACCTCCCAACCCGGACCGGGCGAAGAGGTCTCCCCCCACACCCTGGAGGGAGTAGCTGGCGGTGAGGTTCAGGTCCGGGAGGCTGCTGTTCTGGCTGACCTGGAGGTTCAACTCGGAGATCCGCTGCCGCTCCCGCTCGGCCCGGAGGTCGGTCCGAAGGGAGAGGGCGTTTTCGATGGCGGCCTCGATGTCCACGTCGGGATCGGTGAGGACCGGGAGCTCGGTGGGGTTGATCGTCTCCATCAGGAGTGGGTCTCCCGCCCCGGAGAGGATGAGCTCCTTGAAGGCCAGCTCCTGGTTCCTCCACTGGATCTCCGCCGCCAGAAGGGCCTGCTCGTCCGCAGCGACCTGTGCTTCGGCCTGGATCACGTCGTACCGCGTCCCGGTGCCGAGCTGTTCACGGATCCTGTTCTGCTCCACCAGCTCCTGGGTCTGGGCCAGAGAGCGACGTTGGATCTCGATCTGCTCGATGGAGGCCCGGAGGTTCCAGTAGCTCTCCTGTAGATCCGCCACCACGTTCTCGATCCGGCTCCGCACCTCCAGGTCGGTGATCAGGCTCTGGGTCTCCTGATTCCGGACTGCGGCACGCTGGGGGTCGATCTTGAAGCCGGCCAGGAGGGGCTGGTTGAAGCTCAGGCTGACGAACGAGTTGTAGTTCGGGTTGCGGGTCGCAAAGATGTTGTCGGTGGCCACCCGGGCGTTGTTGAAGTTCAACGCGAGCTGCCCCCCGTACCACGGGAGGGGCTGGGACAGACTTCCGTTCGCCGTGAACCGCTCGGTGCTGATCTGGTTGCCTCCGTCGAGCTGGCTCACCGACTGGTTTGTCGAGTTGTTGTACCCGAAGGTGCCGCCCAGGGTTGGAGCGAAGGCGGACTGGGCCACGTCCAGGGCGTAGGCCTGGATGGCCGGGTCGAGCTGAGCGCTCTGCACGTTCAGGTTCACCTCGAGAGCCAGCTCGATGGCATCCCGCAGCGAGAGGTTCCGCAGCGTGCGTCCGGCATCCAGGGGAGGGAGGGCGTTGCCCACCACGTAGGGCTCTTCCTGGTTCAGCTCCTCGGCCACGGGGTCCTGGGCGGACAGGGCCAGGGGAGCTAGCGCGAAGAGTGCTGCGAAGACGGCGCGGCGGGCGGTTCGATACCGGATCATCAAAGGCTCTCTCGAGGTGTGAAATGGTGCGGGTTATGTGCGGGTCCTGGATGGCTGCCTCGCCGGTCCGGAGCATCGAGGCCATCCACCAGGACGTGCTCCGTGATGGGACCGTTGAATGGCACCCTTCGTTAGCCCGGCCGTCACGTTGCGTGGCCCCGCTCCCCGGCGCATTGTGCACGGATGCATGTACTCCGATCAATCGCCGCGAGAATCGGCACCCTGAATCGAGGGTTGGGCTCGGTCCTCCGCTGGCTCGCCGTGCTTATGATCTTCATGGGCGCCTACAACGCCGTCGCCCGTTATCTGACGCGGTCCGCCGGCGTATCGTTGAGTTCGAACGCGCTGAACGAGGCCCAGTGGTATCTCTTCAGCCTCATCTTCCTCCTTGGGGCCGCCTACGCCCTGGAGGTAGACGCACACGTTCGTGTGGATGTCCTCTACGGCCGACTATCCACCCGGGCCCGGGGTTGGATCGACCTCCTCGGGACGGTCTTCTTCCTGATCCCATTCTGCGTTCTGATGCTCTGGGTCTCGTATCCCACGGTCCGGAACTCGTGGGCGATTCGTGAGGTGTCGCCGGACCCCGGCGGGCTGCCCCGGTGGCCCATCAAGGCGGTGATCCTGGTCGCCTTCGTCCTCCTCCTGCTTCAGGCCTTCAGCCAGCTGGTGAAGGCGATCGATGCGGTGCGGGGTGGGACCGTGAAGGGTAGGGACGACGGGCTCGAACCCATCTCGGCTCCGGAGACCACGGCGTGACGGGGGCTGTCTGGGGTCCCCTGATGTTCCTGGGGGCCCTGGCCTTCATCTTCACGGGGTATCCGGTCGCCTTCGCCCTGGCGGGGACGGCCCTGCTCTTCGCGGTCCTGGGGAGTATGGCCGGGGTCTTCGACATGATCCTCCTGACCGCTCTGCCGCAGCGGACGTTCGGCACCATGTCGAACTACACGCTTCTGGCGGTCCCCTTCTTCATCTTCATGGGGACGATCCTCGAGAAGTCCCGCCTGGCAGAGGATCTCCTGGAGACCATAGGGCTACTCTTCGGGCGCTTCCGGGGAGGGTTGGCCATGGGGGTGATCTTCGTGGGGGCCCTCCTGGCTGCGGCCACGGGTGTCGTGGGCGCGTCGGTCACCGCCATGGGCCTGATCTCGCTCCCGGTCATGCTCCGGAACGGGTACAAGCGGGAGGTGGCCCTGGGGACCATCGCCGCTGCAGGCACGCTGGGTCAGATCATCCCCCCGAGCATCGTCCTGATCGTCCTGGGCGACCAGCTCGGTGTGAGCGTCGGTGACCTGTTCCGGGCCGCCCTCGTCCCGGGCCTGGTCCTGACCGGTGGCTACGCCCTCTACATCGTCGTCCTCACCTTCGTGCGGCCCGCATCGGTGCCGGCGCTGACGCAGGAGGCCCGGGACGCGGCGGAGGGACAGCTGTTGCGCCGCGTGATCCTCTCCATGCTCCCCCCACTCATCCTGATCGGCGTGGTCCTGGGAAGCATCTTCGCCGGCGTGGCCACCCCCACGGAGGCCGGTGCGCTGGGGGCGTTGGGGGCCATGGCCCTGGCCGCGCTGAACCGGACCCTCACCGCCGAGGTGGTGAGGGACGCAGCGGACAGCACGACTCGCCTCACCATCATGGTGATCTTCCTCCTGATCGGGTCGACGGCCTTTGCCCTGGTTTTCCGGGGTCTGGACGGAGACGTGTGGATCGCCGACCTCCTCACCGGGCTCCCCGGGGGCTGGCTCGGCTACCTGCTGGCCGTGAACCTCCTGGTCTTCCTGCTGGGCTTCTTCATCGACTTCTTCGAGATCGCCTTCATCATCGTCCCCCTGCTGGTAGCGCCGGCGGCGACGCTGGGGCTGGATCTGGTGGCGCTGGGGATCATGCTGGCCGTGAATCTCCAGACTTCGTTCCTTACACCCCCCTTCGGCTTCTCCCTCTTCTACCTGCGGGGTGTGACCCCTCCAGATGTGCCGACCACCGCCATCTATCGGGGGGCGATCCCCTTCATCGTCATCCAGGTGGTCGTGCTCGCCGGCTTGGTTTGGATGGCTCGGCCCGTCTGATCTTGGCTACGATGGTGGATACCGCAGTCGCCCTGAGCACCGGCGAGAACGCCTGACGTGCCTGCGCCCTGGCCCGGCGCCGTCACCGTTTTGGCGGAGGACCCCTGGTTCGCTCCGCTGGTGGACTCTGTGGGTCCATGCCGCATCCGGGCCTCCCGAGGATCGCGATTCGCCTCTCTCGTGTCGGCGATCGTCTACCAGCAGCTGGCGGGCGCTGCGGCCCGCACGATCCACGGGCGGGTGGTCGCGGCCCTGGGGGGGCGGGTCACGCCGGCTACGGTCCTGGAGGCCCATCCCGAGGAGCTCCGTGCTGCGGGTCTATCCCGGGCGAAGCTCGCCGCGATTCTGGATCTGGCCGAGAAGGCGTCCAACCGGACCGTCCGCCTGCGAAGCCTCCACCGCATGGACGACGGGGAGGTGGTGAAGCACCTCGTCCAGGTCCGGGGTATCGGGCCCTGGACCGCTCGTATGTTCCTGATGTTCAACCTCCATCGCCCCGACGTGTGGCCGGTGGGGGATCTGGGAGTGAGGAACGGTTGGGCTCGGATTCACCGGCTCGAACACGCCCCCACGCCAGACGAGCTCGTGGGGGCCGCCAACCACCTGCGGCCCTGGCGGTCCGCCGCGGCCTGGTACTGCTGGCGGGCTACCGAGACGACGAAGCTGGGCTGACCCTTCGGCCTTCCCGGTGTTGTCGTGTCGGCGCCGCTGTGCC
>JGI12210J13797_10122540_pt1 | contig 24390 bp, 25 predicted proteins | sample ElkSlonscriptome_3_FD_13797 | JGI IMG/M metagenome (IMG submission 13797)
CGAATGGGCTTATTCAATAGATGTTCTCCGCTTTCTCCTAGCCGCACGCGCCATGCTGCGCTGGCAAGAGAGTAAGGTAGACCGCACGCTGATGGCATTTATCCTTCTGTACCTTCATGGAAGGCGCTCGTCGTCGCTCTCCAACCAGATGCGTGACAGTAAAGCGATGGCCCCGGACTATGCTGTCCGATGGTGGATAGAGCGTGAGATGAAACCGCCGGACCTAGACCCTATCGCGTTTATGGAGCAGCGGATTGAGTGGCGGTATAAGAAGGGCCGGCCTCATCTTCCTGGTGATGTGCTCTTAGGCAACAGCCTACAACTTCTAAATTCCGGTCGCTATCGGCGAGCGTTTGCAAAACCATTTGACCTTCTATTTACATCGCCGCCGTACTACGGAGTAACCAACTACCATACTGATCAGTGGCTCCGACTCTGGATGCTCGGGCAAATTCCCTCTCCTCATCGACGAGGAGGGCGATGGCAAAGAAAGTTTGAATCACGGTCTGATTATTGCGAGCTCTTGACAGGTGTATTAGGTAGTGCAGCACGACGCATGAGCAACGAAGCGATTGTTGTTATTCGCACTGATGCTCGTGAGTTTACGCTTACAGCTACTGTCGAGGCGCTGCGGACCACTTTCCCTACAAAAAAAATGTGTAAGAAGGAACAGCCGCTCAAGAAACAAACTCAAACAGCTCTATATGGTGACTTCTCGAAGAAGCCAGGAGAGGTAGACCTTGTAATGGTTCCTGAATGATTTCTCTCGGAGTGCCTAATCTCAATGTACCTGCGCTGCAGTAGCTGTAAGACAGGACTATCTTCGCCCTAGGTCACCACATCATCCAGCCGCAGATCTAGATCTAGAAATATCCCAGAAGCGATCGCATCCCCCAGCCGGTACTGCCGCTGCTCATATTGCTCCCCCACTAGCCGACACACTGTCAGTGCCTCAGGCGCGGCAAAGCTGAAAGGGGGCGGTGCAAAATAAATTTCTGATGGGTCTTGCCTTAACGGCCTCCTTACAGATACACTCATCTGCTAGAAGCTGTATCGGATGCAGCTTGAACAACAACCCCAAAAATTTGGTCAAGACGGGCGCGACTGGTGTTCTCAGCGCCAGCCGCACCCTGACCCTTCGACAGGTATCCGCTGTCGATGAGCTGCAGGTATTTTAATATCCTGCAGCCATCCCAGACGCCCAAAACAAGGGATGACCTCATTTTTGGGTTTTCTTACCCACAAAACACCAAAAGAAAACCCATGACATTTTTATACCCCCAGCGACCTCAACCCGAGGCCGCACCAACTGTGCCGTCAACACCAGACAAGCTGACGGCACAGCCGCTGCCCACCGAAACAGCCCCCACCCGCATCGTCACCCCCGACCCCGGCCCCAGCGGCGAAGTGATCCGCCACATCCTCATCGGCTCCCCCGAAGGCATCCGCGAAACCATCTACGCCCTGCACCTGAAGCGCTATGTCGAGCAGGCCATGTGGACCGGCCCCGTCAACATTGGCCCCAACGGCGTCACAATCACCCGCAATGAAGGCGACATCTTGTTCTACCTGATGCGGCTGCGATCGCTAGACGCCGTCCGCTAAACGCCGCCGTCTGATCTCCCTACTGATGGCGTTGGCCCCTTTGCTTGATGCTTTAGGCCCTGCCGCCATCAGTAGCCCCAGCCATTGCCCTACCCCTGCAAGGTGCGGATAATCATATAAATGGCCAGAGCAATCAGCAAAATGCGGAACAAAATACTGACAGCGCGATCGGGCAGGGCAGGCAGCAGCCGAGTCCCAAACTGCGCCCCGATGATGCCGCCAACGCCCAAGACAAGCCCCGGAAGCCAAAGCACATTACCCTGAGCCGTATGCTGAATTAGCCCAGAGGCAGCGATCGCCACAATGGCCCCCAAGCTGGTGCGCACAGCCGCTTTGATGTCTTCCCCCAAAATCAGCATCTGTAGAGGGACCATGACAACCCCGCCGCCAACGCCAAACAGCCCAGAAAGCAGGCCCGCCGTCAGGCCAATTCCAGCAATGGGCAAAAGCTGAAAGCCGGATTTTTCTTTCGCTTCAGCCTCAGACTCGCCGTTGCGAGCAGCCAAGCGCTTTTTTAGCCCCATGAGGTAAATCGTGATCAGCAAGAGACTGGCAAACCCCAGGGACAGCACCGCATCTGAAACCCTTGTACCCAACCAAGCGCCAATTTGAGCCGTGATGATTCCGAAACCAGCTAGGCCGAGAGAAGCCTTCCATTTAAGCTGACCCGCTTTTAAGTTACGGATGCTGCCCGAGGTGGCGCTCAGAAAAACACCGATTAGGCTAGTTGCCGTGGCCTGGAGGGTCGTTTCGACCCCAGCAAAAATCAGCGCGGGAACCAAAAGCAAGCCACCTCCAATCCCTAAAATTCCAGCTAGGGTGCCGGTCAGCAGGCCAAATAGAGCTAAAAGGGCTAGGCCTAGAGGTGTTTCGAGTAGCATTAACGTTCTTCTCTTGCTGTGAACCGCTGAATGGGGCCGCCACCGGGGTATCGCCACATCCCCAGAGCAGGCCGCCTCATGAATGAGGTTAACCGAATTCATGTCGCCTGGCGATGGCACCAGCCCTGACGCGGGGCATCGCCTAGCTTTCTAGCCCTGGTTAGCGATCGCCCCTTAGCTATTATCTAAGTAACTATTTTCGGGGAGTCTCACCATGGCCATCATCGCGGCCCGTCAGCTCAGCAAAACCTACCCCGTCCCCATCAAAGAGCCCGGCTTCAAGGGGACGCTGAGCCACTTCTTCAAGCGCCGCTACCGCCAGGTCGAGGCCGTCAAGCAGGTCAGCTTCTCCATTGAACCGGGGGAAGTGGTGGGCTTTTTAGGCCCCAATGGCGCGGGCAAAACCACCACCCTCAAGATGCTTACTGGGCTGATTCACCCATCTAGCGGTCAGGTTGAGGTAGCAGGCCAAGTGCCCTTCCGTCGCGCCGCCCCCTTCCTGCACAACATCACCCTGGTGATGGGCCAAAAGCAGCAGCTCATCTGGGATCTGCCTACCCTAGACTCCCTGCGCATCAACGCCGCCATCTACGGCATCTCAGACTCAGAGCTGCGGCGGCGCGTGGGGGAACTCACAGAGATGCTGAGCCTAGAGACCAAGCTCACCCAGCCCGTGCGCAAGCTCTCTTTGGGGGAGCGCATGAAGGCGGAGCTGCTCGCAGCCCTGCTGCACCACCCCAAGGTGCTATTTTTAGACGAACCGACCCTAGGGCTCGACGTCAATGCCCAGGTCAACGTGCGGGAGTTTTTGAAGCAGTACAACCAGCAGTATGGCGCGACGGTGCTGCTCACCAGCCACTACATGGCCGACATCACGGCTCTATGCGATCGCGTCATGCTGATTTACCAGGGCGGTCTGATTTACGATGGCGGACTGGGCGACCTGCTAGAGCGCTTCGCTCCCTACCGGGAAGTCAAAGTGGAGCTAGGGCAAAGCTATGACGCCACGCAGCTGCAGGCCTACGGCGAGCTAGAGGCCATAGACGGCTGTATTGCCCGGTTCATCGTCCGCCGCGATCGCCTCACGGAGACGGTGGCGCGGCTGCTGGCAGAGCTGGCGGTGGCGGATTTGACCGTGACGGACCCGCCGGTAGAAGAAGTGATTGGCCGGGTGTTCCAGGCCGGTGTAGCCTAGCCGAAGCGCCGCCGCCAGCCGTGGGCCACAAAGCCATATAAAGCTCTAGTCAACTCTGGCCAGAGCCTCCGGAATATCATCAGCCCAACCGTAAGCAGGAGGTGTTGGACCCGTTCAACCCCAGCCGTCACCTCACCCCTGCAACATGGTAGAAACCTATCAACCCATTCTCCTCAAAAAAGCCGTCCGACCGCGATCGCTGCTGCGACAGCGTCTGATTCCCGAAGGCAGTACCGTGATTGTGCTGTATCAAGATGGCCAAGCGCCCTTGGTGGTTGGGGCGGCAGACAAAGCGCCAAGCCGCGCTGACCTGCTGTTTGGAGCCTATCGCTGGCTCTACAAAGTCAATATTGGCCGCCATGTCTGGAGCTTCCCCTGCCAGCTGCGCTCCAATACAACGGCGTTCAACTTTCAGGCAGAGGTGACCTTGAGCTGCCAGGTGGACGATCCTGTGGCCGTGATTCAGCAGCATACCGGGCAGGCCGATGTGTGTCAGATGCTGCAGAGCCGCATGTTTGAGCTGCTAGAGAGCGTCAGCTGCGAGTACGATATCCACGATGACAGCAGCGCCACCATGGGGATGCGCTCTCGGTTCAAGCAGCCCGTGGCAGAATCGGGGTTTATGCTGCAGATGGTGTCTCTCAAGCTCACCTCTGAGGCTCCGATTTCAGAGCTGATCCGAGAACAGACCCTGATTCAGCTGTCGTCGCGAAAGCAGGTCACCTTGATGGGAGAGACCGCAAATCTAGAGCGCACCTCCCTAGAGCAGTCCATTGAAATGGAGCATGTGCGCAGCCGACTAGATGCAGCCCGTCAGCAGCGGCTTGAGCATAAGGTGCAGATCTACAGCAAGCTGCTGGAAACCGACAGCCTGGGGCTGCTGGCGCTGCAGCTCACCCAAAACCCCGATGACATGGCGACGGTGACCCGCCTGTTGGGAGACCAGCCTCCGGCAGACCTGCGGCGAAAGCTGAATATTCTCAGGGCGGTGACGGAGGAAAATGGCGCCGACGGCAAGCCCCTAGACGACACAGAGAAAACAACGATTCAGCGGCTGATCGGCATAGCAGAGGCGGCGCGTCCGGCATTGCGCAGCGCCCAGGGTGAGACTGAAGACGCCGAGGCTGATGCGCCAGAACCGTCGCTGCTGTCGCTCAACGGGCAGCAAACTGAAGAGGAGTGAGCTAGCCGCACCCGCGAAACCACCAGCCGGTTTTAGATTAAACTAGGGACATCACGACTCCCAATAAGACCCGCCATGGAATTTTTGCAAAATAATCTCCTCGTCTTACTGATGTACGCCGGTCTAGGCGGAGCCTATCTACTCGCCATACCTGCGGCCATCTTGCTCTATCTCAAAGCCCGCTGGTATGACGCTAGCTCTGTTGAGCGGGTGGCGATGTACTTCTGTGTTTTCTTCTTTTTCCCCGGACTGCTCGTCTTGAGCCCGTTCGTCAATATCCGGCCCGAGCATCGGACGTCTTGACCCCATGCGACGTATAGATGTCATTGGAATCGGAATTGGCGTCACCCTCACCGGAGGCGTTATTTATGCCCTCATGCGCTTGGGCGGCATTGAAAGCGCTAACGCTGGCATCTGGAGCCAGGTCATTTTCTTGGGCATATTGCTGGGCTGGATTGTCACCTATGTGACCCGCGCTACTACCGGCAATATGACCATTCACCAGCAAATGAAAGACTACGAAGACGCCGTCTTGCAAAAGCGGCTAGAAGAGCTGACCCCAGAAGAGTTTGCCCAGCTGCAGGCCGACCTAGAGGCTGAGGTGGCCTCCGATATGGCCTCTGAAGCAGCATCCGAATCGGAATAGCGCGGCAGGTGGCCCCCATCCGGTAAGCTTGATCTGTCTTGCCTGCTGTCGCCTCCATCCATTTGTTATAGCCACCATGCCTTCAATTTCCGTTTCCGAGCGCATGAACGCCCTGCGCGATCGCGGTCAATGTGCCCTCATCCCCTACATCACGGCAGGCGACCCCAACCTAGAAACCACGGCCCAGGCGCTGCGGCTGCTCGATCGCAGCGGTGCCGACATCATTGAGCTAGGGGTGCCCTACTCTGACCCCTTGGCCGATGGCCCCACCATCCAAGCCGCCGCCACGCGATCGCTCCAGCGAGGCACCCAGCTTGAGGGGGTGTTGGACGTGGTGCGTCAGGTGAGCCCGGACATGCAGTGCCCTATCATCCTGTTCACCTACTACAATCCCATTCTCAATCAGGGGGTTGAGGCGTTTCTCAAAGCCATATCCGAGGCGGGGGTGAAGGGGCTCGTCGTGCCAGATTTGCCTTTAGAAGAATCCGAGACCTTGCTGACGGAAGGGCTAAAGCATGGCGTGGAGCTGACCCTGCTGGTCGCCCCCACAAGCTCAAAGGAGCGAATCCAGGCGATCGCCGAAAAGTCTCAGGGGTTTATTTACTTAGTGAGCGTCACCGGCGTGACGGGCATGCGCACTGGCGTGGAGTCCCGCGTTGAAGAGCTGCTGCTGGAGCTGCAGAGCGTTTCTGACAAGCCCATTGCCGTTGGGTTTGGCATCTCCCAGCCCAACCACGCCCAGCAGGTGATGACTTGGGGCGCAAATGGGGTTGTCGTCGGCAGCGCCTTTGTCAAACGGCTGGCCGATGGCTCTCCCAAACAGGGGCTGCAGGCTGTTGAGGAGTTTTGCCGCAGCCTCAAGGCCGCAATCAGCGAGTAGACCCCTCGGCCCGGTGTCCCCAATCGTTGCTCCGGCGGGCCGTAAGGCGCAGCTTTGCCTTATCCCGAAGACTTGAGATGGTCTGCCACGCGCAGCGCGTTGGCAAAAATGGTCAAGGTTGGGTTCATCGCCCCCATGGAGGGCATGAAGCTGCTGTCCACGACATACAAATTCTCCACGTCGTGGGCGCGGCAGTTGAGGTCCAACACGGACGTCTTGGGGTCAGGGCCAAACCGACAAGTGCCGATTTGATGCCACAAAACGCCGACATCCATACGCTTGTGCCAAAACATGTAAAACCCAAGCTGCTTCAGATGCTGCTCTAGCACGCTGATCAGCTCAAAGTGAGGCTTGAGGTTGTTGGGCGTGAAGTTGACTTTGATTTGACCGGCAGCGGTGAGGGTGACGCGGTTGCTGGGATCGGGCAGATCTTCTGTGGTCACCCACCAATCTACGGAGTGGTGAGACAGATATTCCAAATAGTCTTGGGGGATATCCGTGGGGGCCATCTTGGCCAGGCGCTGCCATTTTGCCTTACCGGTGAGCTGAATTTGGCCCAGGGGATAGTCCTGCAGCGGCCCGCTAAAGTAGTAGTCATGCACCGCCAGGGTTTTTTGGAACACCGTATCGTTGGGTTCAGGGGAGATGGCAACGAGACCAGAGTGGTTGTGCTTCATCAGGTTGCGGCCCACTTGGTCTGACCGGTTGGCTAATCCATTGGGATGCTGGTCATTGGCAGACCGCAGCAGCAGCGCTGCCGAATTCACCGCGCCGCAGGCCACCACCACAATGTCTGCGGACAGCCTCTCGACGCCGTCGCTGGCTTTGATCTCAACCTGGTCCACTCGGCGACCGTCAGCAGACGTCAGTAGCCGCGTTACCTGGGTGTTGGTGAAGAGGGTGACATTGTCGCAGGCCAAAGCCGGATCGATGCAGGCCGTTTGGGCATCTAGCTTGGCATCTAGGAGACAGGGGTAGGGGTCGCAGGTGTCGCAGCGGATACAGGGGCTGTTGGCGGGGTCAGCAGTATTACGGTCTACCGCCAGCGTCAGGTGCAGGGGCTGCAGGCCTCGGTCGGCAAGCTGGTCGGCGATCGCCTGAACACGGGGCTCATGGGGCAAAGGCGGAAACGGATACTCCGCCGTCATGGGGGGCTCTGTGGGGTCTTCTCCCCGCTGGCCATGGAGTTTAAATAAGCTTTCGGCCCTGGTGTAGTAGGGCTCAAAGTCATCGTAAGGCAAAGGCCAAGCGGGAGAGACGCCATCGACATGGCGAAGATCGCCAAAGTCCTCTTGCCGCATGCGCTGCAGCGCTGCCCCATAGAGCTTGGTGTTGCCCCCGACGACATAGTAGGATTCGGGGTCAAACGGCGTTGCTTCAGCATCGAGCCATTGCTCCGGTGCTTGGTAGCGCCCCTGGGTGAAAATTTCGTCTGCATCCCAGTTCTCCTTTTCTCGGGGCAGATAGTCTCCCCGCTCAATCAGCAGGATACGTTTACCCGTGGGCGCTAGGCCATAGGCCAGGGTTCCACCCCCAGCTCCCGCCCCAATGATAATGATGTCGTAGTGCTGATTCATGGCGGTATGTGGTGCAGTTGTGAAGCGATCGCTCGAGCAAGTCTTGAGCAGTTAAATACTACATACGACGGTAAAAAGGATTCACATATCGCAACATCTCTCATTTGGCAGAAATCGCAGCTTGCAAAGGCTTAGATGCCTTAGAGCTTAAGAGATAGCGTTGTTTGCTTGTCCCACTTGAGACACAATCCTCTCAGCTGCCATGACTATAATACGGGTATTGCAATACTCCTGGAGAGAGTAACAAATATAACCAAATGTAATTACATCGGTCACTGCAGCTATCACCCGTCAACCCGTTTCCCTATGAAAGATCGCTCAAGGCAACCGCTGAGCAGCTGGTCAATGCAGCGTAAAATCACGCTTGCCTACGGCATCGCGTTCTCAGCTACGGTTTTTGGCAGCATTTTAGGGTTTACCATCTCAAAACAAGATGAAAAGGCCGCTTTTCTCAGCCAAAACGAGTCTATGGCGCAGCTTGTTTTGATCAACAGCTTCAAGGGGAGCGTGATTGAGCTGCTGATTCACCAAGACGAACTGCTAACCAAAATTAGCGCTTCCCCCCAGCCCAGTCCTGATATCCAGGCTCGCTGGCGTCATTTTGTGGATGATTACAGCAAATTCAAGCAAGACTGGCTCCGCTTATCTCAAGTGGCTAGCGCCCGTCAGACCTATGGTGCAGATCCGCTCTCTGCCTTAGCAACCCACGAAACATCTGTCAGCCTCTACATTCGGCAGGTGGACAGATTAGCGAAGCAAATCGACGCCTCTGACATTCAGCCAGACCAGATGCCAATCCTCTATAACCGTCTAACGGATCTAAGCCAAAGCTTCTTCACATCAGAACTAGAAGGATTGCTTGACACCACGGCGGCCCTTGAAGCTGCCCTGCAGCAAGAGCACACAGAATCAGCAACCTTGCTAAAGCGAGCCACCGACCTGCAAATTCAAATCACAATTGTCAGCATTTTGCTGTCAGGGGGGCTGGGGGCGCTGCTGATGAACAAATTCAGTCATATCGTGCTGAGCCCGCTGCAGACCATCACAAGGCTGACGCAACAGAGTATTCAGACTGAGGCATTGGATCTTGAGCTACCGACCCAAAGCCAGGACGAGGTTGGTCTTTTGGCCCAAACCCTCAATCTCTACGTTCAAAAGCTCACAACCAGCCAAACCGAGCTGCAAAAAGAAGAAGAGATTCTGCAGCGCCAAAGCGCTACGCTAGCCCAGCTCTCCCAGAGTCATGCGATCGCCCAGGGTGATTTGATGCCAGCATTTCAAGAGCTGACGGAAGCAACGGCCCGTCTACTTCAAGTCGAGCGGGTCAGCATTTGGCTGCTTGACGATGGACAAAACAGTATTCGCTGCGCCACAGTCTTTCAGCTATCCCATCAGACTCAGCCAGACGGCTGTGAGCTTACTATAGCCGACTACCCGCTCTACTTCGCAGCTGTTTTGTCAAGCCCTGTCCTAGCCGTTGACAACGTCCAGAATGACCCAAGAACCCATGAGCTCATCACCAGCTACGTCAACCGGTTTCACATTGCATCTATGCTTGACGCCAGCTTTAGCGTAGATGGAGCATACAAAGGTATTATTTGCTGTGAGACTGTAGGTAGCCAGCGCAATTGGTCCCAGGCTGAGCAAAATGTCGTTCGCTCTGTGGCCAACCTAGTGGCCCTGACCCTTGAGGTCAACCAGCGGCACCAAAAAGCCGAGCAGCTCGAACAGGCCCTGACAGACTTGAAGAAATCACAGTTTCAGATGATCCACAGCGAGAAAATGGCCGCTCTGGGGCAGCTGATTTCTGGCATTGCCCATGAAATCAACAATCCGATTAGCGTCATCCATGGCAACCTGCCCCACGCGCAGCATTATGTTGCTGATCTGATGGCTCTGATTGACCAATATCAGACCCAATATCCCAACCCTCCGGGGGCGATCGCCACGGCCCTAAAGACCATAGAACTCGATTTCCTTCGAGAGGACTTAAACAAGCTGCTGCAGTCCATGCAGGTGGGCAGTGAACGCATCCACAGCATCGTGACGTCCATGAGACATTTCTCCCGGCTAGACGACTCTGATGTCAGCGATGCCGACATCCACGTGAGCATGGACAACAGCTTGCTGTTGCTAAACACCCGGCTGCGGGCCCAGCACTGGCGACCGGCCATTGGCGTTGTGAAAGATTACGGCATTCTCCCGCCTGTGACCTGCTGCGCGGGGCAGATCACCCAGGTTTTAATGAACCTACTCAGTAACGCCATTGATGCCATCGACGAAAAAGATAGGCTGCGATACTCAGATGCTCACCCTGACGGGACAGCGCCCGACGCTATAGCGCAGCAGCCCAGTACCATTGAGATTCAGACGCGATCGCAGCCCCAGTCGTCAACGCCTTCAGTGGTCATTTCGGTGACAGATAACGGGATTGGCATGAGTCAAGACACCTGCGATCGCCTCTTTGAGGCATTCTTCACCACCAAGCCGGTCGGCAAGGGCACAGGGCTAGGCCTGTCGATTTCGCACCAGATTGTGGTGGAAAACCACGGCGGTCACCTCAGCTGCAGCTCTGAACCCGGCCAAGGGACGACATTTACCGTCATCCTCCCCTGCCATGGCCGAGAGGACAATCAGCAGGTTAACGCCGGGCGACACTGTGACCTGCTGACTCAGGGCGATACGGCGACTACTACGCCGCCAGATCAAACAGCAGGATCTCTGCCGCGTCATCTGCGGTCTGGAGAGTGAGCTGCTCTTCGTCACTGATGGCTGCGCCATCTCCTGCTGTGAGGGTATGGCCATTGAGGGTTACCCCACCCCGAACAACTTGCAGCCACGCCGCGCGGCCAGCCGCAATGCTGTGGGTAACCGGCTGTTCTGCCGTCAGCAATGCCGCATAGAGGTTCACATCCTGGTGAATCGTCACAGAGCCATCTCGCCCATCCCGCGACCCCACCAAACGGAGCTGCCCCTGCTTTTCGTCGTCGGAAAAGTGCTTTTGCTCATAGCTCGGGGACAATCCCGTCTGGTCCGGCAGAAGCCAGATTTGCAGAAAATGGACGGGGTCCGTTTGGGATGCGTTGAACTCGCTGTGCTGAATCCCTGTCCCTGCAGACATGCGCTGCACATCGCCAGGACGAATGATAGATCCGGTGCCAATGCTGTCTTTATGCTCCAGCGCCCCTGAGAGGACATAGGACACAATTTCCATATCGCGGTGGCCATGGGTGCCAAAGCCCTGCCCCGGTGTGACTTTATCTTCGTTGATCACGCGTAGGCTGGAAAAGCCCATGTGGCTGGGATCATAGTAGCCCCCAAAAGAAAAACTATGGCGGCTATCAAGCCAGCCGAAATTTGCGGAGCCTCGCTCTTGAGCCGGTCGCAGTGCAATCATTTTCAAAGCCCTCCAATTCAAAACCCTCCGAGTCAACTGCGCCAAGGTAGCGGCGGTGGTGGTTAGCGTCGCCCCCTGTCGACATGGTTCAAGTATGCACTGATTCCTAATAAAAGACAATACTAAATATTTAATCACTATTGTCTCTTTTTTGAATACAATTGGCGGCGATCGCCCCTGGATTCCGCACCATCGAGGGTTATCGTGACGGTAATATCGCCCTGTAGCTCACAACAGCAAGCATGAACAAACAGAGTTGGATTGAATCGTTATCCCTGGTGGAGCATATCGAAGGGGGCTACTTCTCGGAGACCTACCGCGCCACAGATACCATGGGTACCCCACGGGCCGGGGGCGATCGCGCTGTGATGACCTCCATCTACTACCTGCTCACCGACGATCGCCCGGTGGACCATCTGCATCAAAACAAATCCGACATCATGCATTACTTTCATGCCGGATCGCCCATCACCTACCTTGTGGTGAACCCAGCAGGTCAGCTGCACAAAACCAAGCTGGGGCTGAACCTCGACCGAGGCGAAGTCCCCCAGCTGCTGGTCCCTGGTGGCTATTGGAAAGCGGCAATGCTCGGCTCCGGAGAGTATGGGCTGCTGGGGGAGGCGGTAGCTCCTGGCTTCGATTACCGAGACATGGCGATCGCCACAGCAGAAAAGCTTCAGAGGCAGTTTCCAGACCAATTTGCCAGCTTATGGCCCCAGCTAGCCCCCTACGTCAGGGCTCAGGCGAACGGCTGAACCACAGCGACAAGAGGCCAGCGCCCCAAAAAACCCGTCTTTCGCCAGACGATCGTCAGCGGCTTGTTTGCTAGATTGTCTAACTGTTCACACCACGACTAGAACCAAGCTTATGTCTGACGCCACCCCACAATCCCAGCATATAGATAAGCTCCGAGAGCTGATCCAAGATATTGAAACCGCTATGCTGACCACGGTTGCCGACGACGGCAGCCTGCACAGCCGCCCCATGTCCACCAACGGCCATGTCGATGCGGACTGCAGCCTTTGGTTCTTTACCTACGCTGACTCCGGCAAAGTCGATGAAATTGAAGATGAGCGTCAGGTCAATGTCAGCTTTGCCTGTCCCGAAAAGCAGTCGTATGTCTCCGTTTCCGGCAAAGCTTACCTTGTCAGAGACCGCAGCACAATTGAGTCGCTATGGAGCCCGAAGCAGCAGGCTTGGTTTCCCAAAGGGCTCGATGAGCCTGGACTGGCGCTGCTGAAGGTGGTGCCTCATACGGCAGAATATTGGGATGCGCCTCCTAGCGCCGTTGCCCACACCATCGGCCTCGTCACCTCCATCACCACCGGAGAGCAGGCTAGCCCCGGCGAGAATCAAACCATCACGCTAAATTAATTCAAATTAATCCACTCAAGGTAAATTGACCATGACCGACGCGCTGACAATTGGGGTTGAGGAAGAATATCAAATTATTGACCCCAAGACCCGTGAACTGACCGGGCGGGCGGGCCATGTGATGGCGATCGCCCAAGATGCCGGTGACGCCAATGTTCAGCGCGAGGTCTATCAATCGCAAATTGAAATTGCCACCTCCATCTGTGACAGCCTCGCGGAAGCCCGCGCCGAGCTAGTTCGGGCTAGAAGCACCATCATCAACGCAGCCAGGCAGGACGGAAACGCCATCGCCGCAGCGGGTACCCACCCGTTTTCTGACTGGCGCGATCAAGAGGTCACCCCAAAAGAGCGCTACCAGAATCTGGTCCAAGACTATCGCCAGATCATGCAGGATTTGGTAATTTTTGGCTGCCATGTTCATGTCGGCATCAGCGATCGCGAGGTAGCTGTTCAGGTGCTCAACCGCAGCCGCGTTTGGCTCCCAGTGCTGCTGGCCCTGTGCAGCAACTCTCCCTTTTGGCTGGGCAGAGATACCAACTACGCGAGCTACCGTACCGAGCTGTGGAGTCGCTGGCCGTTCGCGGGGCTGCCGTTTCCTTTCAAAAATGACCAGGACTACCGGCAGGTGATGGATTCCCTGGTGGCGGTCGGTGCGATCCGAGATGCGACCAAAATTTATTGGGATATCCGGCTGTCGGAGCATGTGCCCACCGTCGAGTTTCGGTTTGCGGACGTATGCATGACCGTGGATGAGGCAATCATGGTGACGGGGCTGGTGCGGGCTTTGGCTCGGACCTGCTACCGCGAAGTCATGGATGGCAAAGCTGCCGCTGAGGTACGCCCCGAGGTGCTGCAGGCTGCTCGCTGGCGCGCCGCCCGTCACGGCATGGCAGATACGCTAATTGATGTGATCAACTACAGACCAAGGCCAGCGCAACAGGTGCTGCAGCAGTTTTTGGACTATGTGACCCCTGCAATGGAAGACCTGGGCGATCGCGAAGAGCTGACGGGCTTGGTGGAGCAGATGCAGCAGCAGGGCACCGGAGCCCAGCGCCAGCGCAGGGTATATGCGCAGCATCAGCGATTTGAAGATGTCGTAGATACCATTGTGGCCCAGACCGCCGATGGCTTGATGTGACCATGAGCTATGGGACCCAACCGACGCTAGTTCAGAACGCAACCCTGTTAGGATACGACGGACTGCAGCAGATTTCTATCGGCTCGGCAGGGCAGATCAGCAAGATTTGGCCTGCGGCTGGTCCTCCTAAGGCCACCGCGACGGCTGAGACGGTGATTGACGTTGAGGGCGATATTGTGTCGTTGGGCGGGGTTGACCTGCAGATCAACGGGGCTTTGGGGCTGCCGTTCCCTGAATTGACCTCGGATCACGGTGACACCTTAAGCAAGATCTGCCGTTACCTGTGGGCTGAAGGCGTAGATGCCTTTTTGCCCACAGTGGTGACCACCTCCATTGACAATATTCATCGTGCCTTGGCGGCTATTCGTGCCTACAGCCAGCAGCCTTCCCAAAGCTCAGCGGCCCAAATCATGGGCGTCCATTTGGAGGGGCCGTTTCTCAATGCTGCCAAACGAGGAGCCCACCCCAAAGCACATCTCAGACCGTTGACCATCCCTCAAATCCATGAGGTTCTGGGGGACTACGGCGATGTCGTCAAACTCATAACCCTGGCCCCGGAACTAGACCCTACCGGCACCGTGATTCCCTACCTGCGATCCCAGGGGATTGTGGTGAGCCTGGGGCATTCTCTGGCCACGGCCAGTGAAGCGCAAGCGGCCTATGACCAGGGCGCTACCATGGTGACCCACGCGTTCAACGCTATGCCCCCGCTGCACCATCGGCAGCCGGGGCTGTTGGGGGCGGCGCTGACAGCGCCAGGAGTGGCCTGTGGCCTGATCGCCGACGGGCGTCATATTTGCCCTACGATGCTAGATTTGCTGCTGCGCGCTGCGCGGGGAGGGCCATCAGAACAACGTAATGCACAAAGCAGCGCCCTCACCCAGGCCCTGTTTCTCGTCAGCGATGCTCTGTCCCCCTTGGGCTTGCCCGATGGACGCTATCCCTGGGATACCCGAGAGATTGAGGTCACTGACGGCACCGCCCGCCTCACCGATGGCACCCTAGCAGGGACCACGCGGGGGCTGCTGGCAGGAGTGGAAAACCTGGTGGTTTGGGGGCTTTGTACCCCAGAAGAAGCGATCGCCCTTGCCACCGTAGCGCCGCGCCAGGCCGTGGGGATATCCCTGCTGGCGGTGGGTCAGCAGGCGTCACTGCTGCGGTGGCGCTACGACCCATTCAAAGGTCAGCTCAAAGCTCAGCGGCTTTGAAGTTTTGTTGCAAAATCACACCGTCATCGACATATTTATCAATGAACTGTAATAGGATTTTGGCGGTAAACTCGAATTTCTTTGCCCTTTCAGCTTTCTTTGCCCTTTCAGCTTTCTTTGCCCTTTCAGCTACAGGCTGCTTACCCCAAACCTAAATGACCAACAACACTGCTCAGACCGTTGACGACAAAGTCATCGTCAAAGACTATTTCAACGCCACTGGGTTCGACCGCTGGCGGCGCATCTACGGTGACGGCGAGGTCAACAAAGTTCAGCTTGATATCCGCCATGGACACCAGCAGACTGTAGATACCGTGCTGGCCTGGCTAAATGATGACAGCAACTTAGACCAGCTCACCATCTGCGATGCAGGCTGCGGTGTTGGAAGCCTCAGCATTCCCTTGGCCCGCGCAGGGGCAACAGTATACGCCAGCGACATCTCTGAAAAAATGGTGGGGGAGGCCCAAGAGCGGGCAGAGACCGAGGACCTGCTGGGATCAATTGAATTTGGCGTCAGCGATTTGGAAGCCCTAGAGGGGAGCTATCACACCGTCGTTTGTTTGGACGTGCTGATTCACTATCCTCAGCACAAGGTGGAGGCTATGCTGCAGCATCTATCGTCTTTGGCTGAGGGCCGCTTGATCATCAGCTTTGCGCCCAAAACCCTGGCCTATAGCCTGCTCAAAAAAATCGGTGATTTCTTCCCTGGCCCAAGTAAAGCCACAAGGGCCTACCTCCATCCCGAGGCAGAAATCGTCCGGTTCCTGACGGCCAACGGCTGGACAATTGAGCGCAACGATATGACGAAGACGCGCTTTTATTTCTCTAGATTGCTAGAAGCCGTAAAGGGGTGAGAGACGTAAACTTTTTTGAAATAGGCTCTCATCGAGCCAGTGCAGTGTGACAATCTAGAGATTAGTATGGTGCTGTCTTATTGTTTGCTTTGAGCTGGAAGCTCTGAGCCAATAACTCTGGGCAATAAAGCGCAGTGCCGATAGCATTCACAATTCATAAATAGCATTAGATTAGGATACTCAGTATGAGCGGTGATTTAGCAACGCAGCTGCGTGAGGGCACCAAAAAATCTCACACGATGGCGGAAAATGTAGGATTTGTGAAATGCTTTCTCAAAGGGGTCGTCGAAAAGACGTCTTATCGGAAACTCGTTTCTGATCTCTACTTTGTCTATTCGGCCATGGAAGAGGAGATGGAGACGCATCGTCAGCATCCCATCGTTTCACAAATCTATTTTCCTGAGCTGCACCGCAAAGACAGCTTAGAAAAAGACTTACAGTATTACTTTGGTCCCGACTGGCGCGAGGAGATTTCTATTTCCCCTGCAGCTCAAGCCTATGTCGACCGCATTCACCAAATTGGCGCTGAGCAGCCTGAGCTTCTGGTATCCCATTCCTATACCCGCTACCTCGGTGACCTCTCAGGTGGCCAGATCCTGAAAAAGATCGCCCAGCGCGGCATGAACTTGAGCGAAGGCGAAGGAACGGCCTTCTACGAGTTTGAGAATATTGAAGACGAGAAAGCATTTAAGACCAAATATCGCGCTGCCATGGACGGTCTACCCGTGGATGATGCGACTGCGCAGCAGATCGTCGACGAAGCGAATGCGGCCTTTGGCATGAACATGCAGCTGTTCAACGAGCTAGAGGGCAATTTGATCGTGGCCATCGGTCAGATGCTGTTCAACACGCTGACCCGCCGCCGGGCTCGGGGCAGCACCGAACTAGCAACGGCAGAATAATAGGCCGCATCCCGGCCCGTCTCGACATCCAAATAGCGACGGTGTAAGGGCTTAGCAATGCTAGGCCCTTGCTGTTGAGGTGGCCTCGCTCAAAGTTTTGCAGAGGCGATCGCTCCCGATGGTGTATCCAGGGTGATACGATCAACTCCTGACCAGCCGCCACCCACAGCGGGATTGCCCCATGTGGTGTGATTCAGAGGCCAGTGGCCTGTTGATTTGCAGGGGTGGCTTGGTTCCTATGGTTCCCTATTATTCTTTCTGATTTGGAAGATGCAGTTTTCCAAAGTTTTAATTGCCAACCGGGGTGAGATCGCGCTTCGAATTCTTCGCACCTGCGAGGAGATGGGCATCTCGACGGTTGCGGTGCATTCAACAATTGATCGTCACGCTCTGCATGTGCAGCTAGCTGACGAAACTATTTGCATTGGGGCTCCTCCTAGCGCCAGAAGCTATCTCAATATTCCTAACATCATCGCGGCCGCCCTGATGCACAACGCCACAGCCATTCACCCTGGCTACGGCTTCTTGGCAGAGAACGCCCGCTTTGCCGAGATCTGCGCTGACCACCAAATTGTGTTTATCGGCCCCACGCCAGAGGCAATGCAGGCCATGGGGGATAAATCGACCGCTCGGGCCACGATGAAGCGCATCGGGGTTCCCACCGTTCCGGGCAGCAAGGGGCTGCTGGAAGATGAGCACGAGGCGCTGAAAGTCGCGAAAGACATCGGCTACCCTGTGATGATCAAGGCCACGGCAGGCGGGGGGGGGCGCGGCATGCGCCTGGTGAAAGAGGAAAGTGAGCTCGTAAAGCTATTTTTTGCCGCTCGGGGGGAAGCGGATGCAGCCTTTGGCAACCCTGGCGTCTATCTAGAGAAATTTGTCCAAAAGCCTCGCCACATTGAGTTTCAGATCCTCGCTGACAGCCACGGCAATGTCATCCATTTGGGAGAGCGGGACTGCTCAATTCAGCGTCGCCACCAAAAGCTGTTGGAAGAGTCCCCTAGCCCTGGGTTGAGCCCTAAGCTGCGCCGCCAAATGGGCAACGCCGCCGTGAAGGTGGCCCAGTCTATCAACTACGTTGGAGCCGGAACCGTCGAATTTTTGCTGGACGTGACGGGTGACTTCTACTTTATGGAGATGAACACCCGCATCCAGGTAGAGCATCCTGTCACCGAAATGGTCACGGGCGTGGACCTGATTGCGGAGCAGATTCGCATTGCCCAGGGCGAAAAACTGCAGATGTCTCAATCGGACGTCCAGCTCCAGGGCCACGCCATCGAATGCCGCATCAATGCTGAGGACCCAGACCATAATTTTCGCCCCCATCCTGGGCGCATCAGCGGCTACCTCCCCCCCGGTGGTCCCGGCGTCCGCATGGACTCCCATGTCTACACGGACTACGAGATCCCGCCCTACTACGACTCGCTGATCGGTAAGCTCATCGTCTGGGGAGCCGATCGCCCTGCGGCCATTCGCCGGATGCAGCGGGCACTGCGGGAATGCGCCATCACTGGGCTCCCCACCACCATTGGTTTTCATCAGCGCATTCTGCAGACGCCTGAATTCCAGGCAGGAGATATTTCCACTAAGTTTGTTGAGCAAGTCATGCAGCGCTGGGAGCGCTAGCCGCCAATCGCTAGCCGCCAATCACGACATCCGTGGTTTGTTCTAGCTCAATCAGATTGCCGTCTGGGTCGTGGAAGCAGACAGAGACAAAGCCGCGGTCGGGGAAGTTGGAGGGCTGGTTGGCCATGGCAACACCCTTAGAGGTCAGGTGAGCTACGGCCTCATCGAGATTGCTGACCATGAAGGTGAGCGCCACGCTGGCGTCGTTGGGAGCATAGTTCAAGGGCTCATCACGGCCCACAAACTCGGGGAGCTTCTCTCGGTTGATTAGGGAAATCTTTGTAGAACCGCTGTCGAACTCCACATAGTCATCCGTGCCGTCTTCAAATCGAACCGTCAGCCCTAGAACATCGCGGTAGAAGGCTTTGCAGACCTCAAAGTTTGCCACGTTGAGGCGCGTGTAGGTGTAGGTGAATTGCATAGGGGCTATCTCAGCTGGAATTGCGGCTTAAAGGATACAACGGAATGGATGAGCAAATAGTCTCCTTTAGGAGAGATTGCGGCTATTTTGCCCGGTCCCATAATGGCAACAGGCGGCCCTAGCTGTAAGAAACGTCAGGTTTTGGGCGCAACAGGTTTGGGCGCGACAGGTTTGAGCGCAACAGGTTTGGGCACAGCATTACTTTTCTAGGATTTCGACAAATTCGAAATTAGGCGCAGCTAGCACCAGCATCGTAGAAGGAAGATTTGCAATGCGCGCCTGCATGACGTCATAGTAATCCCGAAAGTTTTCCGTCGGCTCTGCTAAACCCAGCAGTACCCGGTCCGCGCCGCGAGACGACTCCTGCAAGATGTCCCCGAACTCTCGACCGTTGGCAATCAAGACATGGGTCTCCGCATCGATATGAAGACTTTGGCTCAACGCCTTGATATTTTTTCTGGCGTCAGTAGCCGCCTGCTCATCAGGAACCACAAGCTTGAGGTGGACACGGGCACTGCGCCAGGCGATGTCGTCCCGCAGCAGTTCAGCAAGGATCAGCATCAGCGAACCATTGGCATGCAGGCCGCCCCACCACACGTCAATTTGGCGATATTTCCCCCGCGTCTGCTCATTTTCGTGAAAGATCAGCACATTGCGCTCCGCCTGATGCAGATGGGCGATCAGATCACAGTAGCGATCGCGGTTCTCTAATGCGGTGTTGTCGCCCAAAAGCACCGTATCGGGGACCAGCGGACCAAGGCCATAGATTTCCACAAGCCGCTCAGCCCCCTCAAAAGGATCAGGGGCCGTCAAGACTCGCACCAGAGCCTGCACGCCCCGCTCCCGGACATATTGACTGATGCGCTCTTCCATCTCCTCTTGCTGCGCCACATTTCGTGATCCTGTCGGTAAGATGCTTGTAATCGTAAAAATTCCTCGGTTGTGGTTGAGGGTGTTGGCAAGCTCAATCAGCCCCCAGCGGCGCATCGGAGCCCCCGACAGCACCAGCATATTGGGTCGCCAGTTCTTTACATCGGAGTGATGCCCCAGCTGAAACAAGCTCGTGCGCAACAGCAGCATCCAAACGCCGCGCCGCGCATCCCCCCAGGTGCTCTTCAATTCCCGCCGCTGGATCCAAAGAAAGATCAGAGCGACAATGAGCCCGGCGATGACGGTCGCCACCGGATTAATTAACACCATGACGGACAGGCAACCGAGGGCTCCTAAAGCCGACAGCGACCAATGCACTGAAAACAGAGGGCGAAAGGAGGGGCTATCCAAAAATCGCTCAATGCCCGCCGATACGTTTAACACCAAGTAGGTGGTGAGAAAAAACATCGTGAGCACCGGAGCAATCAGGTTCAAATTTCCCAGGCAAACGGCTGCGATCACAATCCCCAGGGTCACAACGGTGCCGATACGGGGCTCATCAGCATGGCCACTGCCTTTGCCCAAAAACGATAGCCACTTGGGCAAGACGCCATCCCGCGCCAGCGCCTGCAGAATTCGAGGTGCCCCCAAAATGCTGCCTAGGGCGCTTGAAAGGGTCGCGCCCCAAACCCCCAGCAGAATGGCAGGTCCCCAAAACGCAATCCGCTGCATGATCAACGGGTCGCTAGTGAGGGTCGCGGCGTCAGCCCGAGTGGCCAAGAAAAAGGGCAATATCATGTAAATCACGTAGCCCGTAGCCACCGCCGCCAGGGTTCCTCTGGGAATAGATTTGGTGGGTTCTTTGAGATCCCCCGACATATTCACCCCGGCCATGATGCCGGTGACTGCGGGAAAAAAGACCGCGAAGACGCCCCAAAAGGGCTCCCCACCGGCAGTCCCCCACATCTCTATTTGGGTCGGCTCTAGGGAAGAGCCAAAGGCCAAGGAGAGAAGGGAGAGGGCGATCGCCCCCATGATGATGTACTGAGCCCGAATCGCAATCTCTGCTGAGGTGAGAGCCAGCACGGCAACCAGAATGGTCACAATCAGGGCAACGTAGGTCTCATTGAACCGGCCAAAGGCATTGACCACGCTTTCGGCAAAGCCAAGGGTGTAGAGGGCGACGGAAAGGGCCTGGGCAAAATACAGAGGGATGCCCACCGCCCCGCCAGTCTCAATGCCCAGGGATCGGCTAATCATATAGTAGGCCCCACCCACCCGCACGACTCTATCGGTGGCGATCGCGCTGATGGAGAGCGCGGTGAGCAGGGTAATGCTGACGGAGAGCGTAACAATAATGAACGAGCCCAACAGCCCCACATTACCGACGACCCAACCAAACCGCAGGTACATGATCACCCCGAGAATGGTCAGAATCGAGGGGGTGTAGACCCCGCCAAAGGTGCCTAAGCCGGTCGTCTCATTGACCGGAACAACCTCATTAGACTGGGCCGCATCTTGAGTATCAGGAGAAGCCATGGTTTAGGGTGCAATGAAGTTGTGCGTGAAGACGGCTCTTTGCCGTCGATCTCAGAGATTATATAGATTGGAGCAATTTATCATAAGATCCCTGAGAAGGAGGCTTCTGTCTATTTGAACTTTAAAAACCTAACTGATGAGACAGGCTAGGTTTCGGTAACCGGCATCACGTCGTGAAAGTGGGCATAGTCGATCGCAAACTGGCCTGACGCCGTATGGGTAAATAGATCATAAAATTGCATATCCTCCAGCACCTCCGAGGGGATGTAGCTGTGGCGGGCATGAATCGTCTGAGAAAAGGTCTCATCTAGCCCCGTCAGGGTCACAATCAGCTCCGCATCAGCATCCTCATGGCGAAACATCGCGTAGTCATACAGCGGGCTGCCCGGCTCTAGCGGATGCATCACCGTCCAAGACAGGGCAAAAATTGGGCTCTGCGATCGCACCAGCGGCAGGTCGTAAAAGCGGCGCATGGAGCGGCCCTCGCGGGTAGTTTCGTTGCGCACCAGGGTCACCGTGATCTGCGCTTCCAAGATCCGGTTGCGGCGCTGGTTGGCGCAGCGAAACATAAAGGTGGGCACCCCGTTGTAGGGGGCAATCACCGCCACATGGCTAAACATAATTTTGGCCGTGGGCCGGGAAAAGCGAGCGAAGATCAAGCCGGTGGCCAAAGCCAGCCCCATTACCCCCACCAACGCCTCAATGGTGACGATGGCGTTGGCGTAGGGCGTCTGAGGGTACATGGCTCCGTAGCCGATGGAGGCCATGGTTTGGACGCTGAAGAAGAAGGCATCGGCAAAAGAGCCGGGGCGTGCATTGGCGATGGGGTCATCGCCGAGCAGGTAGGCGACGGCAAACAGGGCGTTGGTGAGCAGGTAAAACAGAGCCACGATGCCGAAGAACACTGGCGTAGACTGCACCAGCATCCAGTGATACAGGTCGCTCCATGGGCTGGCCGAGACGCCGAGGCGGGCGATGTCGAAGCGGCCATCGGGGGTGACAATGCGGGGCTGGCGGCGGGGGCGGACTCCGGGCGCAAAGCAGCGACGGCGCGAGGCTTCGTCGGAGCGGGACTTACGGAGTCCTGGGTCAATGCGACCGGGGAGGGGGCGTTGGCTCATGGAGCAGATATGAGACGGGGAGGGGAGGTTGAAGCTCCGCTTACCCTGCTGGGATAGCGCTGTCGGATATCTCGAGGGTTAGCGTTCGCCGTAGTGGTAGAACAGCGAGAGGCTTCGCTCACCAGTGTAGTTCACTGGTTCATCCTCCCTGGGCCGCTCTTGCGCTCCCCGGTCGTAGGGCCATTGGGCCTACTGTAGGCCGCGTAGGCGCATGAGGTAGGCCAGTACCTGACCTTCTTTGCGGCTGAGCTGCAGGCCGTCAGGGCCGATGGCTACAGGTCCGGTCCACAGGCTCTGCTCGATGGTGTAGCGGTTGATGTGCATCAGGTGAATGGTTTCGCGGATGCCAGCGGGGGAGCCGATGAGGATATGGCGCACCACTTCCCCGCCCTGGTGGTGGGGTGGCTCGGTTAGGCGAAGCAGTGCCGCCTCGCGGTGGAGGGGCTGCTCGGGTATTAAGAATGTCATGGTTTTGGTTTCCTTAGTTTGCGTCGGTGGGTAGGAAACCCAAGTTTGGCCATCCCTCTCGGGCAGTTAACCAATTCGGGATGGCCGTGGGAAAATAACCACAGCTTTCGAACAGGTATGGTCTGTTTCGGAGGTCAGGTGGCGATCGTCGCTGACATCGGCGATCGCTACCGTTATGACCAAAGCTTGGGAGTCGAACTGCGGGATGCAGCTCTCAAGACGAAATTTTAGGGCATTTGGAGCCGGGTGGCAAGAGCTGAAGGCGTTTTGGCGAGAAGCCGATACGATAGTGGAAATGCTGTTGAAGGGCGGTACCATGATTGCTCAACCTCATCAACGCTATACAGTTGCAGAGTATCTGGCTCAAGAAGTTGCTGCTGATATTCGACATGAGTATATCGACGGGGATATTCTGCCCATGACCGGCGGAACCCCAGATCACAATCAAATTTTGCTCAATCTGGCTAGCGCGTTAAATTTGAGGCTGTCCCAGGAGCCATATCGCGTCTTTGCCGCTGATCAACGCCTCTGGATTCCGCAGACAAGGATCTATACCTACCCCGATGTAATGGTTACGCCGGGCGAACTAGCCTACCAAGCGGGGCGACGCGATACGATCACTAATCCAATTTTGATTGTTGAGGTTTTATCGGCCTCGACCAGCAATTATGACCGGGGTGGTAAGTTTGCGGCCTACCGCAGCATTTCTAGCATGGTGGAATACGTCCTGGCGGATCAGCACAGTGCCCATGTTGAGCATCATGTCAAAACTGGGCCGAAACAGTGGATGCTGCAGGAATACGACGGCTTAGACGCTACGCTACCCTTTTCTAGTCTGGAGTTTTCTATTTCTCTCCATAAGCTGTACAACAAAATTCAGTTTGAGATTGAAGCTGAAATCTCAGAGTGATTTGGGGGCGATCGCGATATCTGAGATGTCGGCGGTGAAGTTTGGGAGGTCAACGGTGGGTAATGAGCACTTTTGTGCCCACAATTAAAGCAGCCCAAAGCGGGACTCATCAAACAGGGCGAGCTTACTACGATCAGGGCTACATGAGGATTGAGATGGCCTGCTATATCGGCTCCGCCGTTCAACCCTTGCCCCAGAGCAACGCCCCTATCGACATGGACTGCTTTGGAGACCCTACTCTAATGGTTGAAATTGGAGCAACGTCCTTTAGCGATGACTTAGGTCGTAAACGGCTACTTTACAAGCAGCTTGGTGTTGAAGAGTACTGGGTTGTCAACAGCCAGAGCAAGAACGTCATCGCGTTTGCGATCGCGTAGCGAGGGCACAGCCTTTATCGCCGAGGGCTGCAGTGGTCAAATCAGCGCTTCTCAAGTCTAGCCAAGCTTAGAAATCGCCACCGCTGGCTTGCTGAGACCAATCTGCTCCGCCACCCTCACATCCACCGCCGCCTGAAACACAAAGCTCACTGACGTCGCCGCGATCGCCCCCCCATAACCACCAAACATAGGCCGCATGTGTGTCAGCTACGGCGCGG
>JGI12210J13797_11214423_pt1 | contig 24355 bp, 19 predicted proteins | sample ElkSlonscriptome_3_FD_13797 | JGI IMG/M metagenome (IMG submission 13797)
GTCGGCAGGGTAAACCCCACCCGGAGCAAGACCAAATAGGGGGGCATGCAGCCTGTGGCTGCGGCGTGCGGCCCGTACGAGTCCCCGGGTAGGTCGCTTGAGGCCCACGGTGACGTGGGCCCGAGATGAATGGCTGCCCACGACAGAACCCGGCTTACAGGCCGGCTCCCACTTATTCCTCCGCTCCCGCCTGCCCCGATCGCCATGCGAGCGGGCGTCTCGACAGCTGCGCCGCGTCAGCGCAGTGGCGTCGACTTCCTCGTGCCCATGCCATCCTTGCTCCAAGCTCGATACGACCTGAGCTCATCTGGCTATAACCTTGAAAGTGAATCTCCATTCGCCGTGATAGACATTGCCAGCGAAGCCGCCTAAGTAACTGAGGGAAAACCCTAAATTCGCGGGATGTGCCTTGACGTGGTGGGGAGGCGTGTCTAAGATGAATATCAAAGTGGGGGAAAATGGGGCGAAAGGGGAGCCTCATCAATCGGGGGCATCTTGTTCCGGGGGACCTACAACGTCAGCCTCGACGCCAAGGGGCGCCTCGCGATACCGGCGCGGTTCCGCGAGCGTTTGCAGGTCGCCGATATCACCCGACTGGTCTTCACTCCGGATCCTGACCGCTGTCTCGTACTCTATCCGGAGGCTGAGTGGATTCAAATCGAGCAGAAGCTCCAACTGCTCCCATCGCTTAAGCCGTCGGTGCGCAACCTGAAGCGTGTGCTGATCGGAAACGCGCACGACGTCGATATCGATGCCCAGGGTCGCGTCTTGTTGCCGCCGAGCCTGCGCGAGACTGCCGGATTGCAGAAGCGCATCGCGATGGTTGGGCAAGTCAACAAGATCGAGGTCTGGGACGAAGAGGTCTGGAACGGGCAGCAGGATGTATGGAGGGAGGACATCGACCTTTCGGACCTCGCGGCTGACGAAGACTTGGCATCCCTGATCTTATAGACGATTCATGAGTCGCGGGTATCACCGGCCCGTCCTGCTAGAGGAGAGCTTGTTGGCCCTGGCGATCCGATCCGACGGCTGTTATCTCGATGCCACCTTCGGGCGTGGCGGGCACAGCCGTGCCATCCTCGCGCGTCTTGGTGGAAGGGGCCGTCTGATCGCCGTGGATCGGGACCCGGAGGCCGTCGCGGCGGCCCGCGAGCTGGCCGCGAGAGACGAGCGTTTCCGTATCTTACATAGGCGCTTATCGCAGCTAACTGAAGTCGCGGACGAGTTGGGTGTCCGCGGCCGTGTGGACGGTCTGTTGCTCGACCTCGGGGTTTCTTCGCCGCAGCTTGATACCCCCGAACGGGGCTTCAGCTTCGCCGCCGATGGTCCGCTCGACATGCGTATGGACCCAGGGTTCGGCGAGCCGGCCGCCCGCTGGTTGGCTGGGGCCAAAGAGGGTCAGATCGCCCGTGTCCTGCACGAGTACGGCGAGGAGCGCTTCGCGCGACGGATTTCAGCAGCGATCGTGCGAGCCCGTGCGACCGGCCCCTTGACGACGACCGGCCAATTGGCGGCCCTGATCGAGGCCGCGGTGCCGACCCGGGAGCCTGGCAAGCATCCGGCGACGCGCACCTTCCAGGCACTGCGCATCCTGGTGAATCAAGAGCTCGATGAGTTGCGCGCGGGCTTGCGCCAGGCCCTCGATCTGCTTGCCGCCGGGGGGCGGCTCGTCGTCATCAGTTTTCACTCGCTCGAAGACCGGCTCGTGAAGCGCTACGTGCGCGACCAGGCGCGAGGCGATCCGCTCCCGCGTGGTGTGCCCATGATGGAGAGCCAAAGACGGCGGCGATTGCGCCCGATCGGCAAGGCCGTCCGCCCCAGCGCCGCGGAGGCCGCGGGCAATCCACGGGCCCGTAGCGCGATCATGCGGGTTGCGGAGCGGTTGTCATGACCAGGCGCGCCACCTTGTGGCTGATACTGGCCCTGAGTCTGGCCGTCAGTCTCTCTGGCGTCGCAGTGGTTTATGCCAAGTACCTGACCCGTAGCCGCTTCGTCGAGCTGCAGCGTAACCGCTCGGAGCGGGACGAGCTGGCCGTCGAGTGGAGCCGGCTGCGTTTGGAGGAGGCCACCTTGACGACCCATGCCCGGGTCGAGGCGCTGGCACGGCGCGACCTCGACATGTACTTGCCGCGTCGCGACGACATTCGCCTGATATGGGGCAGCCGCGATGATGCAGACTAGGCGCCGCAGACAGCGCCAGGATCCTTCGGTCAGGCCGGCGAGCCTAGGGCTGCGCCGCCGCATCCTGGTCACACTGATGACTGCCGCCTGGCTATTGGTCGGCGGCAGTGCCTTCTATCACCAAGTGGTGGCGACCGACTTCTTGCAGAGCGAGGGGGAGCGTCGCCACCTGCGTCGCAGCGAGATCCCGGCGCGCCGCGGCATGATACTGGATCGCAATCGCGAACCACTGGCGGTGAGTACGCCGGTCCCGACCCTATGGGCGGATCCATCGCTGCTCGTGCAGCAGGGCGAGTACCTCGACGAACTGGCCGGGGAGCTGGGGCTGGATCCGAGACGCTTGCGCGAGCGACTCGCCGAGAAACGCGAACGTCGCTTCATCTATTTGAAGCGGCGCGTCCATCCGCGGCAAGCCGCCAAGGTCGAGGCGCTGGTCGAACGCACCGAGCTCAGCGGGATCGGCACGGAAACCGAATACCGCCGTTTCTACCCCAGCGCCGAGATTTTCGGTCACGTGCTCGGCTTCACCGGCATCGACGACCGTGGCCAAGAGGGGATCGAGCGCGCCTTCGACGAGCGGCTCGCCGCGCAGCCGGGTTTGCGTCGCGTCATCCAAGACGGCCGGCGCAATCATATCGATGAGGTCGAGCGGTTGCGCCCGCCCAGGGACGGCCAGGATCTTGTGCTGAGCATCGATCGCCGATTGCAGTTCATCGCCTACCGCGAATTGAAGCGCGCCGTGCGTGAGCACCGTGCGATCGGCGGCTCGGCAGTCGTCCTCGACGTGGCCTCGAACGAGGTCTTGGCCATGGTCAACCAGCCCGGCTACAACCCCAATGCCGGCCTCGATGGCGACGGCCACAAGCGCCGTAATCGGGCCCTGACCGACGTCTTCGAGCCGGGCTCAACGATCAAGCCGTTCGTCGTCGCCGGTGCGCTCGAGCTGTCGTTGGTCGGCCCCCATACGCGGATCGATACCCGCCCGGGGAGGCTTGCCGTCGGCCGCAACCGGGTTCGCGATATCCATGACTATGGGGTGCTCGATACGACCGGCGTCATTACCAAGTCGAGCAACGTTGGTATCGTCAAGCTCGCCATGGGCATCGACCGGGCGGTGCTTTGGGAGCTCTATCGGCGCGTCGGCTTCGGCATGCCGACGGCCAGCGGCTTCCCAGGCGAGAGCGGTGGCGTGCTGCCGCACTTTCGCCAGTGGAACGAATTCGAAAAGGCCACGCTGGCCTTCGGTTACGGTCTCTCGACGACGACCTTGCAGCTCGCCCGGGCCTATGCCGTGCTGGCCGCCGACGGGGTCCGGCGCCCTGTGACCTTGCTCAAAGGCGGTGGTGCCGGTGCAAGCGGCGTGCGCGTCCTGAGTGCGCGGACTGCGCGCCAGGTGCGCGCCATGCTGGAGACCGTGGTTTCCGAGGAAGGTACAGCGCGGCGTGCCGCCATCGAGGGCTATCGCGTCGCAGGCAAGACCGGAACGGCGAAGAAATCGGCCGGTGCCGAGGGCTACAGCGCGAACCGCTACCAGGCCGTCTTTGCGGGCATGGTCCCGGCTGGCCAGCCGCGCTTCGTCATGGTGGTCATGGTCGATGAGCCGCGCGGCAAGGCCTACTACGGCGGGCTCGTGGCGGCGCCGGTATTCGCCAAAGTAATGGAGAACGCGCTGCGCCTGTTCAATGTGCCTCCCGATGATCCCACCGGCTCGCTGTTGCTTGCCGACACTCGGAAGACCGCCAGGTGATGGCGCTGGCGGCCAACCCGCCCGTCTGGCGCCTGTCGGAGCTGCTCGAGGGCTTGCTTCCCTGGCCGGGCGGGGCCGACCCGCAGGTCGCCTCGCTGGCGCTCGATAGCCGCGGCGTGCGTTCCGGAACGCTCTTCCTTGCCTGCCGGGGGGCGCAGTCGCACGGGCTGGAGTTCGCCGCGGCTGCGCAGCGCGCCGGGGCCGTCGCGATCCTGGCCGAGCCGACGTCGGATTGGCGCCTGGCTGCACTCGACGGCTTGGCCGCGCGCCTGCGCATTCCGGTGATCGCCGTCCCTGGCTTGGCGCGCCGCTGCAGCCCTTTGGCCGCGCGCTTCTACGGCGAGCCGAGCCGCCGGCTCGAGGTGGTCGGGGTGACCGGCACCAATGGCAAGACGAGCACCTGCCATTTCCTTGCCCAGGCCCTGGCCGGCGAGCGCCCCTGCGGCGTGATCGGAACGCTCGGCGTCGGCCTGCCCGAAGACCTGCGGCCGATGGGTTATACGACGCCGGACGCGGTCAGTCTGCAGCGATACCTCGCTGGGCTCGAGGCGGGTGGGGCGCGGGCCGCGGCGCTGGAGGTCTCATCGCACGCCCTGGAGCAGGGCCGTGTCGAGGCGGTGCGCTTCCGGCAGGCGGTCTTCACCAACCTCACGCGCGAGCACCTCGACTACCACGGGGACATGGTCCGTTACGGCGCCGCCAAGGCCCGGCTGTTTGCCCAGCCCGAGCTGGAGTGGGCGGTCCTGAACCGGGGCGACCCCTTCACTGACAGCATCTTGGCCGCCTTGCCCGCGGGGGTCGCGACGGCCCTCTACGGCCTCAATGGTGACCCGCCGCCGGCCGACACTTGCAAGCTCTGGGTGGGTGTCCGAGCCCTGGTACCGACCGCGCGCGGCTTGCTGCTCGAGGTGGTGAGCTCTGTCGGTGCGGGCCAGGTCGAGGTCGGGGTGATCGGGCGGTTCAATGCGGCCAATCTGCTCGCGGTGCTGGCCGTGCTTCTGGCTCGGGGTCAGCCGTTGGCTGCGGCGTTGGGCGAGCTGGCGGAAATTCGCGGCGTACCCGGGCGGATGGAGTGCTTTGGGGGCAAAGGCGCGCCGCTTGTCGTCGTCGATTACGCCCACACCCCGGACGCGCTGGAGCAGGCATTGAAGACGGTTCGCGAGCATGCTCGAGGTCGGGTCCTGACGGTCTTCGGTTGCGGCGGCGAGCGTGATCCCGGTAAGCGGCCGCTGATGGGGGCGGCCGCCGAGCGGCTCAGCGATCTGGTCATCCTCACCGACGACAACCCCCGGCATGAAGACGGCGACGCCATCGTCGCGGCGATCCGGGCCGGGATGCAAGGCGCCGACGCGGTGCGCATCGAACGTCGTCGCGCCCTGGCCATTCGCCTGGCGATCGCACTGGCCGGCCGCGACGACGTCGTCCTCGTTGCCGGCAAGGGCCACGAGACGACGCAGGATATGGGTGAGCTCAAAGTCCGCTTCAGCGATCGCGCCCAGGTCACCCAAGTCCTGCGCGAGCGAGGGAATGCGTCATGATGGGGCGCCTTGCAACCATCTGCGCAGCACTCGGCGGTCGCCTGGTCGGGGACGACACCGGTTTCGACAAGGTCGGCAACGATAGCCGGCGCGATTGTCGCGGCCAGCTCTTTGTCGCCTTGCGCGGGCCGCGTTTCGATGGCCATGCCTTCGTCGCCCAAGCCGCCGAGCGCGGTGCGGCGGCGGCCGTGGTCGACCATCCGTTGGCGCTCGCGCTGCCGCAGTGCGTGGTTGCTGACACCCGCCTCGCACTGGGGCGCTTGGCGGCATCCTGGCGCGATCGCCTCCCGGGCCGGGTGCTGGCGATCACCGGCAGCAATGGCAAGACGACCTGCAAAGAGATGCTCGCGGCCATTCTCGGCGAGACAGGGAGCGTGCGCGCCACGCAGGGCAACCTGAACAACGACATCGGTGTGCCGCTCACCCTGCTGTCCATGCGCGACGAGGACTTCCTCGTGCTCGAGATGGGTGCCAACCATGCCGGTGAGATCGGCTATCTTGCGGCCCTCGCACGGCCCGAGGCGGCGCTCATCACCGGTGCCGCGCGCGCCCACCTCGAGGGCTTCGGTAGCCTCGAGGGGGTGGCTCGGGCCAAGGGCGAGATCGCCTCGGGCCTGCCGGCGGATGGCACGCTCGTTGTGCCGGTCGACTCGCCTTTCCTAGCGCTCTGGCGCGAGCTGGCCGCGGCTCGGCGGGTGCTGACCTTCGGCCTAGGCGGTGGCGCCGATGTCGCGGCCGATCCAGAAGGGATCCGGACCAGCTGGGACGGCGCGGGTTTTCGCACGCGCTGCGAGGCGAGTCTCGCTGGCCAACGCCTGTCTCTCGAGCTGCGCCTCGCCGGGCGCCACAACGTCGCGAACGCGCTGGCAGCTGCGGCCCTGGCCATGGCTGCGGGTGTCCCCGCCGCGACCGTCGCTGCGGGCCTCGCGAACCTCGCGCCCGTTACCGGGCGGCTCGCGCCGCTCGCCGGCGTCTCCGACTGCCGGCTGATCGACGACAGCTACAATGCCAACCCGGATTCGGTTGCGGCGGCCGTCGCCGTGCTGACAAGCCTGCCGGGGCGGCATCACCTGGTCCTTGGCGACCTCGGCGAGCTGGGCTCGCAGGCCCAGGCGATGCACCGTGAGATCGGTCTGCTGGCACGCGCCGCTCGCATCGATCGGCTGCACGCCGTGGGCGAGCTGAGTGCTGCCGCAGCGGCCGGGTTCGGGCCGGGCGCGACTCACTACCCGGACCAAACGGCCTTGATCGAGTCCTTGCGTGCGGTGTTGGGAGGCGAGGATCTGGTCCTGATCAAGGGCTCGCGTTCGGCCAGGATGGACCAGGTCGTGGCCGCTCTGACGGCGCGCGAGGGCTGACGGCCATGTTGCTTTATCTCACCGATTGGCTCGCCGAGCACCTGAGCGCCTTCTCGGTGTTCCGTTACCTGACGCTGCGCGGAATCCTTGCAGTGTTGACGGCGCTGGTGATCTCGTTCGTCGTCGGCCCGGCGATGATCCGTCGCCTGACGGCCTACAAGATCGGGCAGATGGTGCGCGACGATGGTCCGCAGAGCCATCTCTCGAAGACCGGCACACCGACCATGGGGGGGGCGCTGATCCTGGTCGCGATCGGTCTCAGCACGCTGCTCTGGGCCGACCTCGAAAACCGCTATGTCTGGATCGTGCTGCTGACGACGCTCGCCTTCGGCGCCATAGGGCTCGTCGACGACTATAAGAAACTGGTCCTCCGGGACCCCCGTGGGCTGGCGTCGCGCTACAAGTATTTGTGGCAGACGGTGTGCGGGCTGATCGTGGCCGCCGTGATCTATGTCGTTGCCGCGACGCCGGCGGAGACGGCCCTCCTGATACCCTATCTGAAGGACGCCTCGCTGCAGCTCGGGCCCTGGTTCATCCTGCTGACCTATTTGGTCATCGTCGGGGCGAGCAATGCGGTCAACTTGACCGATGGCCTCGACGGCCTCGCGATCATGCCGACGGTGCTGATTGGCGGGGCCCTCGGCGTCTTCGTCTATGCCACCGGGCATGTCGACTTCGCCGATTACCTCAAGATCCCCTATATCGCCGGGGTCGGCGAGGTCGTCGTCTTCTGTGGCGCCCTGGTCGGGGCGGGGCTCGGCTTCCTCTGGTTCAATGCCTACCCAGCGCAGGTCTTCATGGGCGACGTCGGTGCACTGGCCCTCGGGGCGGCCCTGGGTGTGGTGGCCGTCCTGTCGCGGCAGGAGCTGGTGCTCTTCATCATGGGGGGCGTGTTCGTCGCCGAGACGCTCTCGGTGATGCTCCAGGTGGCCTCCTTCAAACTGACGCGGCGGCGCATCTTCCGCATGGCGCCCTTGCACCATCACTTCGAGCTGCAGGGCTGGCCGGAGCCGCGGGTCATCGTGCGTTTCTGGATCGCGACCGTCATCCTCGTCTTGGTCGGTCTGGCGAGCCTGAAGATCCGATGACGACGACCAGCCCCTCCCCGCAAGGTGCGCCACGCCGGTTGCCCGGGCGCGCGCTGGTCGTGGGCCTCGGCAAGACGGGGCTCTCCTGTGCGCGTTACCTGCACGCGCGCGGGGTCGCCGTTGCCGTGACCGATTCGCGGGCGCAGCCACCGGGCCTGGAGCGGTTGCGCGACGAGCTGCCCGAGGTGGCTCTGTTCCTCGGAGACTTCGACGAGGCGGTCTTCGCTGCCGCCGAGTGTCTGGTCGTAAGCCCTGGCGTGCCCTGCAGCTTGCCGGTCATTCAGGCGGCAGCCGCGCGCGGCGCGTCGATCATCGGCGATGTCGAGCTCTTCGCCGCGAGCGCCCGGGCCCCGGTCGTCGCGATCACGGGCTCCAATGGCAAAAGCACCGTGACCAGCCTGGTCGGGCTGATGGCCCGGCTCGCCGGAGTCCGTGTGGCCGTCGGCGGCAACCTCGGCGAGCCCGCCCTCGACCTGCTCGACGAGGCTGTCGCGCTCTACGTCCTCGAGCTCTCCAGCTTTCAGCTCGAGACGACCAGCTCGCTGCGGCCGCGGGTCGCAGGGGTGCTCAACCTCTCGGCCGATCACCTGGATCGTTATCCGAACCTCGACAGCTACGCTGCTGCCAAGGCGGGGATCTTCGCCAACGCCGAGCGGGCCGTGGTCAATCTCGACGACGCAGCCGTGCGGGCGATGCCGATCGGCGCGGCGGAGCGCCGCGGTTTCACGCTGAGCCGTCCGTCTGACGGCGAATTCGGTCTCTGCGGCGACGCTGAGGCGCCTTGGCTCTGCTGCGGGAACGAGCCCTGGTTGGCAGCCGCCGAGGTTGCCATTCCCGGCCGCCACAACCTGGCCAATGCCCTCGCCGCACTCGCCCTCGGAGAGGCGGCCGAGCTGCCGCGCGAGGCGATGCTCGAGGGGCTGCGGCGTTTCCCCGGCTTGCCGCATCGTTCTGAGCTGATCGCCGAGCGGGCTGGGCAGCGGTGGTACAACGACTCCAAGGGGACCAATCCGGGCGCGACGGTGGCCGCACTCGAGGGCCTGGCGCCACCGGGGAGTGGCCGGCGCGTGGTGCTGATCGCCGGTGGCGACGCCAAAGGCGCCGACTTTGCGCCCTTGGCGGCCGCCGCCGAGCGCAGCGCGCGGGCGGTCGTCTTGATCGGGCGCGACGCCCCGCGCCTCGCCGAGGCGCTTGGCGATCGCGTCCCGGTGTTCCGGGCCCGGGACATGGACGAGGCGGTCCAGAACGCCGCGGACCAGGCGGCGCCAGGCGATGACGTGCTGCTCTCGCCGGCCTGTGCCAGCTTCGATATGTTCGCGGACTACGAACAACGCGGCGAAGCCTTTGTCGCGGCCGTTCGGAGGCTGCTCCAATGAGCTTCGCCCTTCCTCTGGCGCCTGGCAGCAAGGCCGCGCAGCCCTTGTTCGATTACGGGCTCATGCTGTGCGTGTCGGCCCTCATCGGGCTCGGCCTGGTGATGGTCGCCTCGGCCTCGATGCCGCTGGCCGATCGCACCTTCGGCGATCCCTTGCACTATCTCGGCCGCCACGCATTGGCCATCGGCCTCGCCGTGACGGGCGGTTACGCCGCCTATTGGGTGCCGATACGCTGGTGGCAACAGGCGCGTGGCGCCTTGTTCTTGTGCGGCCTCGCGCTGCTGGTCCTGGTCCTGATCCCGGGGATCGGTCATACGGCCAACGGTGCGACGCGCTGGATACCCCTGGGGCCCTTCAAGCTGCAGAGCTCCGAGCTGATGAAGCTGTTTGCGATCGTCTACGTCTCGGGTTATCTCGTACGCCATCGGGAGGCGGTCATGACGGGCTTGGGCGGCTTCGTTCGGCCGCTGCTCCTCATGAGCCTGGTAGCGGTGCTGATCATGGCCCAGCCGGATTTCGGCACGATGGCGGTGATCCTGGCAACGGCGCTGGGCCTCCTGTTCCTCGGCGGCGTGCGCGCCCGCTACTTTCTGACGGTGATCGTGCTCGTGAGCCTGGCCTTTGCGGCCCTCGTCTACCTCGAGCCCTACCGTTGGCAGCGCGTCATCGCCTTTCTGAGCCCTTTCGACCACGCCTTCGATAGCGGTTACCAGCTCACCCAGTCATTGATCGCTTTCGGGCGCGGGGAATGGCTTGGCGTGGGGCTCGGCAACGGCATCCAGAAGCAGTTTTTCTTGCCCGAGCCCCATACCGATTTCATCGCGGCGGTTATCGGCGAGGAACTCGGGTTGGTCGGGATCCTGGGCCTGATCGCGGCGTTCGCCTTCATCACCGCCCGTGCCTTCGGGGTCGGCGCCCGTGCCACCGCCGAGGGGGATATCTTCGGCGGCTTCCTCGCCTACGGTATCGGCATCAGCATAGGCCTGCAGGCCTTCGTCAATCTCGGCGTCAGCCTGGGTGTGCTGCCGACCAAGGGCCTGACACTGCCTTTCGTCAGCTACGGCAGCAACAGCCTGATCCTGGCCTGTGTCAGCATCGGGATCCTCTTGCGCATCGACCGCGATTGGCGCCGTCGCGCCATCGCCGCCGGCCCGCAGAAGGGGGCGCGATGGGTACGCGTCTGATGGTCATGGCGGGCGGCACCGGCGGCCATGTCTTCCCCGCGCTGGTCGTGGCGCAGCGGCTGCGCGAGCAGGGTATGGAGGTCCGGTGGATGGGTAGCCGCGGCGGCATGGAGACCCGCTTGGTGCCGCGCTATGGCTTCGTCCTCGAGTGCATCGGCATCGGGGGGCTGCGCGGCAAGGGCTTGGGCACCCTCCTGATGGCACCGTTGCGGCTGGCCCGGGCGCTTTGGGAGGCGGCGCGCATCCTGCGCGCCTTCCGTCCAGGCGTCGTCCTCGGCATGGGCGGTTTCGCCTCGGGGCCTGGCGGTCTGGCGGCCCGGTTGCTCGGGCTGCCTCTGGTCATCCACGAACAAAACGGGGTCCCTGGGCTGACCAACCAATGGTTGGCCCGGATCGCCGATCGCGTCTTCGAGGCCTTCCCGGAAAGCTTCTCGCCGACCCGTGGCGCGCGGACCTGCGGCAATCCCGTGCGCCCCGAGATCTTCGCCTTGCCGGCACCGCAGGTGCGTTTCGCCGGGCGCAGCGGCACCGGCCGGCTACTGGTGCTCGGCGGATCGCTCGGTGCCAAGGTCTTCAACGAGACGCTGCCGACGGCGCTGGCGGGGCTCGCCCCGGCGCAGCGGCCCAGCGTCCGTCATCAGTGCGGGGAGCGCGGTCTGGACCTGGCGCGTGCGGCCTATGCGGCCGCGGGTGTCGAGGCCGAGGTCCTGCCCTTCATCGAGGATATGGCAGAGGCCTATGGCTGGGCGGATCTGGTGGTTTGCCGTGCCGGGGCATTGACCGTCTCGGAGCTGGCTGGGGCCGGCGTCGGGGCAGTGCTGGTGCCCTATCCCTTTGCCGTCGACGACCATCAGGTCGGCAATGCGCGCTTCTTGAGCGAGGCCGGGGCGGCGCGGCTCCTGCTGCAGCGGGACCTGACCGCGACGACGCTGACCGCCGTGCTCGCCGAGCTGTTTGCCGATCGGCCGCGCTTGCTCGCCATGGCAGAGGCCGCGCGCAGTCGCGCCCAGCCGCAGGCCGCCGAGGAAATCGCGCGCGCCTGCTGGGAGGTGGCCAGGCGATGAATCCGCATTGTCAGCACGATGCATCGCGCATGGGCCGCATCCGCCGGCTGCACTTCGTCGGTGTCGGCGGCGCCGGCATGAGCGGTATCGCCGAGCTCATGGCCAACCTCGGCTATGAGGTTTCGGGGTCCGACCTGCGCGTCAACGAGGTCGTTCGCCGGCTAGCGGATCTCGGCGTGACGGTCCAGAGCGGACACCAGGCCGAGCATGTCGCCGACGCCGATGCCGTCGTGGTGTCCTCGGCCATCGATGAGGGCAACCCGGAGGTGCGTGCCGCGCGCGCGGCACGCCTGCCGGTCGTGCGCCGCGCCGAAATGCTCGCCGAGCTGATGCGCTTCTACTACGGCGTGGCCGTTGCCGGCACCCATGGCAAGACCACGACCACCAGCCTGGTCGCCAGCATCCTGGCCGAGGGGGGGCTGGATCCGACCTTCGTGATCGGTGGGCGCCTGACCAGCGCCGGGGCCAACGCCCGGCTCGGGACGACCAAGTACCTGATCGCCGAGGCCGACGAAAGCGATGCGTCCTTTCTCTACCTGCAGCCGACGGTGGCGGTGGTGACCAACATCGACGCCGACCACATGCGCACCTACGACAACGACTTCGCTCGGCTGCGTAACGCCTTTGGCGAATTCCTGCACCACCTGCCCTTCTACGGGCTCGCCGTGCTCTGCGTCGACGACGACGAGATCCGCGGCCTGATGCCGTCGATCTCCCGCTCGATGCGCACCTATGGCACCGACCCCGAGGCCGACGTACGGGCCGTCGCCATCCGCCAGCAGGGGCTGCGCATGCACTTCCAGGTCGAGAGCAACGAGCTCGGCGAGCCGCTGCCGGTCGAGCTGAACCTACCGGGTCGTCACAATGTCCTCAACGCCCTCGCCGCGATCACGGTGGCGCTGGAGCTAGGCGTCGACGAGGAGGCGATCGGGCGTGCGTTGGCCCGCTTCGAGGGGATCGGCCGACGCTTCGTCACCCAAGCGATGCGGGACCGACAGGGCCGCGACCTGGTCTTCGTCGACGACTACGGGCATCACCCTCGCGAGGTCGCCGCAACTGTCGCAGCGGCCCGCGCGGGCTGGCCCGAGCGCCGTCTCGTGTTGGTCTTCCAGCCGCACCGCTACAGCCGCACGCAAGAGCTCTTCGAAGACTTCGTCCAGGTCCTCTCGAGCCCGGATCGCCTGGTCCTTTGCGACGTCTACGCGGCCGGCGAGGCGCCGCTTTTCGGGGCCGATGGGCGCACCCTGAGTCGCGCGATCCGCGTCCGCGGCGAGGTCGACCCGGTCTTCGCCCAGGGCCCCGATGAGGTGGCGGGGATTCTCGACAACCTGCTCGTCGATGGCGATCTGGTGCTGATCATGGGGGCCGGGGACATCGGTACGCTGATGGGCCGCCTGCCGGCCCTGCTCGGTGCGGAGGCAGTCCTATGAGGCCCCCGTTCGTGCCGCGACGAAGGGAGCCAGGCCGACAACCGGGCGTCGGTGACGCCTGCGAACGCTTTCTGGGGCGCGCGAGGAGATCATGAGCGAGACGGACCTCCGGGGGGAGCTACGTGAGAACGAGCCCTTGGCTCGCCACACGACTTGGCGGGTCGGCGGCCCGGCGCGGTGGTTCTACCGCCCCGCGGACGCCGCCGACCTGGCCGCCTTCTTACGGCGTCTGGCGCCGGAGGAGCCGCTCCTTTGGCTCGGGCTGGGGAGCAACCTGTTGGTCGCCGATAGTGGCTTCTCCGGCACCGTTATCCAGACCCAGGGTGCCCTGACGGCGATGTCCCTGCGCAGCGCGACGACCGTCGTCGCCGAGGCTGGCGTGGCCTGCCCGCAGCTGGCCCGATTTGCGACGCGCCACGACCTGGTTGGAGTCGAGTTCCTGGCCGGGATCCCCGGCACCCTCGGCGGGGCCCTGGCAATGAACGCCGGGGCCTGGGGTGGCGAGACCTGGGGCCATGTCGTGCAGGTGCGGACCGTTGATCGCAGTGGCGAGGTGCGTGTGCGCACGCCTGAGGAATTCAGAATCGGCTATCGCGAGGTGCGCGGCGTCGCAGGGGAGTGGTTCCTCGAGGCCGAGCTCCGGCTCGCCGCTGGTGACGGGGCCGCGGCGCAGGCCCGTATTCGCGAGTTGCTCGCCGCCCGTGCCCGGCAACAACCGACTGGTTTGCCGAGCTGTGGCTCGGTGTTCCGCAATCCCGCCGGGGATCATGCCGCCCGTCTGATCGAGGCGGCTGGGCTCAAGGGCCGATGCGTGGGCGGCGCACAGGTATCCCCGAAGCACGCCAATTTCATCATCAATACCGGTGCCGCCAAGGCCCGGGACATCGAACAACTGATGCACTTGGTGCAGACGGAGGTCGAGCGCACGGCGGGGGTGCGCCTGGTCCCGGAGGTCCGCCGCGTGGGGGTGAATGGCCATGACGCGTGATGCGGCCGCGTTCGGCAAGGTAGCGGTGCTGCTCGGGGGGCGCTCGGCCGAGCGCGAGGTGTCGCTGCGCAGCGGCCATGCGGTGCTCCAAGCGCTGCGCAACCGCGGTGTTGCGGCCTATCCCGTCGACCCGGGGCAGGATATCCTCGGGGTGCTGCGCGACGGTGGCTTCGCCCGGGCCTTGATCATGCTCCATGGCCGCGGCGGCGAGGATGGCCAGATCCAAGGTGCGCTCGAGACCCTGGGGCTGCCCTATACGGGCTCGGGCGTGTTGGGATCGGCGCTCGGGATGGACAAATACCGGTGCAAGCTGGTGTGGCGCGGTTGTGGCCTGCCGACTGCCGACTTCGCGTTGGTGCGCAGCGAGGCCGACCTCGCGACGGCGACGGCGCTCGGGTTCCCGTTGATGATCAAGCCGGTGCACGAGGGCTCGAGCATCGGCATGACCCGCGTCGGCGACCCGGCGGGGCTTGCGCAGGCCTGGCGCGCCGCCGCCGTCTATGATGACCTGGTCCTCGCCGAGCGATGGATCACTGGCGCCGAGTACACCTGCGCCATCCTCGGGCGCGAAGCCTTGCCGCTGATACGCCTCGAGACGCCGCGCGACTTCTACGATTACGAGGCCAAGTACCAGGCGGACAGTACACGCTATCGGTGCCCCAGCGGTCTGGCGCAGGCCAGCGAGGAAAGGCTCAAGCGGCTCGCCTTGGAGGCCTTCGACGCCGTTGGAGCGCGGGGCTGGGGCCGGGTCGACTTGATGCTCGACGAGCGGGGCGAGGCGGCGCTTTTGGAGGTCAATACGGTGCCCGGGATGACCGATCACAGCCTGGTGCCGATGGCGGCGGCCGCTTACGGTCTCTCGTTCGATGAGCTCGTCTGGCGCATCCTCGAAACGAGTCTCGATTATGACTAGGCAGCCGACGAGCACGCGGCGCGGTTGGGTCGTCCTGCGCTGGCTCTTTGTGCTGGCGCTGGTCGGCGTCTCGCTCCAGGCGCTCGCGCTCTTCGTGCGCAGCGAGGCGCGGCTGCTGCCGGTGCGGAGCATCGCCATTGATGGTGAGGTCCACCGCCATTCGTTGGCGGTCCTGCAGGAGACGGTCGCCGAACAACTGGACGGGGGCATCCTGTTGGTCGATCTTGCCGCGATCAAGGGCGCCGTCGAGGCCCTGCCCTGGATCGCCTCGGTCAGTCTCCGGCGCGATTGGCCCGATCGCTTGCAGCTGCGCGTGGTCGAGCACCGCCCCGTCGCGCGCTGGGGCGACGATGGACTGGTTACCGCGATCGGCACTGTGTTCCGGCCGGACCCGGCGACCATCCCGCGCGGCCTACCGCGGCTGCGAGGCGAGGATCGCGATGCCGCCGCGGTCGTCAAGCGCTACTTTGGCTGGCGTGACCGGTTGGCCGAGCTTGGCCTGCGTATTCGGATCCTGGAACGCCATGCATGGGGTGCGTGGCGGATGGAGCTGGCCCAGGGCACCGCGGCAGAGGTCAGAGGGGGGGCGCCGCGGTCGCGTGGTCTGGGCACGGAGGCGTCGCGGGCCGTGCGCTCGCCCCTTCCCGGATCGGAAGGGGAGGAAACGGCGCGCCCTCAGCCCAGCTTCTCGGTCGCCTTGGGGAGTCGGCAGGTCGAGGCGCGGTTCACGCGCTTTCTGCGGGCCTATCCGGCGTTGCGTCTAACGCACCTGCCGGTGGCGGTGGACCTGCGTTACGCGAATGGTTTTGCCGTGCGCTGGGCCGCTAGTGCAGGTGCGATGCGCTCTGCCGCCACAGGCGGAAGCGCCAAGGGTTCACGGGATCGGGGTTGATCCAGATGGCACGAAGAAACGACAAAGACCTACTGGTCGGACTGGATATCGGCACCTCCAAGGTGGCCGCATTGGTCGGCGAGCTAAAGGCCGATGAGCAGATCGAGATTATCGGCGTCGGCACCCACCCCTCGCGCGGTCTGAAGCGCGGAGTGGTCGTCGACATCGAGTCGACGGTGCAGTCGATCCAACGGGCCATCGAAGAGGCCGAGCTGATGGCGGGCTGCGAGATTCACTCAGTGCATGCCGGGATCGCCGGTAGCCATATTCGCAGCCTCAACTCACACGGTATCACCGCGATCAAGGAGCGCGAGGTCAATCAGGCCGATGTCGATCGATGCATCGACGCGGCGCGGGCCGTGGCCATCCCGGCCGATCAGAAGATCCTCCATATCCTGCCCCAGGAATTCATCATCGACGACCAGGAGGGGATCCGCGAGCCGATCGGCATGTGCGGCGTACGCCTGGAAGCCCGAGTGCACATGATTACCGGCGCCGTCAGCGCGGCCCAGAATATCGTCAAGTGTATTCGCCGGTGCGGTTTGGAGGTCGAGGATCTGGTTCTGCAGCAGCTCAGCTCGAGCTATTCGGCCTTGGCTCAGGACGAGAAGGAGCTCGGGGTTTGCCTGGTCGACATCGGTGGGGGCACGACCGACATGGCCGTCTTCACCAATGGCGCGATCCGCCACACGGCGGTCATACCGATCGCCGGCGATCAGGTCACCAACGATATCGCAGTCGCCCTGCGTACCCCAACGCAGTATGCCGAGTCGATCAAGGTCCGCCACGCGAGCGCCCTGTCGCGCCTGGCCGGGGGCGACGAATACATCGAGGTGCCCAGTATCGGCGAGCGTCCGCCACGGCGCCTATCGCGGCAGACGCTCGCCGAGGTCATCGAGCCACGCTACGAGGAGTTGCTCTCGTTGCTGCAAGGGGAATTGCGGCGCACGGGCTTCGAGGACCTTGTCGCCGGCGGCGTTGTGTTGACCGGCGGTAGCGCCCTGATGCAGGGGCTGCCCGATCTGGCCGAAGAGGTCTTCCAAATGCCCGTGCGCCTGGGCGTGCCCCAGCACTATGTCGGTATGCAGGAGGTGATCGACGACCCGCGGTATGCAACCGGGGTCGGGCTGCTGATGTATGCGCGCCAGCACCGCTTTGTCCGCGGTGCGCAGCTCGGTCCCGCTGCGGGGCTCAAGGGCATCTGGCAGCGGATGCGGACGTGGTTCCAAGGCAATTTCTGATGGATGGCACTGGTCGGTGTTCCATGGCCGGCCAGCGTCTCGGACGGCAAGTGCGGTTCCGATTCCGAATTGTCTTGCCCGATGCGGCAAGACCGGTGATGAGTGGTAAGTCAAACGAGGCCAATGCGAGCGCAAGAGGAGATGAATCATGTTTGAGCTGATGGATACCCATAGCCAGAATGCAGTGATCAAGGTGGTCGGTGTCGGCGGTGGCGGCGGCAATGCCATCAACCATATGGTCGAAGCGGCCATCGACGGCGTGGACTTCATCTGCGCCAATACCGATGCGCAGGCCCTGCGTGGCTGCAACGTCAAGACGATCCTGCAGCTGGGCGCGGGCATTACCAAGGGTCTGGGCGCCGGAGCAGACCCCGAAATCGGCAAACAGGCGGCGATCGAGGACCGCGAACGGATCCAGGACGCGCTTGAGGGATCGGACATGGTCTTCATCACGGCCGGACTCGGTGGCGGGACCGGCACCGGCGCCGCGCCGGTGGTCGCGGAGGTCGCGAAGGAGCTCGGGATCCTCACCGTTGCCGTGGTGACCAAGCCTTTCCCCTTCGAGGGTGGCAAACGGCGCAAGGTCGCCGACGCCGGAATCGCCGAGCTGTCCGGACGCGTCGACTCCCTCATCGTCATTCCGAACGAGAAGCTGTTGATGGTGCTCGGCAAGGAGGTCAGTCTGCTCAATGCCTTCAAGGCCGCCAACGACGTCCTGCTCAACGCCACGCAAGGCATCGCCGAGCTCATCACGCGTCCGGGTCTGATTAACGTCGACTTTGCCGATGTGAAGACAGTGATGGCCGAGATGGGTCAGGCGATGATGGGCATCGGCGCCGCATCCGGCGAGAACCGCGCCCGCTTGGCTGCCGAGGCTGCCATCAGTAGCCCCTTGCTTGAGGACATCGATCTCGCCGGCACGCGGGGCATCTTGGTCAACATCACGGCGGGTAACAACTTGTCGATCGGTGAGTTCGACGAGGTCGGCAACACCGTGCGCGACTTTGCCGACGAAGAGGCCAACGTCGTGGTTGGGACGGTGATCGATCCGTCGCTCGACGACGAGCTGCGCGTCACCGTGGTTGCCACCGGCATGGGCCGCGAGGGCGGTGCGGTGCGGCGCCCTACCGCCCAGGGTGAGCGGCCGGTGCGCCTGGTCAGCAAGGAGCCCAACCCGACTTCCGGGCCGGACTACCGCGATATGGAGCGCCCGGCCGTCTATCGCCGCGGCCGTGCTAGCGGCAGGCAGGCGACGGAGCCGGCGTCGGATTCAGATCTGGACTATCTGGATATCCCGGCCTTTTTGCGTCGCCAGGCCGATTAGCAGGGAAATCCCTAGGCGGACATACCAAATTAAATCAGTAGATTTGCTTGCAATGCGACGTCGTTCCTGATAAAAGTTCGGGAAAACCCTGACGCTCGGCTCCGAGGCCGTCCGTTAAGTGGGGATCAAGAGTTTCGGGTCGGCGCGCGCGGTTCGTCGTTAGACGGTCCGCGCGCGGCCTGTATCGGCCTGAGGCGATTAGCCTTAATGGCGATGACGGACGACGGGAGACGAGCGCAATGATCAGGCAAAGAACGCTCAGGAATGTGATTCGCGCGACAGGCGTCGGCCTGCATACTGGCGACAAGGTGTGCCTGACACTGCGCCCCGCTGCGCCGGACACTGGCATCGTGTTTCGCCGGNTCGACCTCGATCCGGCGGTTCTGATTGCGGCCAGCCCGGCCAACGTTCGAGACACCCAGCTGTCGACGACTTTGTGTTCCGGCCAGGCACGCATCGCGACGGTCGAGCACCTGCTCTCGGCGTTCGCAGGCTTAGGAATCGACAATGCGTACGTCGACGTCGATGCGCCGGAGGTGCCGATCATGGATGGCAGCGCCGGGCCCTTCGTCTTTCTGATTCAATCGGCGGGGGTTGAAGAGCAGGCTCGCTCGAAGCGTTTCGTGCGTATCAAGCGGCCCGTGCGTGTCGAGGACGGGGAAAAGTATGCCGCCTTCGAGCCGCACGATGGCTTTCGGGTCGATTTGTCGATCGACTTCGACCATCCGGCCTTCGTCTCGCGGGCCCAGCGGGCACGCATCGATTTCTCGACGACCTCCTTCATCAAAGAGGTGAGCCGTGCCCGGACCTTCGGCTTCCTGCGCGAGATCGAGGCCTTGCGGCAGCGCAATCTGGCCCTGGGCGGGAGCCTCGACAACGCCGTCGTCGTAGACGACTACCGTGTCATCAACGAAGATGGCCTGCGCTACGAGGACGAGTTCGTTCGCCACAAGATCCTCGATGCCATCGGCGACCTCTACCTGCTCGGCCGCTCGCTGATCGGCGCCTTCGCGGGCCACAAGACCGGGCATGGCCTGAACAACCGCCTCTTGCGTGCATTGGTGGCCGACCGCAGCGCGTGGGAAGAGGTGACCTTCGACACTCCGGACCGGCTTCCGGCCGGCTACCTGCAGCCAGCTGCAGCGTACTGACCCGCTCCCGTCAGGGCGAATGCTCCGAGCGCCGGGCTGCGGTCGTGGCCAGCCTGCGGAACGCTGCGGCCAGTTCGGGGTCGGCGAGTGTCTCCGCGGCGCTGCGCAAGTGATCGACGGCCTCGGGCGACAGGCGTGGCGGCGGGAGATACCGAGCGGGCGTCCCGCCCGTGGCCCCGGCGGGGCGGATGCGCACGCGGCACTCGCGCAGGCCAGGGTAGGCCTTGGCGAGCGCCTTGAGGACCTCGGGTGCCATGAAGCGCAGCGGTGTTGCCCAGGCCGCCGAGTCGGTGACCAGGGTCAGCTGTTCATCGGCGACTGTCGCGCACAGGCAGTGACCCCTGAGCCGCGGCGGTAGGGCCCTGCGAGCCTGCTTCAGGAGGCGCTGCTCCCGGCGTAGCTGATCGAGATGAACGGCGAGTAGATCAGCCTGGCGCAGATAGCCGAAGACGTGGCGCGCGCGAGGACCCTGCTTGACCTTATCTTGCATGCTCAGAGCCGCACCCCTGCGGCGAGGGTAGGCGCGGCCTGCGGGCAATAGCGGGCCGACTTGTCAAGGGCTGTAACCAGGCATCCCTGCGGCGGCACGGCGCCCGCAGGGCGGGCCGGTGTCCGACGCCGATACGCCGATCGATTCATCACTGCAATGCTACGCCGTCCTGGCGAGCGTTGCTCCCGGACAATTGTGCGCGGCCCGTGTTGGGCGCTGCGTGGCGACCCGGTTTTCGGTTATCCTCCTCAGGATTTTTCCCCGGCAACGTATCAACGACGTATCAGCGGATGGTTAAAACCCTGTTCAAGAAGATCTTCGGCAGCCGTAACGAGCGCCTGGTCAAGCGGCACCTCAAATCGGTTGAGAGTATGAACGCGCTCGAGCCAGAGCTCGCGAAGCTCTCTGACGAGGCCCTCAGGGCCAAGACCGATGCGTTCCGCGCGCGCCTCGCGCAGGGTGCGACCCTCGATGAGCTGATGACGGAAGCCTTCGCCGTGGTGCGCGAGGCCAGCCGACGCGCCCTCGGCATGCGCCACTTCGATGTCCAGATGGTCGGTGGCATCGTTCTGCACCACGGCAAGATCGCCGAGATGCGGACCGGCGAGGGCAAGACCCTGGTTGCGGTCCTGGCGGCCTATCTGAATGCCCTGCCCGGCAAGGGCGTGCACATCGTCACCGTCAACGACTATCTGGCGCGCCGCGATGCGGTCTGGATGGGTAAGGTCTACCACTTCCTGGGGCTCTCCGTGGGGGTTATTAATTCCCACCATCGGCAGATTCCAGACGCCGGGACCTATGTCTACGACCCCGACTTCGAGCCGAGTGACAGCGAGGGCCACCGCTATCTGCGTCCTGTCCGTCGCAAGGAGAGCTACGAGGCCGACATCACCTACGGCACGAATAACGAGTTTGGCTTCGACTATCTGCGCGACAACATGGCCTTCGTCGTCGAGGACCGGGTGCAGCGCGAGCCCTTCTACGCGATCGTCGACGAGGTCGACTCGATCCTGATCGACGAGGCCCGTACGCCGCTGATCATCTCCGGGCCGTCCGAGGGCAGTACCGATCTCTATAAGCAGATCGATCAAATCATCCCCAAGCTGACTCGCCAGGCGCCGATCACGAACGAAGAGGGCAAACCGGACTTCGGGCCAGGCGACTACTCGGTCGATGAGAAGACCCGCCAAGCGTATCTGAGCGAGGACGGCCACCAGAAGGTGGAGGAGTTGCTCACTGAGCTCGGCCTGCTGGCCGAGGGTCAGAGCCTCTACGACCCGGCGAACATCGTTCTGATGCACCACGTCTATGCGGGGCTGCGTGCCTACGCCCTGTTTCAGAAGAACGTCGACTACATCGTCCGCGACGGGCAGGTCGTCATCGTCGACGAGTTCACAGGGCGCACCATGCCGGGGCGGCGCTGGTCGGAGGGGCTTCACCAAGCGGTCGAGGCCAAGGAGGGGCTGGCGGTCCAGCCCGAGTACCAGACGATGGCGTCGATCACCTTCCAGAATCTTTTCCGGCTCTACAAGAAGCTCTCCGGCATGACCGGCACGGCCGACACCGAGGCCTTCGAGTTCCAACAGATCTATGGCCTCGAGGTGGTCGTGATCCCGACCAACGAGCCGATGGTCCGCGACGATCGCGGCGACCTGATCTATCTAACGACGAAAGAAAAGTACCAGGCCATCGTCGAGGACATCAACGACTGCGTCGAGCGCGGTCAGCCGGCGCTGGTCGGCACGGCCTCGATCGAAAGCTCCGAGCTGATCGACAAACTGCTCAACGAAGCAAAGATCCCCCACGAGGTTCTCAACGCCAAGCAGCATGAGCGCGAGGCCGGCATCATCGCCCAGGCGGGTCGACCCGGCGCCGTGACCATCGCCACGAACATGGCGGGTCGCGGTACCGACATCGTCCTCGGCGGCAGCCTGGACGCGGAGCTCGATCAGGCCTCGGCCGATGCCGATCGCGAGCAGATCCGCAGCGACTGGCAGCAGCGCCACCAGCGAGTCGTCAAGGCCGGGGGCCTACACGTGATCGGCACCGAGCGGCACGAGTCGCGGCGCATCGACAACCAGTTGCGCGGCCGCTCGGGCCGGCAAGGTGATCCTGGATCGAGCCGCTTCTATCTCTCCCTCGAAGACAACCTGATGCGCATCTTCGCCTCGGAGCGGGTCTCGGCGATGATGCAGAAATTCGGGCTGAACGAGGGCGAAGCGATCGAGCATCCCTGGGTCACCAAGGCGATCGAGAACGCCCAGCGCAAGGTCGAGGGACGCAACTTCGATCTGCGCAAGCAGCTGCTCGAGTACGACGACGTTGCCAACGACCAGCGCAAGGTCATCTATGAGCGTCGCCGCGAGCTGATGGATGCCAGTGACGTCTCCGATACCGTCGTGGCGATGCGGCAAAATGTGCTCACCAATCTGATCAACCAGTATGTCCCGCCAGACAGCCTCGACGAGCAGTGGGATATCCCCGGCCTCTCGGAGGCCTTGTCTGAGAGCTTCGGCAGCGATTGGCCGATCCAGCAATGGCTGGACGAGGACGAGACGTTGCACGAGGAGACGCTGCGGCAGCGCATCAGCGACCGGCTCGACGGCCTCTACGCCGAGAAGGACCAGCAGATCGGCGGCGAGCGTCTGCGCCAGGTCGAGAAGGCGGTGATGCTACAGACCCTCGACACCCACTGGAAGGACCACTTGGCGGCGATGGACTACCTGCGCCAGGGCATTCACCTGCGTGGTTATGCCGCCCGCAATCCGAAGCAGGAATACAAGCGCGAGGCCTTCCAGATGTTCTCGACGATGCTCGAGGCCGTCAAACAGGAGGTGACGACGACCCTGTTACGACTGCAGGTCCAGCCTGCGGCACAGGCCGCGGCGCTTGGGCCGGGCCCGATGATGCCGCCTGCACAGCAGGATTTCCAGTTCAAGCACGAGGAATTCCACGGTCTGGCGCCGGAGCCCGAGCCCGAGCCGGCCGGGGAGATGCTGGCGGAGACCACGGCGGGCGATGGGGCGTCGCAGCGCGAGGCTCAGCACGAGCCTTATGTGCGAGAGGGCCGCAAGATCGGCCGCAACGAACCCTGTCCCTGCGGCTCCGGCAAGAAATACAAGCAGTGCCACGGCAAGATGGCTTGACCGCGCCGGTGGCATCGCCGCGCTGTACTCGGGTCCTGGCGATGGCGGCCCCCCTGGCGCGGCGATGACTGATTCGGCACTGCCGTTCGATCCAGTCGCCGGGATCCGCCTCGCGACTGCCGCCGCCGGGATTCGTTACCGCGACCGCGCCGACCTGCTGCTGATGGCGCTGAGCGTCGGCGCTCGGTGTGCCGCCGTCTTCACCCGCAACGCCTTCCGCGCCGCACCGGTGCTCGTCGCCGAGCGTCACCTCGGGACCGCGGCGCCGCGATTCCTGCTGATCAACGCCGGCAACGCGAACGCCGGCAACGGCGAACGGGGCCTCGCCGACGCGCTGGCGAGCTGCCATGCCCTCGCGGAGCTTGCCGGCTGCGAGACAACCGCCGTGCTCCCCTTCGCGACCGGGGTCATCGGTGAGTCGCTGCCGGTGGAGCGGATCAATGCGGCGCTGCCGGGACTGCTCGCGGGGCTCGAGGAGGCGAACTGGCCGGCGGCTGCGCAGGCGATCATGACGACGGACACGCGTCCCAAGTTGGTGTCGCGCCGTTTCGATCTCGGCGGACGCATCGCCACTGTCACCGGTATCGCGAAGGGCTCGGGCATGATTTGCCCCGACATGGCGACCATGCTCGCCTTCGTGGCCACCGACGTGGCGGTCGAGCCGGCCCTGCTCAAGCGCTGTCTCGCCGATGCCGTCGCCGGCTCGTTCAATGCGATCACGGTCGACGGCGATACCTCCACCAATGATGCCTGCGTGCTCGCCGCGACCGGCGCGCTGGACAACCCGCCGATTGCCGATCCGAGCGCCCCGCAGGCCGCTGCCTTGGGCGCCGCGGTACAGGGGGTCTGCGCGGCCCTCGCCGAGGCCATCGTGCGCGACGGCGAGGGCGCGACCAAGCTGGTGACCGTGCTCGTCGAGGAAGCACGCGATGCAGCCGAGGCGCGGCGCGTCGCCGATGCCATTGCGCATTCGCCGCTGGTCAAGACCGCCCTCTTCGCAAGCGACCCGAACTGGGGCCGGATCCTCGCCGCGGTCGGCCGCGCCGGCGTGGCCGGGCTGGAGATCGGCCGCGTCCGCATCTGGCTCGGCGAGGTCCTCATTGTCTCTGGCGGGGGCCGTGCGCCAGGCTATACGGAGGCGGCTGGCGAGGCGGTCATGGCGGCGCCGGAGATCGGGATCCGGGTCGCGATCGGCCGCGGGGCGGCGAGCACGAGGTTGTTGACCTGCGACCTCTCCTACGATT